>Ga0118677_10012233_pt1 | contig 12637 bp, 16 predicted proteins | sample AliMusrvi5mmetaG_FD_86154 | JGI IMG/M metagenome (GOLD analysis project Ga0118677, IMG submission 86154)
GATAAGTACCTGACCCAGAGTTGGCACCACACTGGTCCCCGTGCCGCCCTGATAAGGGAATAGTACCGTCGCAGCCTGCGCAGCAGCGGCACCGGCAAGCGTGGCACCGGCTAGAAACAAAATGATATTCTTGAAAAGATTTTTCATATTATGGGTATCTGAGATAATTGACTAAAATGTTCGAGGTGGTCGGGGGAGGGGTAACGAAGGTTATGGTATTGGTACTGCTGAATGTAAAATCGATACCACCTCCTTTCATTTTATTACCGTTCACGAATACCTCAATAGAGGAAGTGGGGTTAACTGTGTGCGCGGTGGTGAACACTGCGTTCGATCCGTCGACAGTACCGGAAGGAACCTCATCATTTACGAAGAAGAGTTTATTGTCGATCTGTTGCAATACCAATTGCTCAGTGCCGGTAAACCCAACACCGCCCGGTGAGAGCATTGCGCCTGGAGTGGTAGGGGCTAGTACGCGAGAGGACATAGATTTATTGTATCAGATTAAAATGCTACACCGGCATTCGGTTGTTCATAATTTCGTCGACCTTAATCTTGAGGCCCACCTCGTCATAGTACTTCTGAAGACGAGCAGCATAGATGTAGAGGTCGCTGCGCACGACCGAGATGTCACGCAGGATACGGCCGTTCTCAGATATCTTCTGGTCGATAGCTTCCTCGAGGTTTTTGAGGGTCTCCTTCTCGAGCAAGGTGCGTGTGGACATATCGCGAGACTCTGATAGGATGTCCTCCTTCGCCTGCGTCATAACCTTAATACTGTTTGACATCCAGTCAAACTGAGTTGAGAGGTCATCGAACCGTTGCCGCTCATTCTTAAGTGTCTCGAGGTCGGCGAGCGCCTCAGACTTCTGTCCTTGTATCTCAGCGAGGTACTTAGAGCACTCGAGCATTATGTTGCTATGTGCAAGCACCGCATCGGTCGTGCGCGTCTCGTGCGAGATACGCTGGTTGTCTAATTCCTCAAGCGTCTTCTGCTTCTTGAGTATCCGTTCCTGAAGCGCGCCACACTCATTGCGAAGATTTTTAGCCGAAGAGAACAGAATGTCGTGCTCAGACCTCACTCGTCCAAGTTCACCCGCAACAGCCTCAAGCTCGGTGTGCAGGCGGGCAATCTCCCGCTGGTACTCCGTTGTTTCGTCCCGAGGTGTGTTGTTACGTCGAGCTCTCATAAATTTATTTGCAAGCGCCCGCTGATACTACGACTGAGGGGTTAGTGGTACCGATGATATAGAGGCACGAGGTACTACCAGAAGTCGTCATCATATTGATGCTCGACCGGGAGGTGGAGGTAGAAACCATATCCCCAACGGAGATGGTGGTAGTGGCGTTTACTGCGTTCGATGTGAGCGGGTTTATAACCTGGAGTTGGTACTGAGTCGTGGTGGTGCCGACTGCAACACCTCCAGCGAACGTAGATGTGGCGTAGGCGCCGGTAGCGGCGAAGAACGTTGACCACACGCCTGGCCAAGGCTGGACGAGGCTTCCGAGAGTGTAGGAGCCCAAAGCACCAACAATCGCATTGCTATTCATACCGAAGTAACCTGGAGACAAGAACGACCCCCGGTCAGGTGACAAGAAGCTCCCGGCCGCGAACACATTCGAGGCGGTGAACAACAATCCCGTCATAAGGCCTAAGATATATGTGAGGGCTGTTTTCATAGGGATTACACGAAGGACGCGGCGCGTTTGACCTGAATCCAGGAGAGGGTCATGTTGTCAGCGACACCATTGTTAATGTAGATGGGCAGCTCCTCGAACGGGATGTCTACCGGTCCACCTGCGATGTTCGGGTCAGCATGCGCAAAGGATGCGACAATGACGCCGTTGATGTACACGAAGATTTGGTCAGCCTCCCATCGGAATCGGAAGAGCGTAAGAGCGTTCGTGTAGCCGGCCGACCAAGTGAGAGTCTTGGAGTGCACGGCACCAGCGTTGTCATACACCTTAATAGTGAACGCGGTTCCGGTAATGTCGAAGTAGATACCGCCGTCCGGGAATACTGCACCAGCATTGAGTTGCGCGGGAGATATGAGACCGAACTGGCGAGAGTGACCGGCGGTCGGTGTGGTCGGGATAGTGAGCGCGAACTCAACATCGGCGAAACCGAGGAGGAGATATGACGCGGCGGACTGAACATTGAACTGAAGAACCTGCGCGTTAGCGGAACCGGTTACAGTCGGAGTGCCGACGATTGCTTTCCAGAAGTTCGTATCGAACCCCTTGATAGCGGAGTCGTAGAGCATGCCATCTCTTTTGTCTCGATGCAACATTTCCATATTATTGTCAAATTAAAGTTAATAATTTAGTAAACAATCTCTCGTAGAACCATTCCTTTCCTCTGATGTGTTCATCGCAATTCTTGCAGAGTGTGATTCCATTACTTAATTCTAACCTGAGTTCGGGATAATCCACGAATCTTTTTATGTGATTAGCTATCAAATATCGTCCTTCACTCTGGCAGTTCGGGAATCGGCAGGCATAATTATCTCGAGCAAACACTTTTCGTCTCCAACCAGCGTATTCTGGAGTCTTCCTTTGTTGCTCACGTTCTGGGTATCGTGCCATTTTGCCTCCTTTCCAAAAATGACTTTTAGAACCTCTCGATGATTCGGACATTTTTTTAAGAGTCTCCTCTGAATGTTTTCTACCTTTCCTTTGGGCACTCCACAACTTTCTAGTCTCAGTCGATGGAATAAAACCATGCTTCCTCCCTTTCCCTTTATGCGACTCACTCAAATTTTTAAGGTGCTCTTCAGAAAATTTTATACCTTTTCTGGAGTTACTTATCTTTTCTCGATGCTCTTTAGACAAAGACTTACCTCGATTGAAATCACCAATCTTTTTTCGTCTTATGATTTCATTCTCAGAAAGTTCCATACCTACATTGTACAACTTTCCAGTTTCCGTGCTCATCCTCGCCCACAAGATATGTGGACAAGGTGAGCACAGAACCGAAGGAACTAGGCCGTTGCTTGGGTAGAGATACCCGAGGTGTTGGCTCCGGCAACCGGACCCATAACGTACACGTTTGCGTTGGTCGTCGAGACCGCAATCTTCGTGGCGCCGTAGGTGAATGCGTTCTCAATGAGCACGAGACCAGACACTAGACTTGCATTCGTTGAGATAACTGCTGCCATTTGCGCGCCATCAGACGAGGTCTTGAAGTTCAAGAACGAGCAGTCCTTGAAGAGAACGTAGCGGTCGATGTCACCGTCAGCTGCGACGCGGACGAACACGCCGGTAGTCTGGCTAGAGTAGTGGCTGATGAAGCAACGATCGAAGATAACGCGCGTAGCTGCCTGTGCAGACGTACCCTTCGAGATAAGGATGGACTGACCGGAAGCAACAGTGCGCTGCAAAGTGTCCTGACCAATCTCACAATTCTTGTAGATGGAATCGCCACCAGCAAGGATAAGGTCAGCGGCACTCGCGTTCGTGAGGTGAGCCGAACCAAGGTTGTGCATCGTGCAATCCTCGAAGTACGTGTTGTTTCCGTAATCGAGTACTGCGCTGAGGTTCTGAGCAACCGTGAAGCCGTTCGAGAACTTGATGCCGCGGAACGTACAACCGGTACCCGTTACCTTAACGAGGGAGACATCTGTAGCGGCGCCTGCGCCCGTAGAGGAGATGAGGGTGCGAGGGTTGTTCATGCGGTGAACACCCATGAGCGCCTCGAGAGAAACAAAGTGGACCTTGTTCTTGGCGACCGTGAGCATTGCGGTGAGCTTGTGGCTCGTGCCAGCGTCCAGAACAATGACGTCATTGTTACCGGAGGTGGTTGCCGTGTAGGCGGTTGCGAGATCTGTGTAGGTTCGCACAGTGCCGTCAGAGTCCGGAGCGAACTCATTGACGAAGTTTCCAACTACTGCGTCAGCAGAGTTGAGGACGAAGAAGATTTTTCCCGGAGTGAACGGGAGAGCGCGAGCGATTGTGCTGTAGCGCTGCAATTGGTTGGGGTGCATATATTTGTTTGTTTTCGATTAGTCTGCGTCGATTACCGCAGAGGGTTAATGTAACCCTTTCGAGGCTGATGCCGACAACTGCTTGAGTCAGTTACCGGAACCAGCCTCGAAAGGCTGGTGGGACAATTTAGGCAGTCCCGTCGCCGGTGGAAAACTGAATCCACTGTGCGTTGGTGATGGCGATACCATAACCGGCGCGCACACCGAAGGTCCAGTCATCGGTCGAGAAGTTCTCGCCGTTGTTACCCTCAGACGGGGTTTTCAGGTGAGGCTCTTCCCAGACCAGCAAGTGCGCGGTCGACTTCTGAGTAGAAGCCAAACCCCAGTACTTACTCTTGGTGGAGTCAACGAGACCGTTGGCATCCGTTGCGATGAGTGGCAGGACGACATGGCGATACTTGTGCTTGTACACGTTCTCAACTCCAGAGTTCGGAGCATCCGGGGATGCGAGCGACTTGAAGTATTCCATGACGACATTAATCTGCGTCGGGTCATCCGTGGTGAAGAGGACATCAGGTTTGATGCGAATCTTCTCACCGAACTGGTTGACCGACTGTTCGACGAACTGTCGCTCTGCGAGCTCGAGGGCACCGCGAGAGATGAGCGGGTTGTTCGGGAGGCGGTTACGATAGGTCACCGAGGAGCCCTTAACCGTGTGCGCCGTGTTGAACAAGGAGAGCGTGTCGCCGACCGCGATGCTCACGGATACACCGTCCATGTCCGTGTAGGTCGTGGCGGTACCGAAAGTAATGCGGTGGGTGAGGTCGAGCTCCATGCGCTCAGCACCCTGCGTACCGAGCGAAGTCAATGTGTCGATGACATCGTTGTACTTGTTACGGGTGCGCATTTCGTAAGTGATGCTGAGGTCAGCAGCGACGCGGTAAGCCTGGAGGTTCACCGAGTAACCCTGCTGCACCTTAGCGTGAACGGATTGGTCTCCTTCGTTTTTGCGGCGCGCATAACGATTGCGGTCAATCTCAGTGAACTGGCGAATGTCGCCGGTTTGTTCCGGAACAGTCTCGACGTAGAAGAGGCCCGAGTTGCGAGCATTCATCTCTACCGTCTCCTTCTCTTTTTCGAAGATGACGTTGGCGAGCTGAACGAAAACATTCAAGGATACTGTATTTAGGTCCATAAAGTTTTGATTCTTAAGCGAATGCTAATAATTAGGCGTACAACGTGTACACAGTATTAAGCGTAACCGCGACCTTGGTTGCGCTGATAACACTAACGACATTGACTATTTTGTAGGTGGAACCAGAAAGGTTCACCGTGACAGAGTCGGTCAAGTCGTAAGAACCACCAACATTCGCAGCTGTCGCACTTGCGGTGAGAGCTTCGTATTCGACAGAGGGTTCGACAGGCACTTCGACCGGAATGGACGTAGTGGAAGCGTAATCAGAGTCAGTCGCGGCTACCGCCTTGCGGCACACACCAACGACCGAAGCCGTAGTAGAGGTGCACGGGATAAGATAGCCACTGCTGAGGGTGACAAGCGCGCCATCGGTAAATGCCGTAGAAGCAGTCTTGGGGAACCACAAAGCCTTGGTCTGTCCTTTGCGTCGGATGAAAGACATAAGCAATTATGTTAAACGAACTAAGTAAATTCACACCTGTTCCAATAACTCGTGAGGCTGAGTCTGGCCAAAAATTGGATGATTTGTTGAGTAGGGTCTTCTCCCCCAGGTGGATTGTGTCCACATCTCAGCGCCCATGTTGGCGGACGCTGAGTGTAGAAACAAACTAGGCTGCGGCTTCAGTCGCAGTTGCGTCGGCAACTACTTCTGAGGAGGGCGCTGCCTGCTCTGCTTCGACTGGCGATTGTGTGGAAGGTGCTTCCGGAGTGGCCTCCGTCGGAGTCTCCGCAGAGACTTCGCTAAGAGTATTATCCGATATAACATTCTGGGATACAAGTACGTTATGCACAGTTTCCATGCGCATCTCATACTTGCCCTGCCCCCAGAGAATATCATTCCCTTTCGCAAGAGAATCATTGACGCTATTGACCACCGTCTTGAGGATGTAATCAATGTCACTGATTTTAACATTCCAGTTGTGCATGAGTTTAAGAATCTCACCCACAACAGCCTGAGCCTCTCGCTCGCGCTGAGCGGTCGCGTCGATTGCTCCATCAGTAATGACCGCGCCAATCATTTGCTCCGAGAGTATCTCTGACGTCCCGTTCGTGAACGTTACCTTCTGGTAACCGTTCTCAGCCTGCTCGATATTCTGCACTTCTCGATTTCCGAAGAATTTAGGCATAGAGATAATTATTTAGAGGTCTTCTTCATGAGACCCGACTTCTTAGTAATACCCATCTTCGCACCGCCGTCCTTCATTTTCTTACCGCCCTTAACTTGCTTCTTGAGAAGAGCAGCGCCCTTCTTTTCAGTTCCTTTTGCCATATATTAGTTGACGAAATTACCCTTTAATACTATCGGCTCTTCGCGACCCTCAACTTGCAACGTGAAAGTCTCTGTGAGGATTTCGACGCCGTTCTTATCCTCGACATACGACTGCTCGCGCTTGAGTACCTTTGCCATCTTTCGGCCGAGTTCATTGGTGAACGCGCGGATGTCCAACGCGGTCTTCTCACCATCTTCGGTCTCGACTTCGAAGGTCTGGCGCTCATGCCAAGAGTCATCGTTGTCCTTCCACACCCGGTCCATTATACTGCGCCAAGAGATAATGAGCTTGCCTCCGAGGGTGCGCAGGAAGACTTCGCGCACAATCTTCTTATCCTGCTTCGCTTCGAACTTCGCCATTGCCCCTTTGTCCGCGATGGACGTGAGCATGGCAATCTTCTCAGCGTCCTTTGTGCGCTGCTCTTCCATTGCTGCGAGTCGTGCGAGCACCTGCTCGAGTTCGGTCTTCTCGGCCTTTTTTACCGAAACTTTAGATTCCTTTTCAACCGGGAGTTCCGGCTTCTTTTCTTCTGGTGCCATAAGATTATTTCTTCTTACCGAACTTTTTAATGTCCTCGGCTGAAAGGTCGTAACCGTTCTTGCCAAAGTTACCCGCGAGCGCGCTCACATCCGGGTCGACCTCATCCGTGTTGACGCTCACACGACCGCCCGAAGCAGCCGACCCTGCGCGGAACCCTCGGTCATCATGACGGGTGGCTGTCGCGAGAGTAAACGCTTCCTTAAGACGGGCTTCAATCTCTTCCGGAGAACCTTCCGGCATATTCAATTTGCCGTAGGCTCCTTCAATCTTCTCGCGCAGTTCTTTATTGGAACCGGCAAAAGCATCGAGCAAGCTCGACTTCTTACTGGAAACTTCCTTCGTCTCCTTCTCCTGAATCTGAGTCTTAAGAGCAGCAATCTGCTCCTGAAGAGTCTTCTCTCCTTCCTTCATTTTTCCGAAGTTGAAATCCTTGTCCTTGAGCTTCGCGAGCTCATCCTGCGCAGCCTTCAGCTCGGCCTCTTTTGCGGTCACTGCCTCGGCCGCGCGTCGGTCGACTTCCGCAGTAATTTCATCCTCGGTCATTTCCGAGAGCTTCTTTTCTTCTGATGACATATGATTGTTTCTTTAAGGTGCCTATTTTAGAACCGGACACCACACAGCCATTAACAATAATAAAGCATCGACCTAATACTAAATCTCCGCCATCGGGTCCATTGGGTCAAACTCCTGACCGCTCTTTTCCCGGAGCGAAGATTCGTATTCAAAGTTAAGCTGCTGTATGCGTTCATACAGCAGGGCGGCGCCATTGATGACGCCTCGTCCATAGTCTGACTGACGTTCATTCTCCGCCTGCATCGCCACGAAATCCTTTTGTAAGGCGATGAGGTTCTTCAGTTCGTTATGAAACACCGGGTTCAAATATGTCTCGTGCGCGGCCGCCAAGTAATTCTTTCGGTCGCCCGCCGATAGTTTATCGGCGTCGATGATGTCCAGAATGGAGACCGACTTAAGATTCGCTCGAGCGACGTTAAGCATGTCCTTCGTGAATTTTTTGTTCTCGGCGATGGTCATAGTTTTTGTTCAAGAAGCATCCTAAGAATAATCGCGTAGTTCGCCAAGTCGGAGAGAGTGTCCTCAATCATCTCATCTTTCACCTGCGCCTCGTTGGTGAGCAAGGTGCCAATGCGCTGGAGCTTATCGCTCATTCGAACCAGGATTGCGTGCGGCGCCGGGATTCCAAGAAGTTCACACGCGCGGAAATTTTTGAATGGGTCGCTGTCGCCACCTCCACAGTAATCAGAGTTCTTCGCACGACTAATCTCCACGCTCTTGGCGTAGAGTTCAGTCATCCGCTGGATGAATTGTTCCTGTGTTTTTATCATACGTTGGTTACTGAGCGAGCGTTGGTTACTGAGCGAGCGTTGGTGTCGGTGCCACCGGAGGCTTGCCTGCTTGCGTCATGCTCTTAGGAGTAAGTTTACCACGCGCCCCCTGACCGGCGCCACCCGAGTTATCCCCAGGAGGAGGCAACACTGGTGTCGGTGCGCCACCACCTTGTTCTGCGCCCGGCTGCCCCTGCGCTGACTTGAACATCTTCATTGGGTCCATCCTCCACGTCATCGCATACTGCTCCGAGAGGTACTTGAGATTCGGTGTTACCTCGCCGCCCGCCGGGAAGAACTTGGTGACGCCGTCCATCATTTCATTGAACAGCACTTTACCAATATCGGATGTCTTCTTCTCTTTCTGCTCGACAACAACCTTGAAGATATGCTTACCCCCGCTCACAACGTCCGGGTCGATGTAACGGATGCGCGTGGGGACTCCGGTGTTCTGTTTTATCTTCTCCTCTTCGCGGTAAATAGACAGCGGGTCCGCGGTCTTGCCGACGCGCACAATAGACTGACCAGGGCCTTCATTCTCGACGTGCTTGTCGATATTCATCGAGCGGTATCTCTTAACCAATTCATTCCGGGTGTCATCGAGTTTCACCGACTCTTCTCCGACCGGCTTGAACCAGTTCTCAAGATTGTTGTACAGACGAGCCTCACCAAGCTTGCGCTCGAGCGTTGACATCGAGAACACAATGAGCGTCAGCATAAGCTCAGCCTTGCTGGCCATATCTCGGTGCTGTGTCGCCGTGGTGCGGTTACCTGCGCCCGGGCTCTTCGGAGACATACCCTGTGGGGTGGTGTCGTCATCAAGAGAAGTCTGCAGCTGCTGAATGACCGCGAGCTCCGCGCGCGAGACACCTGTTGCTCCGTCCGGGTCAAGACGCTTGATGCGGTCGGCGTCGATGCCCGAAGTGATTTGTCCCGGCATGAAGATTCTATTCGACAACTGCACGCCGGTATTATTCGCATACGCCGGGATAAAAGACTTCTGAGTCTTAAGAATCATAAGCCTCCAGAACTCATCCATGAGTAACTGCTTGGTGCGCGTGAGCATTGGGATTGACTTCCCGTAGGCGAAGAACGGAGAAATCATTCCGAGAGTCTGCATTGTGATGTTGTACCGTGGCTCCTCTCCCCAGTTCCACGGCAGCGGGAGACCGACCGGCGTCATAAGGTTTCCATTGATGATAATCGCGTACTCGTTGCTCCACGGGTCCTGGTACTTCAAAATTTCAACGTGGTCCTTCTTCAGTTGTGTCAGTGACCAGTTATTGTTGTATGCCGTACCGACCGGCTCAGCCGCCGTTGAGAAGTAGTTAACATCGTGCGGCACCGCCGACCAGCGCGCCCAATCCCCGTACTCCGCCTCTGCGACATCATATGGCACCTGCTGCACGGTGAAGATAAACGGCTGTCGCTCGATGCCGAAAACCGTAATGTCCCCAAGGAACACATTCTCATTCTGCAAAATGTTGTGCACCGGCTTGCCGTCCTTCTTCTTCTTCGCCACAACCCACTTCGCGTCCTTGATATTCTTACCGTCAAAAGCCGTGATGACATTCTTAATGGTAGCAGTCTCCTCGAGCCAGATTTCCTCAAGGAACACTTCCCCCTGCTCCAAGAGCTGCCACTGGCGCTGCACAAGCTTCTCATCGTCTCCTTCGTCGTAGTACGTCTTTGCAATAATGTCCTCCTGCCCAAGAGCCATCTCCGTGTCCTTGAGCGCATGCGCGTCCCACGCTTGCACCGTCGGGGTGAGGTTCAGGTTACTTACGTAGGAGTGCAACTGTACCATTCGGTTGCGCGTAACACCGGTAACGAAGGTTGTGTCACCTTTGTTCTTCTTCGGCGCAATGAAAGTGTTCGCACCTTTGCGGTTCCACTCGCATCGCTGGAGGTACGTCATACCATCGAACTCGTCGTGCTTGTTCTCACGAAGGTCGCGCGCTGTCGCCATGCGCTGGCGGAGGTGTCCAAGATACAGCGCCTCGTCTGTGGTGTACGTCGCCGGCTCTGCCGGGGTGGGTGAGAGTTTTTCTTCGACGGTCTTCGAGGTTTTTTTTGCCATATAGTTTAACGAAAGTTAATAATTACTTCTTAAAATAATAATCCATTCTCTGCACCGACCGAGTACTAATCAACTCCCTCCTAAAACCATCTTTATAAAGCGTCACAAAATCAGAACCAACATTAGGAAAATCATTGCATTCATGCTTCACACACTTGTCATCCATCTGAGTTATTTCAACAATGAGTTTCATAGAATTAAAATTGCGCAAGAGGATTAAATGGGTCGCACTCTTCGCCTGATGACATTGTAACAACACGTTGTCCTTTCGCATACTGCAACATGTGGAAAGCAATCATCACCGCCTTCGCCCGGTCCCAATGTTTCGACGACGCATCCTTCTGCCGCGCCATCGCATCCTTCGGGTATGACTTCAATTCCTGGACGGTCTCCTTGTCCGGGATATTCATCTCCTCCTCATTGATTGCCGTCGACAGCGCGTATTCCATCGTCGCGTTGAACCCCGCCGTAGCGTGGAACCCGAGCCGGTCTGTCTTCTCGTCAATCTCCTTATCGTACTTCACCTCCTTCCAGATGTTCGCGTAGATATTCTTCAGCGTCGCCAACGTAGCGTGCCCATGGTTATTCCGCTCCACCATTGCGACACAATTCCCGTAGCGAGTCCCCCCACTCCGTATCTCGTACGCGAACATGTCCGGCGGAATTCTATCCGAGACGTACAGCGCCACCAACTCCGCCCTCGGTTTCGCATCGAAGTCGATGACCGCGATGGTCGCATTGTCCTGCCCGACCCCGCCCGAAGGGTCAGCCCCCAGCCCGTACCGGTGCCCCGGCTTGTAGTCTGCGAAGTACCTCCAGTCCCCAACCTGCTCGCCCTCCCGCGTCTGCATCTTCATAAGACTCTCCGCGGAGAAAAGATTCACCCCCGACGACACGAACGCCTCCTCCGGCGTGGTAGGGTACTCCTGGTGCAAGATGTCCCAGTCCTTGTTAAGTGAAAGCCATTTGAAATAGTAATACGTTATCTCTCGGTCCGTGAGACAGTGCTCCTCCTGGTACCTCTTAAACTTCTGCCACTGCTGAAACGTCTGTGGGTCGAGCGGTACAATACCCGAAAGCTCCGCGTCGTCGTACTGCCAGTTGAAAAAAAAGGCGCGGTAGTCCACTGGGTTAAGCGCCTGGTCCTTCGGCCTGTTCCAGGCCTCCCAGAACATATCATAGAACAGCCCCGAGTTTCCCTCAGCAGTCGACTCGATGTCCACCCTTCCCTCGAGTGGAACCGCCTGAATGGTGCCTGAGAGCACCTCATCCGCGTCTGAGGGGGAAATCCTGCACATCTTACCAAACTCCGAGATGTGGACGCGTGAGAACGTTCCTGAGCGGCCATGAGACCTCACAGTGACCGAGCTCGTCGACTTGTCACCCCAATTGAACTTCATCTTGTTCGAACGGTCGGTGTCCAACCTCCACAGCTGCTGCAAGACATCCGGCAGGTTGTCCCACGCCAATTTTACTTTGTTGTCGAAGATGTCCAACTGGGATGGGGCGTCATACGACAGGATGAGGTTGTCGACGTTCGGGCAAAATAGAGCATCATCCAAAGAGTCCACTGCCTCATAGGTGGTGAAGCCAAGGCGACGAGATTTAAGAATTATGTTTCGGTTGTGGCGTTGCTCTTCAAATTCTGCCTGCGCACGGTTAGGGACAAAACGTTCGACAGTGTGCTTAATAGTTTTTATTTTGTAGAGATGAGAAATCCTCCAGGGCTTATCCTTCATGCGCTCGTCGGTGCCGACGATTGTTGGCCCTTGGTATTCGTTTTTCTTAGGTCGTGCCATAGTTTTAATCCTCCAGCGCGTTCAAGATGTCCGAGATGTTTTTGGTGCCGGTCGACTTGATGTCCACCTTGCGCTTGAAGCCATGGTACTGCTCCAGGAGCGCGGTGCCAATCTTGGTGTCGACTGTTTCGTTGAGCATACCATTCACGAGGTAGTTCTCGCAGGAGAGTATTGCGTGCTCCAGGATGCGCGCCAATGGGCCATCAGACGAGTAGGAGATGATTGCTTTGGGGTGCCAGCCGATATGCTCCGCAAGGTTTGGGATGGTGAGGTGGCGGCGCTTGGTGGCTGAGGCGGTACGCGGGTAGGCCGATAAGGAGGTAAGGTGTTCGGGCTCTGTGAAGAAAGACTTCACGAGTTCCTTGAATGCCTCGCGGTACACCTCCTCGGCAGAGGGTGTTGGGACGAGGGGTACCTTTTGCGTCTTTCTTGCCATATAGGAATTATTATAGCACGAGTGTTTCGTGGTAGGGGGTACCTTTTTTT
>Ga0118677_10012234_pt1 | contig 12637 bp, 8 predicted proteins | sample AliMusrvi5mmetaG_FD_86154 | JGI IMG/M metagenome (GOLD analysis project Ga0118677, IMG submission 86154)
TTATTCTTTTTATGATTCATTGTATGAGTGTAAAAAAATTGAGTATACAAAATATAAAAATAAAAAATGTAAATTAGAACAGCAATTAGCAGATATAACACAGGAAATAAAAGAAGCCGAAAATAAAATGTTTATTTACAATTTCAATCATTATAATAAATCTTTGCAAATTTAATTCCTTTTAGTATTTATAATATTATTCTTATCTATAGGGTTGGTTGCCAATTTAGTTCATAATAATGAGTTAAATGCTCAGTATAGTAGTAAAGGCAAACAGTCTGTTTATACTGAAAAAGACTACAAAGTGGCTTATGTCGTCCAGCCAAAATTGGAGCGCTTTAGCAATGCTTCGTTTGAATTGGAAGGTCGCCAGTATGTGTTCCAGCAGGCAATTACACAAAATTGGCTCCTCGGGATAATGGAACGGAATCCTTACATGCTCGGAATGTTTGAGGAGAAAAATAAACCTAAGAATGGAAATCTTCTTCCCTGGTCGGGTGAGTTTGCGGGCAAAAACCTAACTGGAGGAATTGAACTTTATCGACTGAACCGTGACCCTGAACTCAAACGAATGCTCGATGGTTTTGTGAATCGCTTGTGTGATTTGCAGACCCCTTCGGGCTATCTGGGGCCTTGGTCTAAAGAATACGAATTGACTAATCGATTGCCTGATACTGATGGCCCAAGGCTTGCAAACTGCACGTGGGATGCCTGGAATCATTATCAAATCATGATCGGACTGATGGAATATCATCGGCTCTGCGGCGACATCCGAAGCCTTGAAACCTGTCGCCGCATCGGTGACAGGCTTTGTGCCGAATTTCTTAACCAACCCGATAAGTTGATCCTCGCTGAAAAGACCGGATGGGGGCATGGCTGTATGGAGTTCAATCTCACGCCTGCACACTCACTCTGCCTGCTTTACCGTGCCACAGGTGAAGTCAAATATCTGGAACTTTCCCGGCAGATCGTCTCTCAGGGATTCCTTAGATATGGCGACTATCTGAACCGCGCTCTGGCAGGCAATGAGTTTTACCAAACTGAATCGCGCGATGGGAATCGTTGGGAACGGCTTCATACAATCATGGCGCTTGCTGAACTTTATTGGCTTACCGGGGAAGAAAAATATCGCAAAGCCTTCGAATTTACATGGTGGAGCATCGCCAAGACAGATATCCATAACACAGGTGGATTCTCAACTTACGAAGCAGCCTCAGGTAATCCATATGCCGACGGTTGGATAGAAACCTGCTGTACAGTTGCATGGCAGGCTATGTCAGTCGAGATGCTGAAGATGACTCGAAATCCTGTTATTGCTGATATGCTCGAACTTGCGCAGTTGAATGCAGCATATGGAAGTTGGGATCTATCCGGCTCATGGAGCACCTATCACACTGGTACCGTCGGAGAACGCCGTCCCAGTACTGTTGATATCGCGTTCCAAATCCGTCCCGGAACCGAGCAACTCAATTGCTGTAGTGTCAACGCACCTCGGGGAATAGGCATTCTGGCCGATTGGGCAGTGATGCGCGACAGCCAGGGTCTTGCATTAAACTGGTATGGCACGGGAAAAATTACTGCTGATGCACGTGGTGTGCCCGTGAGTTTCACGCAAACCACTGATTATCCTAGTACAGGAGAAATCCTGATTCGCGTAGATCCACATCGCGCCGTCTCCTTCCCGCTTAGTCTCCGCATTCCGTTCTGGTCAAAGAGTACCACAGTTGAAGTTAATGGCAAAGTCGTTACTGGTGTTAAATCAGGCTCCTATTTGCAATTAGATCGCAAGTGGCACCCCGGAGATAAGATCAAACTTGAACTGGACATGCGGCCACACTTCTGGCCAGGGGAAAATCAATACATGGGATTTGGATCTATCTATCATGGTCCTGTTTTACTTGCCTGGAGAAGGCCTGTAGAACCACTCAATATCTCCTATAAGGAAGGTGATTGGAAACTTAGGGCTCAAATTTCCTACCAATCGAATAAGGTGGGTTCGCGGTTGGTCGCTAAATTTACGGGGGAACGTGTATTCATGATCTACGACAAGAATCCGGATGGAGGGCAAACCCGACTTCTGATTGATGGAGTAGAACTGGGTATTATTGACCATTATTCCCTGACATTGACTCCCTTGGTGCAATGGCAGAGCCCGCAGGTCAAACAAGGCAGTCATGAGTTTGTGATAGAGGTTTTAAAAGAATGTAATCCTGCATCCAAAGGTAATTGGGCCCGATTGCGTGAGCTTCGTTTAAACTCCTTGCCTATTCTGGATGCCAGGACGTTGCGGCTTGCAGTGGCGCCCGAGAATTCAAAAGGAATCCCCTGGTTGCGATTCACCGCCAGCGATGCACAAGGTCGAAAGATTGAACTGGAAGACTTTGACAGTGCCGGGAAAAATAGTGGGTATTATTATACATGGTTGCCTCTCGAAGGACTGGATAAAGGGGTCTTCTGTTACACAAATCCACTACGCAGTGTTCGTCCTCAATAATTCAAATCATACTTTTTATGAAGAATAATTTATATAGAATTTTCTATTTGACAATTAGCCTATTCGTCATTATCAGCTGTTCTCCAAAGGAACAGAAGAAGAGAATTGAAGTAAGGGGACTTGACGAAATCATTACACCTGTTCCTGTTTCTAATGTGACCATTCAGGATAATTTCTGGCTTCCAAAGCTGAAAATTTATAAGGAAAATACGATTCCCCATAGTTGGAGTTACCTCGAATCAATCTTAAAGGAAGCAAAGGGGATAGCTAATGGAAAAAAGGACCAGAGCATGGGAGGGGCCAGATGGCATGAAGCAAATATTTACAAGCATCTGGAAGCAATATGTTATGCATTACATCAATTTTCTGATAAGATATTGGAACAAAAAATGGATAGTGTGATAAAAATCATCGCAGAGGCCCAACAGCCTGATGGATATGTTTATCTATGGGGAATAAACAGGGATCTACCTGAATGGTCAAATGTAATCATTCAGGATGAAAGCTTATCAATCGGGCATTTATATGAAGCGGCAGCAGCTCATTATGGGATATTCAAAAATTATTCATTTTTGAATATAGCCAAAAAATCTGCAGACAACGCATTTGAGCATTTTTTAACCAAACATATTGAAAAAGGGTTTCCTGGTCATGCGGGAATGGAATTGGGTCTTGTCGAATTGTTCAGGGCAACAAATAATACCAACTATCTTTCTTTATCACGGGAATTCATTGAACGCAGAGGTCATGGGTTAAATGGTAGTGAATGTGATGCTGGCGAAAAGTTGTATAAAACAGAAAGTCGTTTTTATCCGCTTGAATATTATCAGGATCATAAGCCGTTTCGTGAACAATGCAAGATCGTGGGACATGCGGTTCGGGGTGTTTATTTTTTAACAGGTATTTTGGATGTTGCCTTAGAAACCGGGGATAAAGATTATATCAATGCCGCCGAACGACTTTGGAAAGATCTTACCAAAAGGAAGATGTTTATTACCGGGGGCGCCGGTCCTCTTTCAAGAATGGAGTCATTTGGTATGGACTATGAATTACCCAATGATGGACTTAATGAATCATGCGTGGCTGTCGGTTTAGCTGGCCTTGCTTCAAAGATGCTTCGTTTGAAGACCAATTCAGAATATTCGGATGTTTTAGAAAAAGTCCTCTATAATGCAATTCTACATGCAATATCTCTGGATGGAACAACATTCAATTATAATAATCCACTTCAGGGTGACGTGCAAAGAGGAAATAATTGGAGTTGTTGCCCTCCGAACACCTACAGGACCTTATTGGGAATAGGAAAATTTATGTACACGCAAACTGCTGAAGACATTTTTGTTCATTTATATGCAGGCAGTAATGCCGACATAAAACTTGAAAATAACTTAGTTAAGATATCTCAGGAAACCAACTATCCATGGGCTGGAGATATCAAGCTGACCATTAAACCAGAAAAACCCCAAAAATTTAGCATCCACTACCGTATTCCTGGCTGGTGTAAAAAATATTCCTTCACAATTAATGGCCAGAGCATAAAAAACTTACCTCAGGAGAATGGATACCTGACCATAAACAGACTCTGGACCGCAGGCGATATCGTTCAGTTAGATTTTGATATGCCGGTAGTCTTGATGGAAGCAAACCCACTTGTAAAATCAGATTTTGGGAAAGTTGCAATTCAAAGGGGACCAATCGTTTACGCAATTGAAGGGTTAGATAATGGAGGAAGAGTAGATGTTTCGCTTCAGGATAGTGCCAAATTCGGTTTTCAATATAATGCGAACCTATTAAACGGAATTGTAACCATCAGCGGAAGAACCGCTAATGATAAGCCTATTGTTGCAATCCCATATTATGCTTTGGCAAACAGGGGAAAATCAGACACAAAGGTTTGGCTCAGGAAGAAAAGTGATCATGAAAATAGCAAAAGATGGGATGGAGAACTCTACCGGATTTATCAGTGATTTTATTGTATTGATAAGAAGCTAATTGTGAAGTGTGTTACGTGAACAATAGAATAAGGGACTATGAAGAAATTAGCGTTGATATTATTTCTAAAATTCTTTGTTGGAATTAATTTTTTAATCGCTCAGACAACTGACAATCCATTCAAGGATGCACAAACTGTTTGGCATATGGCAACCCCCACCGCGAGTGAGAATTATCCCGTGGATTTGGCGATATCTGGGAACGCTCATTTAGGTGAAAGGCTGACTCCTGATGAATATGCTGAATCGATTAAGCGCGGTGGAGATGGCCTTGTAGCAGTTTTTGAAGGTGGATGGTTCTCTCTTGATACGCACAGAGCCAGAAGATTGCGACCTGTGGATGACGCTTTCAGCCTTTATGTCCGTGCATGGATAGACCCAAAAGGGAGTGGGTCGTTGTTCTTTTCCGATTTCATGGCACTTACCATTCATCCGACAGGTCTGGCGATCGGATTCCTTGGTGTCAAGACCCTGGCAGGTAAGGTCTTTAGGGAGTTGCCACTGGGTTTTATAAGGAGGGGGCAATGGCTGGATTTGATTGTTCGTGTCGGCAATGGGCGTTTCGATTTTTACTGCAATGGAAATCTGATAAGTTCCCTCCCGCTTCGCCAGGGGCTATGCTCGCCGTTCGAAGATGACCTGTTAATTGGGGCGTTTAAGTGTAGCAAGCCGGATCTTTATGGCACTTCTATCCCAAGAGCTTTCCCTGATTGCAGGATCGATGCCGTTGCCTTGTGGAGTAATCCGTTGACCGACGGTCAGGTTGCCTTCCTAAGCGGGGTAGATCACTTGGAAAAACCGACTGCAAAGAATTCCTTGACTCAGGCCTTCGAGGATTACAACGCTTTTTTTGATGCTTCTGTGGACAAGAACATCAATACCTGCAGTATGCTTTGGAAGTCATTGAAGGTTGAGGCTGATCAGGATCCCTGGCGTCCTGCTTATCACCTGACTCAGCCTCTGGGGCACATCTTCGATCCGTGCGGCGCGTATTTCTATGAAGGTAAATACCACGTTTTTTCCTACCGAAACATATTTTCCTTGCTCAATTACTCCAGTCTTGACCATTATGTCAGCGATGATCTTGTGCATTGGACCGAGTGGCCAATAGGTCCGTGGGCGGACAGCTCTCTAGATGTTTTCTGCATCTATTTGATGAACCATTTTATTGACGACCAGGGGATTCCGAATATACTCTACACCGGCCAGGGAACCGAAGGCAAGTTCGGAGTGCTTGCCCGGAGTGAGGATGGTTTGGTATCTTATACCGACAAAAAGCCCGTTCTGACCAAATACCACCATGACGGGCATGTTTGGAAGGAGGGCGATACATGGTGCACAATCACATCCAGAATGTATAAAGGTACCAGACCCGGGAATCTGGGTGATGCGGTTATGCTTTGGACCTCATCAGACCTGGAACATTGGCAGGAGAAGGGTGAGATTTTCACCCAACGAAAGGACACGAGTTCTACAAGTATTAAAGACAGGGTTGGTTTCATGGAGTTCCCGTACCTGCTTTCTTTTGGCGACAAAGATGTACTGATTCTGGGTGGCTGGCCTGTTCGTTACTGGGTCGGACGTTTTGACCGAAAGGTTTTCAAGTTCATCGCTGATAAACAAGAGGGCAAACTTCTCGATTATTCAAATCCTTTTCACTGTTATAATCCTCTTTGTGTGGATCAGAAGGGCCTTGGCGGAGCATCGCGCCGTATCCTGATGGCATTGTATGCCGGGATAGGCAACTCTGAAGTTGACCGTCTTCCATGGTCAGGCGTACATGTTATACCCAGAATTCTGGAATTAGATGGGGACCATCTGCGTCAGGAACCAGTGCCGGAGATGAAATCTCTTCGCGGTGAACATTATTCACTGAAAAACATAAAAGTATCGCCGAACGCCTCTGATTACCTCAATAAACACGGTGACTGTGTGGAAATCATCGCTGATTTTACACCCGGTGATGCTCGTTGTTTCGGGCTAAAAGTTCGGATCTCAGATGACGGAACGAGCTTTGTCAGGATTTATTTTAATACAACCACAAATGAATATGGCGTTGATGGCAGGGTTCCCAATACAGAAAAAGCTCTTAATGTAACACCTGGACAGGGGCGACCCTCCTATATTCCAAAGGGACAACCAGTCCGCATGCATGTGTTTTTGGACAAACAATTGATAGAGGCATTTGTCAATGGCCAGACATGTACTACTTCGGCTCAAGACAAAAACCTCCACTATGATGGTATTGATCTTTTCAGTGAAGGTGGTTCCGCAAGATGCACTAAGTTAGATATTTGGGAAATGAAGATCAAATGACCGGCAGTTGAAATTGATGGCAGGTCGTAGTCAGGAACATATGTATATGGAAGAGATTAACTGAGAGGTAGCACAACGGGGTTTTGTAATCCTTGCATTTGAAAATTAAATAAAGAAAAATCAAAGGAGTAAAGAAGTCATTTATTAAACAAGTAATAAAGAAGAAATGCTATTTGGTCACCTGCTAGGTATATATGAGAAAGCTCTTCCACCCGAGTGGAGCTGGGAAAAACGTCTGAAGACTGCAAAAGAACTGGGATTCGACTATCTTGAAATCTCCATTGATGAAGCAAATGAGCGTATTGACAGATTATCCTGGAGTAAAGAGAGTCGCAACATGCTCCTAAGTCTTTGCCATGAAATGGATATGCCCATCCGGTCGATGTGCCTCAGCGCGCACCGGAAATTTCCCTTTGGCAGTGCTGATTCAATTGTCCAATCCAAAGCCCGCGATTTGATGAAAAAGGCGATCGAATTTGCAGATGATCTGGGCATTCGTGTGATTCAGTTGGCAGGCTATGATGTCTATTATGAATTATCAACCCAGGAGAGTGCTGAAGGCTTTCTGGAAGGAATGAAGTGGTCAGCCAAATTGGCAGAAAAATTCCAAATGATGCTGGCCATGGAGATTATGGACTCTCCTTTCATGAACTCAATAACCAAACATTTGTGGTATGAAGCGCAAATCAAATCGCCCTGGTACAAAGTTTATCCTGATCTCGGCAATCTGACTGCATGGGGGAATAACGTAGAGGAGGAACTTGAGAAAGGAATCTCCAGCATTGTTGCTGTCCACATTAAAGAGACCAAAGCAGTTACGGAAACCTTCAGTGGACAATTCAAATGTGTTCCGTTTGGCGAGGGTTGTGTTGATTTTGTGAATTGCTTCAGAAAATTGGAACAACTGAATTACAAAGGTCCTTACCTGATCGAGATGTGGAACGATCCGAAAATTGACAATGTAGAAGCTATAAAGGAGGCCTTGCGATTTATTAATGAAAAATACGATTTAGCAATGAATAATAATGCTTCACTAAAAAACAGTTAAAATCATGAATTACTACATCGGCCTCGACAATGGTGGCAGCATTACCAAAGCGGCACTCTACACTTCATCCGGAAAAGAGGTTGGAGTTTGTACTGTAGAAACAAAAATAATTACACCCAAACCTGGATTTACAGAACGCGACATGCAGGAGATGTGGATGGCTAACTGTCAGGTGCTGAAAGATCTTTTGTTTAAAACGAAGGTTAAGCCCGAAGATGTTGCCGGAATAGCCTGCTGCGGACATGGCAAGGGACTTTACCTTTGGGGAAAGAACAATAAACCAGTGCGCAACGGCATTATTTCCAGCGATAACCGTGCTTACGAATATCCCATGAAATGGGAGAAAGATGGCACAGCCCAAAAGGTATTCGAATTATCCTATCAAAAAATTCTGTCTTGCCAGCCCGTATCTTTATTGGCCTGGCTCAGGGACTATGAGCCCGATTGCATCATAAATATCAGGTGGATATTTGAGTGCAAGGACTACGTTCGTTTCATGCTTACTGGTGAAGCCTATGGAGAAATTACCGATTATTCCGGTACAAATTTTCTGAACCTTCAAACCCGCCGGTACGATGCTGATCTTTTGCAACTTTTTGGTTTGGAGTTCGCAATGGAGATGCTTCCTCCTCTAAAAAATTCTACTGATATCTGTGGATATATTACCGAAGAAGTTGCAAAACTTACCGGATTGAAAGCCGGTACACCAGTAGCTGGCGGAATGTTCGATATTGATGCCTGTGCCATAGCAGTGGATGCGGCAAACGAAGACCGCGTATGCATGATTGCCGGTACGTGGAGCATTAACGAATACATTAGCAGGCTGCCAATAACCGATGGTAGCGTGATGATGAACTCAATCTTTTGCCTTCCCGAGTACTACCTTATTGAGGAGTGCAGCCCTACCTCTGCGGGCAACAACGAATGGTTCATAAATACCCTGCTCCCTGAGTTAAAAGCACTGGCAAAACAGGAAGGAAAATCTATTTACGAGTTGGTAAATACTCTGGTAGCTTCAGTTCCGGCTGAGGAATTCTGCCCCATCTTCCTGCCATTTCTCATGGGAAGCAATGTACACCCAAACGCCAAAGCCAGTTTCGTGGGACTGAGTAATTACCATACCCGTGCACACCTCTTGCGCAGCGTGTATGAAGGGATAGCCTTCAGCCACAGATATCATTTAGAAAAACTTCTCTCCACACGAAATCGGCCGGTGAAGGAAATTCGTCTGGCAGGTGGCGTAGCCAACTCCAAAGAGTGGACACAGCTATTTGCCGACGTCATGAAGTATCCGGTTGAAACCGTTGACGTTGGTGAAACAGGTGCATTTGGCTGTGCAATTACCGCAGCGGTGGCTGTAGGTCAATTCAAGAACTTTGAAGAAGCAGCGAAGAGCATGATCAAGATTAAAGGTAGAATGGAGCCAAATCCAACGAACGTAGAGATCTACGAAAAGAAATATGCCTTATACAAACAGGTCATTTCAGCATTGGATAGTGTATGGGATAATATGCAAAAATTATTGTAAAACAGTATGTTGCAAAGGTTAAAACAAGAAGTTTTCGAGGCGAACATGCTTCTTCCAAGGTATGGGTTGATAACTTTTACCTGGGGAAACGTTTCAGCCATTGACAGGGAAAGGGGTTTGGTGGTCATCAAACCATCCGGAGTTTCCTACGAAACAATGAAAGTTTCGGATATGGTAGTGGTGGATTTATCAGGAAAGATTATGAATGGGAATCTTAAGCCTTCGTCAGATACATCAACTCACCTGGAACTATATCGCAACTTTAAAAATATTGGCGGTATAGTGCATACCCATTCCTCATGGGCAACTGTCTTCGCTCAGGCTGGTAAGGGAATTCCACCCTTTGGCACTACACATGCTGACTACTTTGAAGGGGAAATTCCTGTCACTCGAAAGATGACTGATACTGAAATCAACGGTGAATATGAACTTGAAACAGGAAAGGTGATAGTGGAAAGGTTCAATGGTATGAATGCAGATCATAATCCAGCTGTACTCGTTAATTCTCACGGGCCATTTACCTGGGGAAAGGATGCCCATGAAGCTGTACACAACGCTGTTGTGTTGGAAGAGGTGGCTAAAATGGCATTTTACACCCAAGTACTTTTAGGAGGAGATAACCCTCAGCAAATGCAGATGGAGCTTTTAAAAAAACATTTTTTAAGAAAGCACGGTGCTAATGCATACTATGGACAATAATTTAATTTGAACTTATTATAAACATTTAATTTGAACCAAATGAAAAATAATAACTGGAAAGATAAAATTTCAAACCATCAGCAACTTGGGGGAATAGAACTCTCAGTATTGGATAATGGCGATGGCCGTGGTTGTCGCATAGCGTGGTTTAACACAGGAAGTGGTTTGCGGTTTAAAGTTGTGATTGATAGAGCTATGGATATAGTTGATGCCTTTTACAACCAACATAGCCTGGCATGGGTCAGTCATCTGGGTGTCTCAGCACCAAATCCTACAGTTGATTACGCGACCAACTGGCTTAAAAGTTTCGGTGGCGGACTTCTTACTACCTGTGGCCTCACCCATACTGGTGGAGATGAAAAGGATGAGTCGGGCGAAAGGGGTGTCCATGACCGTATAAGCCAACAACCTGCTACAATAGAATCGGTTATCCAGCCTAACTTGATAAAAGGGAATATGGAAATGAGCATTACAGGGCGGATGATTCAAACCTCTCTTTTAGGACCTAGTTTGGAGCTTAAAAGAACCATCTCTGTCGAATTAGGGTCGTCGCTTATCAAAATAAAAGATGAGGTTACAAATCTTGGAAATACTGATTCTCCTCACATGCTATTATACCATTTGAACTTCGGATGGCCTCTCGTGGACGAGGATACAGAGATATTCTGGGATGGCACATGTAAATCAAGAGGTGGTGGTATGGACGATAAAATATTTAACGCTGGCAATAACTTTAAAAGATGCACAGCTCCGTCTGATGATTATCAGGGGAAGCAAGAAGCGGTTGGATTTATTGATTTGAAAACTGACGTTAATGGATTTTGCGAGTGTGGTTTACGTAATTCAAAACTTGGATTAGCAGTTAAAATAAAATACCCAAAGGCACAGCTACCATGGATGGCGAATTGGCAACATTTTGGGAAAAATGAATATGTGACTGCACTCGAGCCATGCACTGCTCCTCCTATCGGACAAGCTGCTGCAAAAAGAGAAAATCTTCTCATACAACTTAAACCACAAGAAACCAGGCTTTATGAGCTTGAAATAAATGTTTCCAATATTAACCTTTAATAATTTTCATATGTATATCGTTAACAATTACACACTTGCAGTAATACTCTGTACGGTAACCATGATATGCTGGGGATCATGGTCCAACACGCAAAAACTGGCAGGTAAAACATGGCGTCAGGAGCTATATTACTGGGACTACGTGATCGGAGTCCTGCTTTTATCAATTTTCATGGCATTTACCTTTGGGAGTATCGGAGATCATGGTCGGGGGTTTATAGAGGATATTCAACAGGTAAGTTGGAGAAATTTACTTAGTGCCTTTACGGGAGGGGTTATTTTTAATGCATCTTGCATTTTACTCACAGCTGCTATTGCTATTGTAGGCATTTCCGTCGCTTTCCCTGTTGGGGTGGGAATAGGAACAGTATTTGGGGTGGTGATAAACTATATTGGGCAACCCAAAGGTAATCCTGTTATACTATTCCTCGGTGTTCTTTTGATTATGTCAGCCATTATTTTTGATGGTATAGCAGCAGGAAAGATGAGTGGGACAAAGGAATCTGGCATGAGCAGAAAGGGGCTGATTTTGTCCGTTCTTGCAGGAGTACTTATTTCATTTTTCTACCGTTTTGTTGCAGCTTCCATGGACCTGAATAATTTTGAATCCCCTGCACCACAAATGGCTACTCCATATACTGCATTTTTCATTTTCGCTTTCGGAATGTTTGTGAGCAATTTTTTATTCAACACGCTCATCATGAAAAGGCCTTTTGTAGGTACTCCTACCGGGTATGGCGAGTACTTCAGGGGTTCATTTAAGACACACATGGTTGGAATTACCGGAGGCTTGATCTGGGGCTTAGGGACTGCCCTCAGTTATTTAGCAGCAGGTAAGGCCGGTGCGGCTGTTTCCTATGGATTAAGCCAGGGAGGCACATTGGTGGCAGCTCTTTGGGGTTTACTTGTCTGGAAAGAATTCAAGGGCGCATCTAGATCGGTAAATATTATGTTGTCTTTTATGATCATACTCTTTATCGCTGGATTAGCTGCGATAATTGTAGCAGGAAATTAACTGAAAACGATGAAAATATTTTTGTTCCTATTGGTCTGTTATTTTTGTTTTCAATACAAATTGTAGCGCAATCGACTTTAATCTTAGACAATAAAACCACAAAGTCTGGAATCAGATCTGCAGCGAAATTTCAACGTTCAGTAAAATTGCCTGTACCGCCAAGGGTGGGCAAAAATGGCATGAAGCAAACTTACATAAAAACCTGGAGGCTATAACTTATGCATTAAACCTATTCCCGGATCTGGCATTAAAAATTCGTTTGGACAGCATTATACAATTGTATTCGAAGGCACAAAGGAATGATGGATACTTCTACCTATGGGGAATGTCAAGGGGCATGAATCCATGGAAAGAGCATTTAAGAATACTAGAGCACTTTATTGCCGGACATTTGTATGAAGCAGCTGCCTCTTATTCAAAGCAATTTGATAATTCATCTTAGTACATTGCCGAAAAATCGGCTCAGTATCTGTAC
>Ga0118677_10012235_pt1 | contig 12636 bp, 13 predicted proteins | sample AliMusrvi5mmetaG_FD_86154 | JGI IMG/M metagenome (GOLD analysis project Ga0118677, IMG submission 86154)
CCATCGGACTGGGCGGAGGTGTGTAAAGGTTGTAGAATGCTTCCGGAACGAAGTCCGGCTTCGCATCCATTGGGCGTCCGAAGCCATCCAACACTCGTCCCAACAGGCTTTGCCCGACGGCGACCTGCGCCTCATCGCTCCGCGCAACTATCAGGTCCCCGAGTTGCAGGCCGTCCGTCTCCTCGAGCGGCATCGAGAGTACGCGGCCGTTGCGGAAGCCGATGACTTGAGTCCGTATGCTGCGCCCTGACTGGGTCTGAATCTCGCAAAAATCGCCGACTGCGACTGCCGGGCCCAACGATTCCACCAGCAATCCGATCAGCTCCGTGACATCGCCGGTCCACACTGTGGGATTGATCCGCTGCAGTCTTTCAAAGTACGGTGTTAAATCGATGCTGTCTAACATTATCCGAGTCCCCTCAGCCGGTCGGTAAGTCCACGCTCGATCTCGCGTAGTTGGGTCCCAATCGAGACATCTAGTCTGCCGCGGCTCGTTTCGAAGACCATGCCGCCACGCTCCTGGGTCGGGTCCGCGTTAACTTCGACGTATGAAGCGCCGGAACTCTGGAGGTATTCCCTGAGGGCGGCCTGATGTTCCGGACAAACCCGCACTCGCATCACGTCCTGCGTCCGGACCTTTTCCAGCCCCACCCGCAACAGCCCGGTGATTACGGCCGGATCGACATTCAACTCGCGCTGCAGAATGCGCTGTGCAATAGCAACGGCCAGCCGCACCAGTTCGGCTTCGGATTGCGCCCGCAATGTCGCAGGGAGTTCCGATATATGCTGAATCGACGCGGCCAATCGCTGCAGGACGGGCTGCAGTTCCGCCTCGGCGGCACGACGCCCCGCAGCCTCGCCTTCACGCCGGCCAGCCTCCCACGCTTCCCTGGCCTGACGGTCCTTCTCCGCGTCCGCCATGGCCAACTTGGCTTCGAGCTTCGCTAACCGCAGTTCAGCGTCAGGCTCTTGCGCACTTTCCGCTTTGGGTGAGTCATACTGCAGCGTGTGGCTCGCGGGCCTCAGCGTTCCGCCCGCAATTTGCCATGGCATCGGCTGACATTCTGCCGTAGCAGGCCCGGTGATCACCTTAGCGATCATTGGTCACCTTAGACGACATACTGCTCTCCACCGGTGCCGCGCGTACTCAGAACACCCTCAGACTCTAATTGCCTCACCACCGCAATCACTTGTTGCTGGGCGGCTTCCACATCCTTGATCTTCACGGGGCCGAGCGCTTCCATGTCCTCGAGCATCATGTCGGCACCGCGTTGGGACATACGTTGAAGGAACAGATTCTTGAGTTCGTTCCCGGTTCCTTTCAGCGCTACGGTGAGAACCTTGCGATCCACCCTGGAGAGCACTTCGGTGACCGCGACTGCATCAAGCCGGACGAGATCGTCAAACACGAACATCAAGTGCCGGATAGTCTCAACCAAGGCCTCATCCTGCTGCTCGATGGAGTTCAAAATATCCCGGCTCATTACGGAGTCCAGCCGGTTGAACATCTCGGCGACCGCGCGGACCCCACCATAAGACTGACGATGGAATTGGCCCAGACTGTTGAGCTTCTGATCGATTACGACGGCGATCTTCCCGATAATCTCCGGTGAGATCTGCTCCAGACCGGCCACCCGCAGGGCGATACTCCCGCGCATCTCGGGAGGCAAGGAACTAAGCAAGGCTGCCGCCTGCGACGGGTTCAGGTGCGCCAGAACCAGCGCAATGGTTTGGGGGTGCTCGTTATGGAGGAACTTGGCGAGTTGCTGAGGGTCAATCTTCTGAAGCGCCTCGAGTGTAGCCGTGTCCTCGCCCAGGCCTGCGATCAGCCGGTCGATCAGCCGCTTCGACACGTCGTGTCCGAAGGCATTGACCAGCATGCTCTTGGCGTAGTCTAGTCCTCCGCGCACAAAGAAATCCCGCGCTGAAGTAAGTTGGAAGAACTCCTCCAGCACGGCCTCGGCGATTTCGGGCGAAATCTGGCTCATACGCGCCACTTGGCGGCTGACCAGTTCAACATCGGTCTCCGAAAGCTGCTTGACGATGTGCGCGCTCGCCTGTTCGCCAAGCACGACCAGAAGGATGGCAGCCTTCTCGATCCCGGAGATTTCGAGTTCGGTCTCAGGAGGCGCAGGCATGCTTCGTTATCAAGTCCTTTCGTGAATCCAATTCTGCAGCACTTGCGAGGCTGGCACGGGGTCCTTCTGGGTCACGTCGCGCACCTGTTTGGCCAGTAACTCCGTCTTCTTCGTCTTTACCAGAGGTATCTTGATAGCAGCCAGCGCGGCTATATCCGCCCTCTGCTGTTCCACCGCTCGTTCGGCCATCTGAGCCGCAAACAAATCAGTTGCGTTCCCCGATGGGATGACTGGGCTCGCGGTTGCGGAGGGCAGTTGCTTCGTCATTTCGGCCGTTCCGGCCGACGGCTTCTTGATTAAGCTTCGGATCACTAGAAATGCGATGCCAATTATCAGGACTAGCCCTGAAGCCAGCGCGATGGGGAGCAGTAGCGGTTGTTGCATCCAGTTCTCCCACTTGGTTGTCTTTCCGCCCGGCGGCGGCGTTCCAGCAAGCGCGTCCGGCGCCTGTTGATTCAACGTTTCTTCAAAGGGCAAGGTCTCAACGGTGATTTTGTCGCCGCGCTGTTCGTCGAGGCCCACTATAGCGGCTACCACGTCACGCACCGACTTCATTGCTTCAGCGCTGGGGGGAACGAGGACTTTGCGCAGATTCTTGCCGCTGCCTTCCCATCGGACGGACTGGTCGAGCAGCATTGCCACCGAAAGACGCTTGATTGCGCCCTGTGGCAGTTTCATCGTTCGCGTGATCCGGCTCGATTGATAGCTGACGTTTTCGGTACGCCTATTGGTGGAGACTCCTGACGACCCCGGCTTGGAAGTCGGCGGACGCGGCAAATTGGACGCCACTCCAGGGATCCCTCCCGCACTCGTCGAGGCTCCGCTGCCCGTCACTTCCTCGGACTTCTGTGACTGCACCATTACCGAGCGTGTCGGATCCAATGTCTCTTCACTCTGTTCCCCGCTGTTGATTTCACAGTCCGCTGAAACTCCGGCGCGGTAGCGCTCATGTCCCAGCAGCGGGTCCAGCGTCGCATTGATCTTCTGCAGAAGGTCGCGTTCGACCTTCTGCCGGTGCTCGAGTCCTGCCTCCGAAGCGGCTTCGTCCGCCGATGCTGGAACTGGCCGACTGAGCAAATTCCCTTGCATATCCAAGATAGAAACGCATTCTGGATTAAGCCCTTCAACGGCACTCCCTACAAGGTGGGCAATAGCGACGACATTACGCGCAGATAGCTTCGATCCGACTCTGAGCTTGACCATCACACTAGCTTTTGCGTCCTGGCGGGAATCCAAGAACACCGAGTCCTTGGGAAACGTAACATGGACGCGGGCTTGTTCCACTTCGGAGAGCGCCATTACCGACCTCTCCAGTTCGCCTTCCAATGCGCGGCGATAATTAATGTGCTCCACGAACTCCGTGGCCCCGAGGTTCGACTTGTCGAAGAGCTCGTAACCGATGCGCCCGGTCTTGGGAAGTCCAACTGCCGCCAACTCCAGCCTCATCTCCGCAAGCTTGGCGGAGGGCACCAGCACTGAGTCGCCGGATGCGGAGAGACGGTATTCGGCGCTGCTCTCCTTGAGTTTCGCCACTACTGCCGCGGAGTCCTCCGCCGCCAACCCGGTATAGAGTGGCTTGAAATCCGCCTCTTTCCGCCAGTTCAAAAGGGAATAGATGAGACCCAACGCTAAGATAACCGTGCCTACTATGACAATGCGCTGGCCCGTGGAAAGGCTGGCGAGTATCTTCTTAAACTGGTCCATAAAGCGTCATGTCCCGCAAACGTTGGCCGCAGCCGGCCTACATCTGCATCCGCATGATCTCCTGATACGCCGATACCACCTTGTTCCGTATTTGCAGCCCAAGATCGAAGGCGAGGTCGGCTCGCTGTGCGGCCAGTGCAACCGTGTGCAACTCCTCGTCGCCGTTGAGTAGATTCTGAATCGCTTGATTGGCGTCCCTGCGCGGGGTTTCGACGGCCTGGATTGCACCGTCCAATACGGAAGCGAACTCGCCGTGTTTGCCGGAAGCCGGCACCGCCGCCGCAGTCGCTTGACTGCTGACTGCCGCAATTGTCGATGAAGCTGGAATGGTGAGGGACATGGTGCTACCGCAATATGTCGATCGAACGTTGAATCATTTCTTTTAGCGCTGACATTGATGCCACGTTGGCCTGATAACCGTTCGACGCGCTCACCAGGTCAACCATCTCCTCGGCTGGGTTAATCCGCGGGTATGCCACGTAACCGTTCACTCCTGCATCGGGATGCCCGGGCATGTAGCGTTGTTCCGGGTCGCGCTGGTCCACGATGATCTCAGACACCGAGACGCCCGTGCCCTCGCTGACGGCCGCATCCATTGCGGAGGCGAATGGCGAGCCGGCCGATCCCGTCTGGAACACCACGTCCTTGCGGCGATAAGGGCCACCGTCGGGAGTGCGCGTTGTTTCTGCGTTCGCAAGATTCTCCGTGACCAGTTCGGCGCGCGTACGCTGCGCGGCCATTCCGGAAGCGCTGATGGATAGTGCGGAAAAGAGGCTCATCCGTTCTTCCCTTCATCGATCGCAGCCTTCAAGGTTCGGATCTGCCCGCGCAGCAGTTGAGAAACTGCGGAAAAGCGCAATGCGTTTTCAGCAAGCAGGCGCGCTTCGCGGTCGAGGCTGACATTGTTCCCGTCGTTGTTGGTCTTCAAACCCGTGACTTCCGTCACGTGGGGCGCACTGCCGTGAACCAGATTCTGGAACTCGGTTTGGAAGTCAACGTCGCGCGTCTTGTAGCCGGGCGTATCCGCATTCGCGATGTTCGACGCCATCAGCTTCTGGCGGACGCTGAGCAGATCGAGATAGGACTCGAGCGAGTTATTAATTCCATTCAGCATACGCCGCGAACGATGCACGGCGCCTTCCAAAAAATAGTTCGGAAAAACTGCGCAAATGGCCGATGCGGCGCGTCGAAGTTACACCAGCGGCGAATTCTCGTCGCGGCCTGGCGGCCTTATTGCCGCGGACAGCCAGGCTACTGCTATCAAAAAAGAGACTCATATTCCGGAAATGCAAGCCGAGTGAACGATAAGCATTTTGACCGAACTCGGGGTGGCAATGCCAACCGGCCGGGATAGGATTTCCCGGCTACTGAGTTATAGGAGAACAACGTGTCTTTTTCAGTCAATACGAACGTAACTTCGCTTCAGGCCCAAAACAACCTGCGCGCCTCCAGTGACTTCCAATCCAAAACCATTAACCGCGTTACCTCGGGCCTGCGTATCGTCAACTCCGGTGACGACGCGGCCGGTCTCGCCATTGCCAACGGATTCCGTTCCGACCAGGCAGTGCTGGGCCAAGGTATCCGCAATGCCAACGATGGCCTCTCCACCTTGCAGACGATCGACGGCGGCATGAACAACATCTCGCTGCTGTTGGATCGCGCCCGCACCCTGGCGACGCAGTCGGCTTCCGGCACCTTCGCCGGCGGCACCGACGGTCGCACCACGCTGAACAGCGAGTTCCAGAGTGTGATCACTGAAATCAGCCGCCAGGCGCAGGCGGTCGGCATGAACACTGGCGGGCAGTTCGCGAAAGCGCTTTCCGTGTTCATCGGCGGCGGCAAGGACGCCTCGGGTCTGTCCAACAACACGGCTTCGATCTCGAATGGATCGATCAGCGTCGATCTCTCCCAGTCTGCGGTTGACTCCAAGGCGCTTGGATTGACCACCTTCCAGACTGCGGCTCCCACCACTGCCCCCACTCTGAGCACCATCACCGCCGGCACCACAGGCGGCAACGTCGATCTGAAGTTCTTTGGTGCGGGGTTTGAAAGCGGTGTGACGGTCACTGCAAATAACGTCAGCAGTGCAACCTCGCTGAACGACGTGGTTGCGGATATCAACACCGCTATTAACACTGCCGCAACCGCCGCCGGTGGCCCGGCGGCCGCTTTCAAGGCGGCCGGGATTGTCGCGACCACGGACGGGAAGTCCATTCAGTTCCAGGCGGCGAACGCCGCGTTCTCCGTTTCCGACGGCACGAACGGCACCGCTGCGGCACGGAACATCCTTGGCACGGCTGGAGCCGGCGTGCAAGTCGGCGCGCAGGGCGACAAGCAGGTCACGCTTGACTACGGAACCGCCCTAGGCGCGGGTGAGTCGCAACTGATGACCATCTCGATGACGGATTCGACCGGGAAGCTGATCTCGACGAGCGTCAACATGGGCGCTGCCGGTGCAACGACCAAGGCCCAACAGGTTACCGCCATCAACACCGCGCTCAAGGCGGCGAACAACGACCTGAGCAAGTTGGTCGCAGTTGATCAGGATGCCAGCGCAACCGGCTCCCTGGTCATCATGGGCGGCTCGAACTTCAAGGTCTACGTCGGCGCGGGCACAGGCGGCGACGGCCTCACCGTGCACGGCGGAACTACTCAGTCTTCGTTCGTAGATTCGGCCGCGAATGGCACCGGCGGCGCGGTTGACATCCTCAACCAGACCGACGCGCAGCAGGCCGTCAACGCTCTGGCGAATGCAGTCAGCACACTCGGTTCCGCTCAGGCCGCCGTCGGCAAGGGCGAGAACAACTTCAACTACGCCATGAACCTGGCGCAGTCGCAGACCACGAACCTGGCCGCCGCCGAATCGCGCATCCGCGATGCGGATCTGGCCAGCGAAGCAGCGAACCTCACCAAGGCCCAGATCCTGATCCAGGCCGGTACCGCGGCCCTGGCCCAGGCCAATTCGGCCCCGCAGGCGATCCTGTCGCTGCTCAAGGGCTAATGACTGAACTTCCCTAAATTGGGGATTAGGCCGCGGCCAGTGGACTCCGGTCCTCTGACCGCGGCCGTTTTTGATCAGACCGGCGCATTCGCCGATGAGCTCTGATCCAAGAATGATGAAGTTCTGCTTCCACTGCCCTGCACAGGGCCGCGAACGAAAGCGAGCGGTCAAGTCCCGTGGCAGATACGACTCCTTCTGCGGCTCCGTTCCGGTGAGCTGACCGGGCAGCTGCGTCAACAACTCGACCCGCCACCCGCCGCGCGCATCCGCTCCGGTGCACCCCTCATTCAGAAAAGGCCACCCGTTTGCAAGAGGAACTCCGTGTGGGAACTCGGGGCGGCAAGAGCCGCCCGGCCGGGAGAGGATTTCCTGGTTGCTGAGTGATAGGAGAACCGATGTGGCTTTTTCAGTCAATACCAACGTAACCTCGCTTCAGGCCCAGAACAACCTGCGTGCCTCCAGCGAATTCCAATCCAAAACCATTAACCGCGTCACCTCCGGTCTGCGCATCGTTAACTCCGGTGACGACGCAGCCGGTCTCGCGATTGCCAACGGATTCCGTTCCGACCAGGCAGTGCTGGGCCAAGGTATCCGCAACGCCAACGACGGCCTCTCAACCCTCCAGACGATCGATGGGGGCATGAACAACATTTCCTTGCTGCTCGATCGCGCCCGGACCCTGGCGACGCAATCGGCCTCCGGCACTTTCGCCGGCGGGACGAACGGCCGCGCTAACCTGAACAGCGAATTCCAGAGCGTGATTACTGAAATCAGCCGCCAGGCGCAGGCGGTCGGCATGAACACCGGCGGGCAGTTCGCGAAAGCGCTTTCGGTGTTCATCGGCGGCGGCGAGGACGCCTCGGGGCAAATAAACAACAACGCGGCGATCGCGAATGGATCGATCAGTGTCGATCTCTCCCGGTCTGCCGTCGACTCCAAGGCACTCGGATTATCCACGTTCCAAACTGCCGCGCCTACAGTCGCCCCCAATTTGGGCACGATTACCGCTGGCACTACCGCCGGCGCAGTCGACCTGAACTTCTTCGGTGCAGGGTTTGACGGCGGCATAACCGTCACGGCCAACAACGTAGGAAGTGCGACTTCGCTCAACGACGTGGTCGCGGACATCAACACGGCGATTGCCACCGCGGCAACCGCTGCCGGTACCGGGGCCGCCGCGTTCAAAGCTGCGGGCATCGTGGCGACAACGGATGGAAAATCAATTCAGTTCCAGTCGGCCAACGCCGCGTTCTCGGTTTCCGGTGGTACGAACGGCCCGGCAGCAGCTCAGAACATCCTCGGCACCGCCGCAGCCGCCGTGCAAATCGGCGCGCAGGGCGACAAGCAACTGAAGCTCGACTACGGCACGTCTCTCGGGGCTGGTCAGTCGCAAGTGATGACCATCTCGATGGTTGATTCCACCGGGGCGCTGGTTTCGACCAGCGTGACCATGGGCGGTGCCGGTATCACGACCAAAGCGAACCAGGTAGCGGCCATCAACACCGCGCTCAAGGCGGCGAATAACGACCTGAGCAAGCTGGTCGCCGTCGATCAGGACGCAGCCGCGAACGGATCGATCGTCATCATGGGTGGCACCGACTTCAAGGTCTACATCGGTGCGGCCAGCACCGCCGGACAGGGACTCACACAGACAGGCACGGCGACGCAGGCCGTCTTCAACGATTCGGCCGCGAACGGCGCCGGCGGCGCGGTTGACATTCTGAACCAAACCGACGCGCAACAGGCCGTCAATGCTCTGGCTAACGCGGTCAGCACACTCGGTTCCGCCCAGGCGGCAGTCGGCAAAGGCGAGAACAACTTCAACTACGCCATGAATCTGGCGCAGTCGCAGACCACCAACCTGGCCGCTGCCGAATCGCGCATCCGCGATGCGGATCTGGCCAGCGAAGCAGCGAACCTCACCAAGGCCCAGATCATGATCCAGGCCGGTACCGCCGCTCTGGCACAGGCCAATTCGGCCCCACAGGCCATTCTCTCGCTGCTCAAGAGCTAGCGTTTACCGGTCCACTCGGCTCAGCAGCCTAAGCCGCGGCTTTCGGATTCCGGTCCGTAAGCCGCGGCTGTTTCTTTGCGGGTTCAGCAGCCGCACGCGCGCCCGCCGCCCGAGTTATCCGGCAGCCTGATTACCGACTCAGGCTCCCCTCGGATATACCAGAGTCCCATTCGATGAATCCGAATCGACTAAGAGCTGTTAGCGAAGTCCTGCATTCCGCAGGGCTATGAAGGACAGAGCTGCCAGGACGGGTTGCTTTGACCGATAAGGTGATAGAGGACGATACATGACCGCACCCGAGCCCTTACAGGAAGCCCCTTGGGCAATCAGCCTGGTACCTCCGCTTCCGGCCGTCGTTCAACGCATTCTCGCTCTCTCGAAGCAGGAACACGTCGGTGCGCACGAACTAGTTATTGTCATCCGGCAGGACCCGTCCTTTTCCGCCGAGGTGCTCAGCTTCGCCAATTCTGCGCTCTTCGGGGTACGCTGCAGAGTCACCAGTCTCACCCAGGCCGTCGCGCTACTAGGCATGAACCGCGTCGAGTCGATGGCCACTTTCGTCGCGGTCAACAACATGGTGCGCTCATCCGTGCGCGGCGATGGAATCCGCAAAGTCTGGCTGCATAGCGTAGTCACCGCGATTCTTGCCGAGGAAGCAGCCAACATCCTGCGCCTGGACAGCGAATTCGCCTACACGGGCGGCCTGCTGCACGACCTCGGCATTCTTGGGCTAATGTCCTCCTATTCAGAGGAGTACGCCCGCATGCTTGAGGTGTCACACGATTTCGGCTTCGACCTGTTGTCGATTGAACGTGATCTCTTCGACATCGACCATTGTGCCGCAGGCGCATTTCTGGCCCATGAGTGGAGTTTCCCAGAGAAGCTGGCCAGTGTGATCGCCACCCATCACGATGAGCCCGTCGCAGATGAGCGGAGCATCGACAACATTATCAGGGTGAGTTGGCGGCTGGCCGACACTCTCGGCTACGCGGCATTTGCTCCGCTGAGGGACTGGTCCTTCGAGGAATTGACGGGGTTTCTCCCGCAAAAGCCCACCCCGTGGCTGGGCCACTCGGCCGATCAAGTCAAGCTGGAAATTGGCGCCAGACTTGCGGCGGCTCGGCTTTTAGGCAACTCCAACAATCGGGCGTGACGCTGGGCCAACCTGGCAGCTCAGGGATTCAAAGCGCGGCGGGCCTGATCCAAGTTCAAACTGGCCGCGACAATTTGAGTCCCCAGGACGGGGGCCAACGCGATTTGCAGCGCAACTTAGCTTTGATGGGATGATCCGGAAGACGTGGCCGCCAACTTGGAATGGGGTGTCCGCCATCTAGCAGCCCAGGCAGGGCCAGACGGAAGCCACCCAAAACCGGACCTTCAAGCGCACTGCATGCTGCCAACGTGATTAGGTACCGAGTTCTTGGAAGGAGAAAGGCAAATCCGGAGCTCAATCACCTCTCCCTTGTATTGGAACGGGAGTACTACCCAATCGTCGGTTCCAACGCTGCGGGACGTGAAATTGCGTCCGTATACGACGGTGGGAATGCTCAAACACAACGGACCTAAATCGTCTTCCAGTTGCGTCTTGAAGCTCCCGATAATCATATTGGCAACTTCACCGACAGCGTCCAAAACGTCTTCGTTCACGGCTGTTTCTTCGCACATCAAAAGGTGGTTGCAGACGTCAATGGCGAAAGCGGCGCTGAAAGTGACAACACCCGCTCCGATCCATGGCCCGGCCAATCCCACCAGCGCCATTACGCCGTCGGAAACCATCGGAGGCTTCCGGTCAAGGTGCTCCGGCTGCGGAGTCACCGCCATATCGAGCATCGTGACAAAGACAGAATCCGTTGCGGATCGCGCGTATTCGACGAGCTTATCGTGGTCGATCATCAGCATAAGTCCTTACCAGACGATTCCGGCGAGCTTTTCCTTGATCTGATCTGCGGTGAATGGCTTACGAATGTAGCCTGCGGCTCCAAGACCAACTGCCTCGAGGACCTTGGCCTGGCTGCCTTCTGTCGTGACCATGATCACCGGGATCTTCTTCCATTCTTGATTGGTCTTGAGTTCACTCAGGAACTGTAGCCCGTCCATGTTCGGCATATTGATGTCAGAAAGAATCAGGTGCACCTGCTGCAGCTTTAACCCCGCAAGCGCTTCTACTCCGTCACCCGCTTCGTAGACCTGACCGAGAGGAATCTCAGTTTGCTGCAAAACGCGCTTGAGGATCTTCCTGATCGCAGCGGAATCGTCGACAACTAGTACGTCCATCATATGCTCTGGCTTTCTTATCGGGCATTGAAGGGGGTTTTCCTGGATGAAGGCACTTGAATTCAGCGTTATCGCGCTTGGGCCGTTGGGCGTCGAGTCACCCGCGCACGGCGATCCGGATGTCGTATTGGAAAGCGTTTACGCTCATCCGGTGTGACGTTAAGTGAAGCGTGTTGGCGGCGGGTGTTTCTGGCTGGATTTCTGGCCCTTCGATTGCATAAATGAATCTGAAACACCGTGAATCGCCAACTTACCCAAGAAGAGATCGACGCAACTTTCAAGGAAGCCGTTGCGACCACTCACGGTGCTAAGAGCCGTGAGACCAAGTTTGACTTTCGGCGCCCGGGCCGGATTGCGAAATCGCATATCCAAGCCATTCGTATGCTGCACGAAAGCTTCGTCCGCAACCTCACATCTAGCCTCACCGCGTACTTGCGCTCGTATCTGACCGTGAATCTCATCAGCGTGGAACAGCTGACATACAGCGAGCTATTGGAAGGACTTTCGACACCTACCCACATCGTGTCGCTGAGTCTGGGTCCCTATGACGGTCGGGCGGTGCTTGAGGTAAGCCCGCCGCTGATCTTCCCGATCATCGAGCTCTTGCTGGGCGGTAAGGCGAAGACTGCGGTCAACCTAAGACGGGAGACGACGGAGATCGAGCGCCGGCTCCTGGAAACCTTTCTGCTAGTCGTCCTGACAGATTTGAAGGAGGCGTGGCAATCCGTGGCCGCGATCGACTTCAAAATGGAGGCGGTTGCGACCGAGCCGCAAATGCTCCAAATGCTGGCTCCGAATGAAGCCGTGGTGAGTGTGACCATCGAAGTTCACATTGGCGAAATCTCCGGCACGATGAATCTGGCCCTCCCTGCAATCACGATCAAGATGATCGGCAACAAGTTCGATCAGCAATGGAGTTTGCGAAAAACCGAGGCCACGGAAGTGGAAAAGCAGCGGACGTTGGCTTTGTTACGCGATTCCGAGCTGCTATTGGACGCTCGGTTGCGTGGCCCCAAGCTGCGAGTTCGGGATTTGCTCGACCTGAAAGTCGGGGATTTGCTGCAACTCGACTACCGGCTCGACAGGCAGGTGGATTGCGATGTCAATGCAACGACCAAGTTCCGTGGACGTGTTGTCAATTCCAACCAGAAGAAGGCGTTTTTGATCGAGACCATGCCTGGATCGAGATAGCGCCCATGAAGAGTGTGCCAATCGAAGTTGAATGAACCATCGCGGATAGGGGACGAGTGAATCCGGCGCTCCCACTCTATTGACGGCGACTGGCGCCAGACGAACAATCGACAGCGTTAAGCCTGAATTCCGAAGCTGAACTCCCATCGACGCTTTGAGTCCTTATAAAACTGGAGGATGGAAACATCCTTTACGGACAGGTCCGTCCCGCGCGAGGTAGCCACCTTGCTGGGTGGTAAGCGTGTCGTTTTGCGCGAGACTTCGCGGGCGGTTACGCCGTTCGGCGGCGTGGCCGTATTCCTCGCCTACCTGCG
>Ga0118677_10012237_pt1 | contig 12635 bp, 8 predicted proteins | sample AliMusrvi5mmetaG_FD_86154 | JGI IMG/M metagenome (GOLD analysis project Ga0118677, IMG submission 86154)
AAGATATCCTTCTTACCTTTTTCCCAGTTAAGTTCCAGGCTGCTGCCGCCACTAATGATTACCCTGCCCTCCTCTTCAGCTAAATAGTTTACCGAGGCACCTTTGGTTTTACTGTCCTGTGCAGTGAAAATCACTTTTTGGGGAAGATAATAAGTCCCGCTGCGGAATAGGATAGTATCAGTTTCCGAGGCTGATTTCATCCGGGCCAAAGATTGGGCCCTGGCAAAAGATGCCACGGGTTTATCCTTTGTTCCCGGATTTGTGTCATTTCCTTTAGGTGAAACGTAGATTGTCTGGCTATTCGCGAGAAAACCAGGGCATAAAAGAATCAGTAAGTAAGCGATCTTTCGAATCAGCCAGCAACGGGGCTTACGGATCATTTGGTTTTGAATTTTTGCAATCCCCTATTTTTTAAATGCTACTTTAAATGTAATAACTTGCCAATCTGGTAGTTTGGCAGGTTTGGTTATAACAAGGCCAGCAGGTTCCTGTTTCCAGTTAAGCTTTTCGCTACTCCCAAGCATAGTTACAGATTCTACTGCTTTATCAGCAAATTTTGAATTTGTCCCAAGGGATTTTATCACCACATTTGTGACAGGAGTTCCCAGACAGAATGCATAAAGGATATCGCCTTTTTGGGTAAACCGTATGTCACTCGCGCTGTATTTCACCTTTTCTTCATTGAAGTTTCCCGCCTTAACCACTTTAGCATTTGCGGGTTTCTCTCCGTATAGCTTCCAGGGACGGGTTCCATAAATACCTTCACCGTTTGCGGCTGTCCATTTACCAATCTCATCAAGGATCTTTAACATGTCAGGTTCCAGGTCACCTTCAGGGGTTTGTACGACATTGATTAATAGGTTCCCGTTCTTACTTACAATATCAACAAGCATCTGAACGATCTCCGTTGCACTTTTGTATTTCTGCCCGGTGCGGTAGTACCAGTCACCAATGGAGGTGTCGGTTTGCCAGGGAAATTTATTGATGGTGTCTTTCACTCCCCTTTCAAGATCTTCAACCCACATTCCCTGGGATGATTGTTTGCAATTGTATACAGCTTCGAGTTTTCCGCCATTCTTTTTGATATCCTCATTGTAATAATGTGAGACCATCTCTCGTCCTACATCGCCGAATGGGAAATTACTGTCAGAATAAAGGAGGTCCGGGTGATAGTTGTCAATCAGCTCTTTGATTGAATTTAGCCACTCCTGTTGGTTCCCCGGATCTGTAGTTAACCATTCTTTGTCTTTTGCTGCTGCTTTTTTGTGGTAAAGATCTTCATATTTTGTATCCGTTCCATCGTAAGGTATTCCCTTCATGGAACCCTTCTTATCTGCAAGGTGACTGGCCTGAAACCAGGTATAGCTTGCTCCCAGGTGCTCGGATACTCCGAAACGGAGACCCTCTTTTTGGGCAGCTTTCTGCCAGGTCCCCAACACATCTTTCTTCGGTCCCATATTGGCAGCATTCCATTTGTGAATTTTTGAATTCCAGAGAAAGAAATTATCGTGATGAGTTCCCATGCTCACAAAGTATTTTGCGCCGGTCTTTTTGTAAAGTGCCATGAGTTTTTCAGGATCCCAGCGCTCCGCTTTCCAAAGCGGGATAATGTCCTTATAACCAAACTTTGAAGGGTGTCCGTAATGTGCAACGTGGTATTTGTTATCTGCACTTCCCTCCTCATACATCTGCCGTGCATACCAGTCTCCCTGTCGGGGGACTGCCTGCGGTCCCCAGTGAGCCCAGATCCCAAATTTGGCATCGCGGAACCACTCCGGATATTGATACTGTTTGAACGATTCATCCGTTGGCTTAAACGTTTGTGAATAGAGATTTCCGGAACATAGCACTGCCAGCAGTAGTGGCAAAATCATCAGTTTTGAAAATCGAGGATTGTTTCTCATGGTTATGTATTAATGGTTGTTTATGTTATATTTATTATGGAATAATTCTGACAATCATAATGTTTTTAAATTATAGAATCTGAAGCAGTTTCCCCCCAGGATCTTTTCCTTTGTATTGGAATCAAGTTGCTCGATGTAATTTTTGACTATGCCAATTATCTCTGAATAGCTTCCTCCCAGAAGGCAAACCGGCCAATCGCTTCCGATCATGAGTCTCTCCGGGCCAAAGGCTTCGAAAATCACATCCAGATATGGTTCAAAAGTTTGTTGAGTCCAGAGGTCTGTATCTGCCTCGGTGACCATTCCTGAAAGTTTGCAGCAGACATTCGGATATTGGGCAAGCTGTTTGATGTCTGTTCTCCAAGGCTCCTGAATTCCCTCTCGGATGAGGGGTTTGCAGATATGGTCAATTACAAAAGGTTGATCCGGAAATTCAGCAACGAGGGTTGATGCAAACTTAAGATGTTTTGGGAACAGGAGCAGATCGTAAGTCAGGTTATATTTCCTAAGCAGACTTATCCCATTTCTGAAAACCTCGCGAAGCATAAATCGGTCATCCGCCTCATCATGGATTACATGCCGAACGCCCACAAGTTTTTTATTTTGGGTAAGTTCTTCCAGTTGGTTATCAATATCGGGAGCACATAAATCAACCCATCCGACTACACCCAAAATCTTCGGATTTTCATTGGCCAATTTAAGAAGCCATTTTGTCTCTTCGATGGTTTGCCTGGCCTGCATAACCACTGATCCGTCAAAACCTTCATTTGATAAATCACTTAGCAGGTCGACGGGCAAATAGTCTCTTCTGAGAATATTCATCGATTCGTCGATCCAGCCATATTCGGCGTTATTGTATATCCAGAGGTGATGGTGACTGTCGATTCTCATATTCAGGTTTAATCTAATTCAACAATTGCTTTAATAACACCCATTTGAGGATTAAGAAGTTGAGGAAATATCTCCGGCAGTGAATCAAATGGCAGACGGTGCGAGATCAGTGCCGCGACATTGACTTTGCCATTTCTGATATTTTCCACCACCTGATCAAAATCTTCACGTGTTGCATTACGGCTGCTTCGCAGGGTGGTTTCCCTTTTATGAAACTCGGGATGGTTAAAGCTGAAGGCTTCCCTTTGAATCCCAACCATTGTAATCCTGCCGCCGTGCGCCAGAAATTCAAGGCTTCCCTCAATTGCCCGTTTATTTCCGGTTGCATCGATCACTGCGGTGACCATCTCTCCGTTTGTGATCTTTCTGATTTGTTCTGCAGGATTTTCCAGCGCATTCACCGTATAATCGACACCGAAGTATTTTTTAGCGAATTCGAGTCGGTCGTTATTCACATCCATTGCAATTACCTTCGCCCTGCTGATTTTTGCAAATGCCATTACGCCAAGGCCGATGGGACCTGCGCCGGTAATTAAGACATATTCGTCAGCACTGATTTCGGTAATTCTGATTGCATGAGCGCCAATGGCCATCGGTTCAACCATTGCAAGTTCGTCAAAGGTTAATCCTTTTCCGTCGATAAGTGCATATTCCGGAATTTGGATATATTCTGTCATTCCGCCATCGATATGAACACCTGCCCCCTGAATATTTGTGCAGCAGTTGGGTTTCCCGTTGCGGCAGGCGATACAGGTATGGCACGGAAAATAGGGGATAAAGGTTACATGATCACCTTTTTGATATCTGAGGCCGGTAGTGGTTTCACCTGCAATTTCACAAGCCAGTTCATGTCCGAGCACCCGGGGATAGCTAAAAAATGGCTGCATTCCTTCATAGGCGTGAAGGTCTGTTCCGCAGATTCCGATCCGCTTGACTTTCAGAATTACTTTCCCAACCTCAGATGTTGGCGTTTCGACTTCGCGGCGTTCGAATTTTCCCGGTTCAAGGCATATTATTTGTTTCATTTGTATGTTAAATTATAAAAGAAATTTTGAGTTTAATTTTTTTCTTTGCGGCATTGCATCTTTGCGTGAGCAAACAATTTTAATAGGAGTCCCCAAAATACTAAATTCCATCCAAAGCGCCCCCAAACCCCAAATCAGGAGTGTGGAAGATAGGGGTAGTTCGCTTTAATAAGCTTTGCTGAAATCATCTCGTTCCAGAATTCGTGGGGAACTTTTGCAGTAACTGCTGCAATATTCTCTTTTACCCTTTTGGGATTGGAGGTATTCAGTGCGATACTGATCACTCCGGGGGGTGTCATCCCGAAGGAGACGCACGCCTGGGCCGGCAAAACCTGGAATTTCTGACAGAGTTCAAAGAACGATTTTCGCCATTCGAAAATTGCTTTGTTGGCCTCACTATCCGGTTGAATAGGGACGTAATCGAAATATTGTCCACCGGTTAAGAAACCCGCATGAAACACTGCGGAATTGATAATTCCGATTTTGGCATCATGCAGTTCAGCCATAAATTTTAACAGATCAGCAGGGTGATTAAGTATGGTCATGCTGTTGGCAAACATTACCCAGTCGAGATCCACCTCGGGTGCCAGTGCACGGATGATTTTCCAGTTTTTGGCCCCCACACCGATAGCTTTTACTTTCCCCTCTTTTTTTAAATCGGCTAATGCCCGGTAAGCTTCAATGATCTGGCCAAAGCGTTGAGTCCATTCAAGTCCATCCTGAGCGGCAGCAAGGAATTCATCCGGGTCATGAACCGATACCATCGATGGGTGATATTTTCCTCCCAGCAGCTTATTCCCCTGTTCCCAGCACTCCATAATTCCATCGTAACTGATACGCTGTTCTGCATCATTTTTTAATCCGATCCAGGCTCCAGATTCAAACGTGGGTTCAGCGGTTGTCAGCGGTTTTCGGTACCAACCTAATTTATTGCTTATTATGACATCTTGTGGTTGTACTTCCAGTGCCTCAAGATGCTCTCCCAGAACTTCAAGTGCAAGCCCTGCACCGTATTTCCCTGCCGAATCAAAGAGCGCCGGGCCGTCAAGATTGGTGATGCATTCACTTATGATCTGGTGTTTCGTGCTCTCCGGAAGTTCCGAAAAGAGGTTTCCCAGGGCGCTGGTGCCAAAGATTATCGGAGGTATTTTTAAACTGGTATTGCCCAATTGCCGGTATTGCATAAATTGATTTATTTAACAGTTTTGATATTATTTAGGAAAGCTATTTAAGATATTTATTTTATTACATTCAAAATTCCCCGTAGCCTGATGTCTTTACAGGAGGCTCCAACCATCATTCTGAACTCTCCGGGTTCGACCACTTTCTTTAGATTAATATCGAGCATCGAGAGCATTTCGGGATTTATCACAAAACTTACCATTTTACTCTCGCCAGCCGCAAGATGGATCCGTTGGAATCCTTTGAGTTCTGTAACCGGACGTGCCACCGAAGCAAATTCATCATGTACGTATAATTGTACAACTTCATCACCGGCAATTTTACCGGTATTGGTTACCTTACAGGTTGATTTTATTGAGTCATTTACGGCAATATTATTCTTTGAAAAACTCAGATCGGAATATTCGAAGGTTGTATAACTGAGTCCGTAACCAAACGGGAAGAGTGGCTGTCCGGTGAGGTTGTTATAATCATCGCCGCGACCTGTGGGTTTATGGTTGTATACCAATGGAAGTTGACCCTCAAAAACAGGAAAAGTAATGGGTAATCGCCCGGCGGGATTGTAATCACCGAATAGTACATCGGCTACAGCGCTTCCTCCATCCTCGCCGGGATACCAGACATCGAGAATTGCTGAGACATTTTTGAGCCAGTTATTCATCGTAATGGCGCTTCCGCCGACAAGGATAACCACCATCGGTTTGCCGGTTGCAGCAATTTTATTAATTAACTCTTCCTGGCGACCGGGCAGATTAAGGTAGGCGCGATCGCTAAATTCACCCTCGTTAATTCCGGCAACAACAACAGCTACATCGCTTTTTTTAGCCAGTTCAACGGCTTTGGCTAGCTCTGCTGTTTGGTTATTCACCACATTTGCATTCCAAAGCAGCCTGAAAACTGCATTCCCCGCAGGCTCGAAATACTCGATCCGAAGGTCATATTCTTTGTTCTTTTCAAAGGTGTAGTCGGCCACGAGGGTTTGCCGGCTCAGTTTTTTCCAGTTGTCGATCACTAATTTATTATTCAGGTAGAGCCTGTAACCATCGTTCCCGTCTACTCCGATTTTCAGTTTGCCGCTGTTTGAGGCTCTTAGTTTTCCGGTCCACCGGATCGAGTAAAAATCGTAAGAGAGCTTTTCGGGGTCGGGTGAGAAGAGGGTCCAGCCAAACTGTATTGTTGGATCGATTCGCGTAAAGAGGGGCTTTCCGGTTAATGTTACATTATCAAAATATTCACCTTTTAACCCTTTGGCCGTCTTTCCATCAACAACGCAGGAAAATGATTCTGTCGGCACTGTAACATATTCGGTATTGCTTCGGTCGCAACCCCTGGCGAAATTTATTGCAACCCTCTTCCCAACCTTATTTTTAATGCCATCGAGAATGCTCACCCGGTTAATTCCCGGACCGCAGTATCCGCCTAACCGGGCTTCGGTTGCATCGGATCCGATCACCGCAATAGACCTGATCGTTTTGGAGAGTGGAAGTATTTGTTTGTCATTTTTCAGAAGTACGATTGATTCTTTGGCTGCCTCTTTGGTCAATTGACGATGGGTAGCATGACCGTTCCATTCTCCTGCGGCTTTCGGGTCGATATAGGGATCGTCAAAAAGTCCGAGTTCAAATTTATTCCGCAGAACGCGGGAGACAGCCTGGTCAATCACCTTTGGATCGATCCGGCCATCATAAAACGGTGGTGAGAAGAGTTTGTAATGATCGTAACTGGTTTGAAAGATCACATCGAGCCCGTTGGTAATTGAGCTGGCTGTTGATCCGGGATAATCTTTGGCTGTAAAATGAAGCACATTTGCCCCTCCTGTTGCACCGGCATCCGAAATCACAAACCCTTTAAATCCCCACTCTTTTTTCAGGATCTGGTTGAGGGTATAGTCATTGGCGGTACACGGGCTTCCGTCATACGAATTGTAGGAGGTCATGACTGATCGGGATCCCCCTCGTTTGAAACAGGCCTCGAACGGAGGGAGGTAGATTTCGCGCATTAATCGCTCGTTCCAGTGAATGGGATAGCTGTCACGTCCGCCATCGCCGACATTGGCCACGTAGTGTTTTGGCGTTGTGATCACCCCCATCTTTTCAAATTCAGAGACAAAGGCAACACCCATTTCAGACGATAGATAAGGGTCTTCGCCATAGGTCTCCTCCGTTCGTCCCCACCTAACATCGCTGGCAATATTTACGACAGGGGAGAGTATTTGCCTGATCCCTCTGGTTTTCGATTCGGTTGCAATGGCTTTCGAAACCCGGTGCATGAGGGATGTATTCCAGGTTGCGGCAAGTCCAATCGACTGTGGAAATGCAGTAGCGCCCTGCCGTACAAGACCGTGCAACGCTTCGTCATAAGCGATAATAGGTATACCAAGCCTGCTTTTTTCGATAAAGAAATGCTGCATTTTGTTGATTCCCTCTGCAGTTTCAATGGCAGCAGCTCCGGGTGCATAACTTAGCATTTGCCCTGAGGCATTGGCGCTTTGACCGGTTGTACTGACCTGAAAACCAAAAATTCCGGGTTTATATTTTTCAAGATCTTCGTTGAAATCACCGGGGATCATAAAGAGCTGCCAGAATTTCTCTTCGGGAGTCATCCGTTTCAAAAGATCCGAAACACGATCTTCAATTGGGACTTTGGGATCTTTATAGGGTTGCGCCTGGGCCGCGATTGCAAATAACAAAAACAAAAACAGGAAATTCAGGTTCCTCATACCAATTGAATTTTGAATATTAAGATTTAAAGATATTCAAAATTGCACATATTGTATGGTATATTCGTAGCTGACTTGAATATGGTTTACCGCAAAGGTTTGCGCAATGCTTTGCGAAGGAAAAATATGTTTTAAAACAGGTGAGTTATTTAACTCAATTTTCCGTCAATGCATTTAATGGTGGGTTTAAAACTACCCGGTTGCCAGGTTAACCTGAACGCTGTCCCGGCAAAGACGGTTTTCTGTGAGTTTTTTAAGTTCGTTACCTAGAACTGGAGCAGGTATCCCACCAGGCTACCCGATTCGCAAAGACCCAGTTTCTTTCTCAGTCGTGAGCGGGAGACCCGTATGCTGGCCTCTTCCTGGTGTATGAATACGGCGATCTCCTTTGAACTCATGTTTTGCCTTAATAATGTGCAGAGGCGAATCTCGGCTGGCGAGATATCAGGATGGACTTCGAGAAACTGTTTATAAAACGAGGGATTCAACTCCATGAAATTCTCTTCATACCGCTTCCATGCTTCATTCAACAACCGAACCGATACATTTCCGGTAATCTCGTTGATCTGGCTTTCAAGCTCAGGAAAAACTTCCTTTAGGTGGGTAAGTTTTTTTGAGATTTGTTCATGCAGTTCGGTCAGTCGGCTGAGCTGAAGCAAGGAGGCTGAAAGCTCGTTGTTTTTGTTTAGAATAACTAATTTGTAGTAAGTTACAAATGAAAGTATCGCCTTGACCCGTGCCAGCAATTCGATCTTTTCGAATGGTTTTTTAATAAAATCGATCGCACCCTTCTGATAAGCCTCCTGCAAATGTTCCGCTGTGGTTGCAATGCCGGTCACCATGATCACCGGTATTTCACTGGTTTTAGGATCTTTTTTTATAAGTTCCAGGGCATCAATCCCATTCATTACAGGCATCTGCCAGTCCATCAGAATTAAATCGGGCAGATGGTCTGCCGACTGCTTTACTGCTATCTTTCCATTCTGCGCCGTGGATACTTCATAACCAGCATCCGATAAGATATCCTGCATGATGGTCAGATTAACAGCAGAGTCGTCGGCAATTAGTAGCTTATGTTTCATCCGTAAATAATTTGTTTTTTTGCCTCTTCGGAAGCGTAACTTTGAACGTGCACCCTTTGCCGGGCTCGCTCTCAACCGAAATAGATCCCTTGTGATAGTTAACAAATTCGTTGCAGATAATCAGACCAAGCCCTGTGCCCGACTCTCCAGCAGTACCGGGGCGTTGAGCCGTTTCGTACTGGTTGAATAATTTACTGATCTGCTGGGTTTCCATTCCAGTCCCCTGATCGATCACAGTGATTGTAATGTTATTTTCATCTTCGTGCGACCTGATTTTAACCACACCCTGGTTAAATGAGAACTTGATACTGTTTGAAATCAGATTTCTCAGGATCAGATTAATCATTTGCAGATCTGCCTCAATTAAAATCTCGTGACTTGCCTCATTGACAATCTCAATCTGCTTTGATTTGGCGATGCTTGTTCCCGAGGAAACATTTTCGGCGATTAAATCTCCAAGATTGGTGGGTTGGGGATTAAATGAGATCTGCTCGGTTTGCGTTCTTGTCCACATCAGCAGATTTTGCAACAGGCTGTAAGTATTTTGAGCTGTTAGCAGCAGGTTGGCGTTATACATGGCGGCGCGGGTATTTCCTGCGGTAAATGCTGTTAATTCTTTGGAATATAATATCATTGCATGAAATGGATTAACAAGGTCGTGGGCAATGATTGATAAATACTTATCTTTTAATAAATTGAGTTCTTTCAATTTTTTTTCTGTCTCTTTTTGATTGGTGATATCAGAAATCAGGGTGATGATGAATTTTTTTTGATCCAGGTTCAATAGCGACATAAAAAGGTGTACTGTTCGTGGCATTCCTTTAATGGGAAGGATAGTTTCATAAGCCTGTATTCTGGTATTTTTCGAGATCAGATTGTATAATTCCTCCCGTTTCGTTACGTCAATGAGTCCCATTTCGTAAGTCGTTTTTCCCAGAAAATCCCATTTGGGTAAACCTGTGTAATCACCAAATGCAAAGTTGGCATCAACTATTCTGCCGCTTTCATATTCTGTAAGCAATACAGGCAATGGTGACAGTTCAAAGAGACTGTGAAAACGCAGTTGGCTCGCTAAGAGGTTTTTCTCCACGATTTTCCGCCGGTTAATTTCTTCCACCAATACAATTTTATCGATTTCGAGTTGGTTGGCGCGTGCTTTTTCGTGTTTTACTTTGATCATTTTTTCGGTTAAACCCGAAGTAAGAAAAACAGTAAAAAGGGCGCTTGCATACAAGGGAGAGTTCGAAAAAAACAGGTTTGGTCCAATCCAGGAGTTGATCACCGCAATATAAAGTAACGATGCCAGGATAGCCGGCAAAAAGGAAAACAGGTAATAGCGGGCCATAGGAGCTTTCTTCCAGGAAAGGTATAGTGCAATAGAAAATTGGATTAAAAAGGAAATAATATTGGTGGGAACCAGTAAGAGTCCTGAAACATGGGGACTTAAAATACCTGTTCCTGCCAGAAGACTGTACAAGAAACAACCAGTGATCGCCCCAATTTCGATCTGCCAAATACGTTTATGGTTCTTTAAATTCAAATAATGAACAACAAAGAGGGATTGGAACCCATAGGTAAATCCCGCAGAAATAAATCGCAATTTCTGAAGGATTACAGGATGATCAAATACAATGGTCTCGTAGAATGATCCTGTGATAACAGCTATAAAACATAATACGGCAGCAATCGAAAACAGTAAGAAGAGGAACCCTTTTTCGCGGCTGGTAATCAGCAGCACAAGGTTAAAAAGGAATGCGGCTAACAATATTCCCCACGCGGGGAGATAAAAATTTCGCTGTGCATTTTCTATTTTGTTAAAAGCGAGAGGGGTAGAAATAACGAGCGGGACAATAAGAAGCGAACAGCTTTGAACCCTTAGGTAAACTCTTACCTGCGCATTCTTGCTCAGCACCAGGGGGAAGAAGGGTGCCCGTTGCTGGTAGGTATTCTTGGTCAGGATCCCCTGTTTATCGGAAAAAAGCAGCGATCCCGTATTCGAATCATAAACATAAACCGATACCTCGTCGAGTGTCCAGTAGTTGATATGTAAGATCCAGTCATCCTGATCCGAATTATTTTGCATCGTAAAAGTAAACCAGTAGGGTTCCTTTTCAACCCCCATATTGGGTGTCTCCCCGTTCTTAAACGTGTCCCAGATGGTTGAATCACTTTTTATCCCGTCAATACCTTTGTTGAAATCTGTATCGATTTTATACTGAAGATAGGGTGAAACATCAACCGATTGCTTCTCATTGGTTAAAACAAGTGTCCGGGCGCTTAAGGAAGCGGTTCCAAAACAGCAAACCAGGCAAAGCAAAAGATTCCTCATTCCCAAATATTTTTTGTCCTGACAAAAGTACACTATGTAAACCTACATTTTTTATTGCCAATCGTACAAATAAGTTAGCAAAATGATAGCAGAGCGCCGGCTTCGTTTTCAGATCCTTGCTAATATATTGACAACGTTTATTTGAAAACAACCTTTTTTAGCTATTCACTTCGCCGCAACAGTATCCACCGCGCAAAAAAAGGATCGTCAATGCTATATCCCGTTTCATCTTTCAGCAATATACCCCTTCCGGCAAGACGCAGAAGGGAACTGAACACCGTACTGGCGGCACCTGTCCCGAAACGCTTTGAAAACTCGTCCGACAAGGGTGAAATACTGCTTGCTGACATCCCGTAAATAATCCTCATATCGGTGCGGTTGAAGGTATTCCACAGCCTTTCAAAATCATTATCGTGGCTCCGTACCAACTCATTTGCAGCCAGCTCAACAACTCCGGGAGAAAAGCCGGAGCGCGAACACAGCTCCCATACCGTAAAAGCCAGCTGCTGGGTATAGTATGGATGGCACCCAGTGATTTTAAGGAGCTCACCAGACAACTCATTCGCATTCTCGATAATCCCGGCGAATTTTTCTTCAAGAAAAGGGGTGAATTTTTCATTTGAGATTTTACCTATGGACATTAGCGTGCCAAAACGGTAAAACGGAGAGTTCCTCTTCCCGAAGATCTCCCTGATCATCGACTCGCTGCTACCCATGAAAATATAATTGATATGACTGTGATTCTGCATCACGGAACGGAGAAACCTGTCAAGACCATTCCCAATCCTGAAAATATCCTGAAACTCATCAAGGACAAACAGGATCTTTTTTTCAGCAGTGCCCAACTTTTCAATCAGGTTTAATACATCCTCGAGTGGAATCAAATCATTGGAACCCGGTTTAAATGATATTTCAGTTTCACCCGTAACAGGGTTTACGGTCACAATTGGAATAATCCGAAACGACTTAATGTGGTTCTTCAGTTTTTCAAAAGGGTAGATCCGGTAGATCCTTTTCAACAGTTGTGATGCAAAATCTTCAACCGACAACACAATCTGGACATCGAGAAAAACAAACCGACGCTGCGATTCATTAACAATCTTCCTTATAAGGCTTGTTTTTCCAAATCTTCTCGGACTAATAAGGATTAAATGGTTTTCGCCTTTTATGTAGGAGGATATCCGCTGCAATTCTTCTTCCCTGTCTGTAAAGAACACGCCATCAACAACCTGGCCGAATTTAAAGGGATTTGTTTTCATAACTTGCGATATTTATCGTTGCGTAGATACTCGTATACAATATTACGAAATAATTCGTATAAATTAGAAATTTTTAGTAAAAGAGTATAAATATTTCTTATTGTATCCTTTTCCAACGTTATCTGTTTTTCCAATTTCTTGTTAACATATTGCTAACGTTTTTGTTTGAGATCTCCCATTTATTTACTATTTCTTTGAGGTGTCAAATGTTATCTTGTCTGTAAGGTAAAATAAAACTATACTG
>Ga0118677_10012240_pt1 | contig 12634 bp, 12 predicted proteins | sample AliMusrvi5mmetaG_FD_86154 | JGI IMG/M metagenome (GOLD analysis project Ga0118677, IMG submission 86154)
TTCGCCGCGCTCTGAGAGCAGCGGTGTTGTAGCGGGTGGTGCAGGTATCCCGGTTCGGTGCGGATCCAGTCAATACCTTCGCGGTGCGGGTCCGGTTCGGGTTCCGGCTCGTTCAGCGCTTCCTTGCAAGCAGCGTTCATCTCCTCGATACGCTGGCGTTCTTGCTCGGCTTCTTCTTCGGTCAGCTCACGCAGCCAGCCCATCTCCTTGTCGATCTTCTCCTCGGCCTCGTCGGAATCTCCGTATTTATCCAGCAACTCCATGTACTTGTCCGTGCGGGCATCGCTCTCTTTCATGAACTTCTCGTAGTCATGCTCGTCCCATTGCTCCTCCGGGTCCTTCTGACCGCGCTGCTGCTGCTCGATGGCTTCGGTGAGCTTCCCCATGAAATCCGCCATTCCCGCCGCCGCCTGTTCGGCGCGCGCGGCGTCTTCCTCCGGCGTGAGTCGCCATTCGGGGGCGGAGATCGTGAGCTTATAATCCGCGCTCTCGACCACCACCCGCCCATTTGCCTCGCTGAACCACTCCAGATAAAGACAGTTGGCCAGGTGCTCCGGCGGCTTCTCTTTCCGACGGCACATGGCGAGTGCCTCCTGCAGCGGCAAATCGAACACCCGCACCTTGCGCGAAGCCGTGAGGTCGCCGATGCTGCCGCGCTGGAGGGGATCGAGCCCATCAAGGTCGCCATGCGGGATGCGCTTCTGCGGGTTAGTGAACGTGAGCAGGCAGCCGGCGAGATCCGGCCAGGCGTTGCCCTTGAGTTCGAGCACTACCGGCTCGGCTCGGCCCTCGACCCAGATCCGGCCACGCACAATCCCTTTCACGCGGTTGTCAATCTCGCCGCGTACCACGCTGTCGTGAATGCGAAAAGCCATGCCTCAATAATGGCAGATCTGGCTAAAAGGACAAGCGCGCGGAAGGCGCAGAATGAGCCCGCGAGGCATCCCGCCGGCGCTGCTGAAAACTTCAACGCATTTATGTCAGCGGCAATCTGACCGTGAAGGTGGTGCCGACGCCGGCTTGGCTGGTCACGTCGATCGTGCCGCCATGGGCATCCACGATGGCTTTGCAGATGGCCAGACCGAGGCCGTTGCGGCCCTGGATGCGGGAGCGAGATTTGTCCACCCGATAGAACCGCTCGAACAGATGCGGGATGTCTTCCACCGGGATGCCCTGGCCGGTGTCAGCCACGGTGAGGAGGACACCGCCGTGCTCGGCTCGGGCCGACAGGCGCACCTCGCCTTGGTCGCGGTTGAAATGGATTGCGTTGGTCAGCAGGTTTGTCACGACCTGGCCAATGCGCTCAGCATCCCCGAGGCATTCCATGGGCGGGACGTCGCAGTGAATTTGAATGCCGCGCTCAGCGGCCAGCGGGCGGAGCAACTCCACGCAATCGCGCACGACGCCGGCCAGGTCGAACCGCTCCCGCTTTATGGGCTTTTGACCGGCGTCCAGGCGCGCGAGTTCAAGCAGGGATTCGGTGAGCGCCTTCATGCGGCGGGCGGCGCGCTGGCAGGCCTCCAGAGCTTCCTGGTATTCCCCGCTACTGCGCTCGCGCGAGAGAGCAGTCTGAGTCTGAGTCAGGATCACCGAGACCGGCGTGCGCAGCTCGTGCGAGGCATCGGAGGTAAACCGGGCCTGCTGGTCAAAGGCGGCTTCCAGGCGAGCGAAGGTGGAGTTCAGGACACCGGCCAATCGGCCCAGTTCACTTTCGGTGTCGGCAGCGCTGATGCGCTGGGATAAGTCGCCGTCGGCGATTCTCACGGCGGTGGCGCTGATCGCGTTGATAGGCCGTATGGCGCGCGTGGCTACCCACCAGCCTCCGGCCAGGCCGAGCAGCAGCTCGGTGGCCCCCGCGGCGGTAAGCCACAGTGCCAGACGCCGCATGGCGGCCAGATCAGGAACCAGTGAACGGCCAACGAGAAGGCACTGGCCGTGCGGCAGAAAGCGATACGCCTCCCGCATTTGGCCTCGGGTGCGCGCCTCGGGGGGCAGGCCGGGCCCGGGCATGCCGGGGGAGCCTTTTCCAAAGGCGTCGCGGCCCTGGAGCCCTTGCGGTTCAGGTGAGCCCACGCGCGTGGGAGCAGGGACATTGTCCGGCGCACCGGGCGAGCGCGCCACCACGGCGCCATCTCCCTGCCACAGGATATAATAAAATGTATTGGTCTGGCTGGCATCCAGCACACCTCCCTGCTGGACCAGCTCGCGCATGTTCTGGAGGAAGTCAGGAGAATCAAAGCGGCGGTCCTCGCGAGGTTCGCCGGGCTGCGAGCCGGGCTGCCGGCCGAATTGCGGGGCGGACGACTGGCCAGGAGGTTCGTCTGGAAAGCGCCCCTGGGGCGGCCGCGGCGGCCGGGGGCGCACTAGGGCCATCAGGTGCTGCTCCAGGTCCTGATCGATGCGGCGCAACTGGTTATCGTGGGCGACCTGGTAAGCCGCAACGCCGAAACCCGCAAGCACCGCGACCAGGATTAACCCGTGCCAGGCTTGGAGCCGCCAGCGGATGGAATTGAAGATCATTCGATGCAGTAGCCGTGACCGCGCCGGGTGATGATGAAGTCATGCCCGAGCTTCTTGCGGAGGTTCGAGACATGCACGTCGAGCAGGTTCGACAGCGTGTCATCGTTCTCATCGAACAAGTGATCGTAGAGCATGGTGCGCGTGACGAGCTCGCCCCGGTGCAAGGCGAGGAACTCCAACAGGGAGTACTCGCGGGCGGTGATGAGCACCTCCTGGCCTTGGCGGGACACCTTGCGCGCGGCGGTATCAATCGTCACGTCGCCAATCTCAAGCTGGGGCTGGGCCTGGCTGGCGGAGCGCCGGATGAGCGCTCGCAGCCGGGCCAGCAGTTCGGACAGCTCGAAGGGCTTGACCAGGTAATCGTCGGCACCGCTGTCCAAGCCGCGCACGCGGTCGCGCACGGCATCGCGCGCCGTGAGCATTAGCACGGGAGTCTTCTTGGTCTTGCGCAACCGGCGCAACACTTCCCAGCCGTCAATGCCCGGCAGCATGATGTCCAGGACCACGGCGTCATAGTCATAGCTCTCGGCCTTGTCGAGGCCATCCTCGCCGTCGGGGGCGCCGTCCACGGCGTAGCCGTCCTCGCGCAGGGCCTTCAGCAGGCTGCCCAGGAGGTCGGGTTCATCTTCCACTGCCAGCACTCTCATAATCGCTGTCCGATCTCTTTATGTGTTCTGTTTGTTGCGTAATCAACCCTATTCACCCTGCCAGAGGCTACCTTAAGGGAAGATTAAGAAGGGCGAGGCTAATCAGCCTGCGGCCGACGGTTGGCCAGGACCGACTGCTCGGCGGCGATGATGCTTTCGCACATGGCGTCGGCATTGGTTGCCTGGCGCAGATCAACCAGCAGATCGGTCTTCTGCGCCATCAGGCACAGCCGGGCCAGAGTATGCAGGTGCATGCGGTCGTCCGGGCAGCCGATGAGAAAGAACAGGTTGGTAGGCTGACCATCGGGCGAGCCGAAGGGGATTTGCTGGATCGTGCGGCCCAGCGCGAGGAATGCTGATTCGAACAGATACGATTCCGGGTTGCGCGAGTGCAGCAAGGCCAAGCCGCCGGGCACGCCCGTCGAGCAGAGCGCTTCCCGGGCTTCCAGACCTTCCAGCAGGGAGGGTAGGTCGGAGACGCGCCCCGTTGTTCCGGCCAGCGCCGCCATCTGGCGCAGGACAGAGGCCTTGGTCTTCGCGGTCATCGCCGGCTCGATGAACTCAGGCCGGATCATCTCCGGCATGATGGCTTCGTTCGCGACGAGTTGCTGCGTCTCCCGGGAGGACTTCTGGTGATACTCCGCCAGCCGTCGGCCTTCGAGGCCGAGGATGCGCTGGGAGGCCCAGGCATCAATATCTACCTTGCGAAAGACCAGCCGTGGTCCGTGCCGCTCGCAGGGGATGTCCTGGTCCTTAACCAGCCGCTCGACATCCGCGCTGCTCAGATGCAGGTAGCGCGCGACTTCCTCAAGGCTGAACGTGCGATAAGGCATACGCCGGGGGCAGCCGCTTCGCTGCCGCCCGGGCGCGCAGGCGCGGCCTCAATATCCCGATCAGCTCTTCGCGTTCTCCGCGGCCCGCATCGCGGCATGCCGATCAACCTGGTAGAGGCTGCTGGTGTTGTCGCCCACCAGTTCGAGCTTGGCCAGCATGTCGCCCACGTTCCGTTCCTCCTCCACCTGTTCGTCGAGGAACCACTTGAGGAAGGAAAGGGTGGGGTAGTCCTTCTCCGCCGTAGCCAGTTCGTAGATGGCGCAGATGGAGGCCGAGACTTTCTGTTCGTGGCCGAGGCTGGCTTTGAAGGCCTCCAGGGGGGATTTGTAGTCGCACTTGGGTTCGGGAATGGCTTGCAAGGTCACCTTGCCGCCCCGTTCCACGATGTATTTGAAGAAACGGTTGGCGTGACCGAGTTCTTCACTGCTCTGGACTTGCATCCATTTGCCGAAACCGGTGAACGGTGTGCGGTCGAAGTAAGCCGCCATGCCGAGGTAGGCGTAGGCCGAGCTGAATTCGAGGTTAATCTGGTCGTTGAGGACCTTTTCCAGCTTATTTGAGAGTTTCATGATAGCAGGAGACTAAGGGCACTTGCTCGCCTTTGCAAGCGGGAGCAAATGCCTCCCAGCAATTCTCATTATGGGACGAATGGGACGAATGGGACGAATGGCGGATGATCCCATGCGACCTCGGACACCCTAAAGGGTGGACCCCAACCCTCCCAGACCAGCCAAAATGAGAACTGCTGACTGCCTCCCCAATCTCCGAGGACACCCCCTTGGTGGTCCGGCGTTTGTCTGAAAGCATGATTTGCGCGAGAGGGTGCGAGGGTGCAGATTCAGGGCACACTTATGAAGAGAGTTATTTCAACACGCTGCCTGGGCCCCGTTTTGGGGATGGGCATTGGCCTATGTCTTTTACCCCTTGAGACGCAGGCGGCAGACTGGCCGCAGTGGCGAGGGCCGCAGCGGAACGGGATTTCGGCGGAGACCGGTCTGCTGGCGGAATGGCCAAAGGAGGGGCCCAAGCTGGTTTGGCAGGTCAAGGATATCGACTCGGGCTACTCCACGCCCTCGGTGGTCGGCGACCGACTTTACCTGCTGAGCAACCAAGGGCTCGACAACGAGTTCGTGCAGGCGCTGGACGCCAAGGGTGGCAAGAGGATTTGGTCCCAGCGTATCGGCAAGGTCGGGAACCCGGACCAGCAGCCGAATTACCCGGCGGCGAGGTCAACCCCTACGGTGGATGGCGAATGGGTGTACGCGTTCGGGTCGGACGGCGACCTGGCCTGCCTGGAGCGGGCGACCGGCAAAGTGCGCTGGCACGCGAATGTGCGAAAGGATTACGGCGGCCAGCCAGGGATCTGGGCTTACTCGGAGTCGCCGCTGGTTGACGGCGAGGCGGTGATCTGCACGCCGGGTGGCCCGGACGCCACGATGCTGGCACTGAACAAGAATACGGGCGAACTGATCTGGAAGTGCGCCGTTGCGGGCGGCGAACAGGCGGCTTACACGTCGGCGCTGGTGATCGAGGTGGGCGGGGTCAGGCAGTACGTTCAGATGCTGCAGAAGGGCCTGGTGGGAATCGAGGCGAAGACGGGCAAGCTGCTGTGGCGCTACGATCGCACGGCCAAAGGCAGCCCAGCGGTGATCCCGACGCCGGTGGTGGATGGGGATTTCATTTATAGCGCCGCCGGGCGAAGCGGCGGTGGCGGAGTGCGTTTGAAGGTCAACGGTGGCACATTCGAGACTGAGCAATTGTATTTCTCGCCGAAGCTGCCAACGAGTGTCGGCGGTGTGTTGAAGGTGGGGGAATACCTGTATGGCACGAGCGCTGGTGCGTTGCTCTGCCTGGAGTTCAAGACGGGCAACGTGAAATGGGACGACCGGAGCATCGGGGCGGCCGCACTCTGCTATGCCGATGGGCGGCTTTACCTGCACGGGGAAAACGGTGAGGTGGCGCTGTTGGAAGCGACGCCGGAGGCTTACCGCGAGAAGGGCCGATTCAAGCCGGTGGACCAGCCGGACCGCGGGTCTTCGAAGGCGTGGGCCTACCCGATCATCGCCGATGGCCGGCTCTACATCCGCGATCTCGGGACGCTTTGGTGCTACGACGTCAAGGCGGGCAAATAGACCAATCTGGTTTAAGGCTCCTTGCCGGGCTACTGCGGTTGGCAGCCTGGCGGCTGGGACTGGCAGGGGAAGCGGAGCAGTTGTTAGGAGCCCTGTGGATCGCTCGGTTGGCACGGGCCGCTTGAGGTAATCGCCCACCCATTGGGAGTGGATCTATGACCTATCGCTTGCTGGCATGCAGCACGGTCAGGCCCACCACTTCGTCATTCTCGTAACGCACCAGGATATCGTCTTCGGTCATCTCGCTGTCGGTGGCGTGGCTGGGCTTTTTGAAGTTGATGTAAAGCACGTCGGCCTCGGCGTCGTAGGATGACCAGAGGTAGTGATGCGGCGTGCCTTTCACGGTGGCCAGCATCTTCACATATTCGTTGATCTCGGCTACGGCCATAATTGTGTAACCGTTCACAGGGTGAACCGTAATGTTCGCGAAGAATGGGTTTCCGTGTCTGAGGAAGGAATCAGGAAGAATCCAACAACAGAGAAGGAATGGGGCGCCCATTGAAGTGGGCACGGATGGCGGCGTGGATCCACTTATAAGCCGAACGCTTTTGAATCGAGCAGGTAGCGATGACCGTCCAGAGTCGTTCGCAGAAATCCCGCCCTCGCTGGCTCCGAGTTCCCTGGGTCATATGTCGGTCCATCACCACGAAACGCATGGCTTGTTCGGCGGAGTTATTGGTGGGTTGGATTTCCGGGTGGGTAATGAAATGAAAGTAACCCTCTCCGTGAAGGCAAAAGCGATGGGCTAGGTTTTCAATGAGCCGGTGGACTTTGCCGTGGGGATAGCGGCGCGGGTGCAGGACCGGGTCCAGTGCGGCATCCCAAACCTTGGCCTCGGCGGTAGCCAGGGCGAGAGCAAAAGCCTTTGCGCTGAGTTCTGCGCGGCGGTGGAGGGCATCGAAAAGCTCTTTGAGCCCGGCCAGCAAGACCTGACCGTAACGCTGGACGGAAGGGTCGGGGAATTCGCAGAGGTATTTGACCTCGCGGATCAAGTGAGCCAGACAGAATTGGATGAGCACGCCACATTGGCGGGCGTATTTGCGATAGGCACCCCAAAAATCAGCCCCCAAACTGCCCTGGAAGTTCTGGCCCAAGATGTCGAACAACACGTCCGAACCGCGAGAAGCATGAATTTTGAAAAGGATGAAGTCTTTGGCCCGAAAACACCAGGTCCAATAGCGGTGGCCGTTTTCCTTGTGCCCGGTCTCGTCGACGTTCAAATGCGCTTGCTGGGGCAATAAGGCCAGCAACTGCGCGTAAGGCTGGGCGAAGGCTTGGGCGGCTTTTTGATTCAATTTGGCCAAGTAACCGCGGGAGACCTCCAGGCTGAGCACATCGCGAAAGAAGTCCTGGATGCCCGAGTACGACCCGTGCAATTTGCCTTTGAGGTAGCAGACCAAGCTGGTGAGGCGCGGGCCACAGAGTCCGCCAGCGACCACGGCTGTGGGAAAGGCCTCGTAGTGAATACACTGACAACCTTCACACCAATACCCTTGGGCCGTATGCTCGGTGACCACGAAGGGTTGTTCTACCAACTCCACTTGCTGAATAATTTTCTGCTGGTCGGCCAACGCTACCAAGCGATGGGAAGCGTCCACCGGACAGTGCTCCAGCTCATAGGAAATAGGGCGATCGATTTGCGCCGGCGTAAAAGCCGGGTGCTCATGTTTAGGATGGCCCGGCTGAGCGCCGATTTTGCGCCTTTTACCCTTCCCTAGCGGCTTGGGTGGCGGTTTGACAATGTCGCTGGAAGGCCGTTTGGAGGAATTGCGCGAGTTTTTTCTGGCGGCGGCTAACGCCTGGATCAATTGCTGATTCTTAGCTTGATACTCGGTCAGACGAGCCTCCAATTGGGCGGTGTGCGCTTTCAACCGGGCATTCTCCGCTTCCAGGTGCCGGCAACGTTTTTTCCAGCCGAAGAGCATCAGGATAATGGTCGGCAGAGCACTTGGCGAAAATCAGGATGCAAGGCATATATCCAGTGCGTTTTGATCGGCAAGGACTCCTGATGAAAGCGGTCATTGCGACCCCGCCCGCAACTTGCTCCGACGCAAGTCCAGTTGGCGGCGGCGTAGCAACTGCCCCGGAAGCGCTCCTTTTCAAGGAAGGTCTCCACCAAGACCAAGTCCTGCTGGTAGACCTGCTGCCAGTCGGAGCGCAAACGACGCACGCACCGACTCAACACCAAGGAAGCTAAGTTGGGCACCTCCACCCACGGCAAGAGCAGAAACCGGTCGTTATTCACCACCCAGGCCAAACGCGCCTGGCGTTGAGGGACTGACCAGCCAATAAATTGGTCCCGAGCCGCCACCTTAAACGCCGCCGGGCCGAAACTCAGGCAAGCGACGGGTCGCTCCCGATACCTGACCAAGTATTTGACTTGCGCCCCTGTGGCCTGCTGATAGCCCAGGTAGTGATAGGTGCCGATGAGTCCCTTGAATAAGCGCGCTGGTTCCGCACCTTCGACCAGATCCATCCGCAACTCCTCCCGCATCGACGACAGTGGCCCCGCTAACCGACTCTGATCCAGAAGGTCGAGTGCCGGCACGCGATTCACATAACCGGCTCGACGTGCGGACTTAAGCATCGGGGGCAGCTTCACCAACCCTTTACCTTCCAACTGTCGGAGCAGATGCCGACACGCGATCTGGCGCAACCGGCCATTGTCCTGGCGCCAATCCCAGATCTCGCATAGCCGGTTGGAGATATAACTCCGTCCGCGGTGACCATCCGTGCTGATGAGATCACCAATCAGCAGTAAGTCTTGCTGCTCGATCCGCCGTCGCCGTATCGTCCATTCTAGGTCCACCAACCCAGACTTTAGCGAGAGACTAAACGTGACACCAGCACTATCTTCAATTTACCTCAATTAATTCTTCCGACCTCTGCGCCCCAAGGCTGTGAACGGTAACGATTGTGGAAACGATCGACCGACGAGGTTTGAAACATTACTTTCTCAGAAAGCATCAGCGACAGGTCCAGAAGTTCTACAAAAAGCTTCAAGATACAGCATGGCAAAGCGAACACGCACTGCGGTGCAAGGAGAGATTCGAGAAGAACCGTGACAAGCTCTTTACGTTTCTGGACTACGACGACGTTCCTTGGAACAACAACAACGCTGAGCATGCGATCAAAGCCTTTGCCAAGCTTCGCCGTGCGATTGTCGGACTCTCCACACCGAAAGGCATCGAAGAATACTTGATTCTTCTCAGCCTCTGCCAAACCTGCAAATACATGGGCGTGGACTTTCTGGATTTCCTCCGTTCAGGCGAGAAGGACATTCACGCCTTCGCGGAAAGTCGGCGAGGGCGCAAGGGGCGGACGCAAACCAGTCAAGCGGACGGCTTGCCAGCAGATGCAATCGCCGGCCCCCAGGATTCAGCTCTGACCGATACCACATCGAATCCCTCACTCGAAGGAAGCCGACCGATTTCAAGCGATCCCTTTTGAACGCGGCGGCGGCCAGCGGTGTGAAAGGTAGTTCGATAGCGAGCGTGAGCTTTTTGCCTCGGCGACCCTGGTCGCGTACTCGCATTGAAGCCCCAGGTCGTCGAGGACCTCAGAAAACTGCTCAGGCGAAACTTCGGAGAAACGCAATGGCCTCAGCACGCTTGGGGAAAGTGGCTTCAATTCTCGCACTCGTGTTGAATCGAACCTGAACTTCAAACGCCTCCCGGTGCTCGCCGTCTTCGCGCAGCCGATACGACTTCTCCTCCTCGACCAAATAGGCAATCGCGCTTTCAACGTCGGGACATTCCACCGAATGCCCGCGCAGGACGGTTAGCCGAATGGAAGCCACCAGACGGGTGAGCGCGGCTTCAAGGCGTTGCTTGAAATCCACAATCTCGCGCTGGTGGAGCGCGTAAAGTTTCGCCAGCAGGCGGTTGGTCGCTTGCGGCTGGGGTAGGGATTCCCATTTCGTAATCTTCTCCCGAAACTGCTCCTCGGTTGTGCCGCCTGCGCCGTCCTCCGAGGAAGCGTCAATACCGAGTTCCCGAAACGCGGCCAGAATGGAGGCGTAGGGAATGTGCAGGACACCGAAGCCTTTCGATTCCAACTGATGCAGCGCGTTGCGGGTGAACTCGCCCGCCAGCACAGCACCGCAGAACGGCTGATGACGCGAGAACGTCAGGGCAATCGGCATCACCGCCGCTTCGATTTCCTGAACCTTGTTCTTCGAGTGCTTGGTGTATCGCCGCCACGCCGATTCGATGAACGCGATCGGGACGCCAAGCGTCTCCTCCGTTCCGCCGCGCTCCAAGAGGTAGTCGAGGTCGTGCTTATTGCCGTAGCCGTCCTGCCAGGTCACTTTGCCCTGACCGCCTCTGGTTTTGCGCGGCCGTTTGAAATCGAGGTAGAGGCCGTGTCTCTGCGCGACTTCGCCGAGAACGTTGCGGACGAACATTTCAAAGCCGTCCCCGATGATCTGTCCCCACCGGTGAGCGAGTGATTCGGCCATGACGATTCCTTCCTATCCGCGGACCCATAGATGCCCTTCGCAAAGCGGCACACGATGTTTGCGGTTCTTCCATTTGATATTCCGGTCACGCAGTTTCTCGAACGACCACGAGTCGAATCCAGCGGCCAGGGCCAGTTTTCCGAACCATTCGATGACCGGCACGTAAACGCCGTAGGGCGCAGAGTCGCCAATGACGAAGCAAACTTCCGACGGCGAGGCGCAAACCCGCCGGAGCGCCTGCCACGTCTGCGCCAGGTCGAGGAAGTAGCAGGCGATCATGTTGTTGTAGGTCTTCTTGCCACCACGCTCCAACCGTATGGTTGAGAGTTCGCGGCATATCGGCACAATCTCGTCCCGGAGGGGTGCCAGCTCGGGTGCGGCCAACACTTCATCGAGATTCACCGATTTGGGCGGGACGTGCTGGGAGCAAGCCCGCACTAAGTAGCGCCGCACCGTTGCCTGAAGGTCGCCCCAGCCGCGAATCTCGCCCATGAATGCCATCTCCAACCGCGTCGCGTCGGCGTAGTCGTAATTGTTGGCGTAGGGAGGTGACGTGATGACCAGCGTGGCCCAGCCGTCCGGCACAGCCGCGCACTTGCGCGCGTCATCCACGCGCAACTTCGCTAGCGGCTTGGCCCGGCGTGCCATGAAGCGGATGTCGGCAGCAATCATTTGCACCGCCTTGTGCAACGTAATTTCAGGGGCTGGGGGCACGGTCTTGCGCCGGCCCGGCAATACGTATTGCCACGGCGCTGCGCCCGCCCTGGAATGTCAATATCGGCACACAGACTATGACCTGTACCGACTGTCATAACACTGATGCGACTTCACCTGCCGCCCAAGGACCGCATGGATCCGCCGCGCAATTCATGTTACGCACCTTTCCTGGTGGCACTTCTCCCACGAACTGGCCGACGGCACCTTCCTTTGTGTTAAGTTGGTGCGCCAATTGCCACAGTAACAATGTCTCGAACTCGATCCACACACGATCAGAACATCGAATATCGAATTGCTTTGGTTGTCACATCGTTATCCCTCATGGCGGCAAGATGTCCCGCCTCTTTGCCGATCGGGATGGAACCATGCCCGCCCGCTATGCCTACAGCAACACGCTGAGCACGGTTCAGATCATGTCTTTCACTAAGAACACCAGTAGTGGCTATGTGGAAGGGAGTTGCCAAGCCGCATGCGGTGATCCGCACACCGGGGCCGCTACGGAGAACTGGTAGCGTACTATGACTAAAGTCTGGTCAATTTCAGGGCGTCACGTGCAGACACCAAGAGTCATCTTGGGTGATGTGCTTGGCCAGACGCTGTTCATCATGATATCGCTGTGCTTCATTTGCCAACACACGGCATTGGCCGCTCCGCCCATCGTGCAAACACTTGGGGATTATCAACGTTCGTTGCAAGCTCCCGGGCGCCTCGCCACGGATCAGAATGCCAATCTCTATATCACGGACCCCACTGCAGGGCAGGTTGTCATCGTCAACCTATTTGGACAAGTGGTTGATGTCCGCACAGGTTTGGCATCCCCTTTGGGCATCGCCATTGGCCAAAATGGATTGATTTATCTCGGCGAGGAAAAGCTGGGCAGTGTGTCAGTCTACGACAAGCATTGGACTCTGCTCTACCAACTCGGTCAAGGCAATGGCGAATTCCTGCTTCCAAGTCATATTGCCGTGGATCAATCCGGCAGCAATGTGGTCTATGTTGCCGATAGCCGCGCCAACGAGATCAAAGTTTATTCAAACGGCGTCTTCTCGCTCTCGTTCGGGATTCAGGGCACCAACCCGGGAGAATTTGATTTTCCAACCGGGGTTTTTGTAACCACCAATCAGGAGGTTTATGTCGTTGACCAGAATAATGATCGGATTCAGGTTTTCACTCCGGCTGGTGTCTTCATAAGGCAATTCACGCTCGACACCATTTCTGAAAAGTCAGGGTATTCGGGGTCAGGCGGTCGTTCACAGGGCATCACAGTAGACATTGCAGGCCGAGTCTACGTGGCAGATACCTTTAAAGGATTCATAAGGGTTTTC
>Ga0118677_10012241_pt1 | contig 12631 bp, 11 predicted proteins | sample AliMusrvi5mmetaG_FD_86154 | JGI IMG/M metagenome (GOLD analysis project Ga0118677, IMG submission 86154)
TCCGGCACCAAGACGGTGGCTGCCGTGGACGGCGTCGCCAGCTTCAGCGGTCTCAGCGTCGACCTCGTCGGCTCCTACCAGCTGACCGCCACCGATGGCATCTTGACGAGCGCCGACTCGAGCAGCTTCGCGATCACCCACGGCGCCGCCAGCAAGCTCGCCTTCACGACCCAGCCCAGCGCCTCCACCGTGAGCGCGACCGCCTTCGCCCGGCAGCCCGTGGTGACCGTCGAAGACGCCGCCGGCAACACCGTGACCGGCAACGTGAGCTCCGTCAGCCTCGCCTTCAAGAGCGGCACCTACCCCGAAGGCGCGGTCCTCTCAGGCACCAAGACGAAGGCCGCGGTGGACGGCGTCGCCACCTTCACCGACCTCAGCGTCGACCTCGTCGGCTCCGAGTACAAGCTGACCGCCACCGCTACCGACTTCACGAGCGCCGACTCGAGCAGCTTCGCGATCACCCACGGCCTCGCCAGCAAGCTCGCCTTCACGACCCAGCCCAGCGCCTCCACCGTGAGCGCGGCCGCCTTCGCCGCGCAGCCCGCAGTGACCGTCGAGGACGCCGCCGGCAACACCGTGACCGGCAACGTGAGCTCGGTCAGCGTCGCCTTCACGAGCGGCACCAACACCGAAGGTGCGGTCCTCTCCGGCACCAAGACGGTGGCTGCCGTGGACGGCGTCGCCAGCTTCAGCGGTCTCAGCGTCGACCTCGTCGGCTCCTACCAGCTGACCGCCACCGATGGCATCTTGACGAGCGCCGACTCGAACAGCTTCGCGATCCACCTCGATGTCGGCGACGCCTACCAGGGCGGCATCGTCGCCTACATCCTTCAGCCCGGCGACCCGGGCTACACCTTCGCCACAGATGGGACAAAACGCGGCCTTATCGCCGCCACCGCTGACTATGACCTCGACGGGATCCAATGGGCCGTCGTGGCCAACCAGCTCGCGGCCGTACCGGGAGGGACAAACACCGCCCTTGGGACCGGCTCGGCGAACACGACCAAGATCATCCTCCAGAACGGCAGCGGCAGCAGCACCTACGCGGCAGCTCAGGCGCGGGCGTACCGCGGAGGCGAGTACAGCGACTGGTACTTGCCCAGCGAGGATGAGCTGAATAAGTTGTACCTCAACCGGGCGGCGATCGATGGTTTCGCGTCCGACACCTACTGGAGTTCCTCCCAGTCCGACGCGACCCACGCATGGGACCTGAGCTTCGGAGGCAGCATGGAGGGCTTCAAGGATTCCGCGCACCATGTGCGCCCTGTCCGCTCCTTCCCGGCCAACTCGGCCAAGGCGATCAGCGCCTTCAGCTTCGCGTCCCCGGCCGCGACCGGCGTCATCGCCGGGACCAACATCGCCGTCACCGTTCCCCAAAACACCGCGGTCACCGATCTGGTGGCGAGCTTCACGACGAGCGGAGCGGTGGTCTCGGTGGCCTCCACACCGCAGACGAGTGGCACCATCGCCGCCCATGACTTCACCAGCCCCGTCACCTACACGGTGACCGCCGCCGACGCCTCGACGCAGAACTACACGGTCACGGTGACGAAGGCGCCCCTCGTGATCGGCGACACCTACGGCGGCGGCAAGGTCGCCTATATCCTTCAGCCGATCGACACTGGCTACAGTGCGAGCGTGCAGAAGGGCTTGATCGCCGCCGCGGCTGACCAAACCCCCGTTGGTCCCGTCTCAGGGATCCTATGGGCTGTCAGCCCCAACCAGGACACGGCGGTAGGGACGAGTACCGCGCTCGGCACTGGTGCGGCCAACACGGATGCCATAATTGCCCAGAACGGGTCGTACAATGCGACGTCCAACGCCTACGCGGCCGGCATGGCACGCGCCTACACTGACGGCACTTACCACGACTGGTACCTGCCCAGCCTGGAGGAGCTGAACAAGCTGTACATCAGCCAGGCCCTGATCGGCGACAACTTCCAGCACTCGGGCAGCATTCCCTACTGGAGCTCGTCCGAGGTGACCAGCAGCCCTGCGGGCTATGCGTACTTCGAGTGGTTCCTGGACGGCCGCCAGAGCTTCAACGACAAGATCTACACCCACGCCTCTGTGCGCGCCGTCCGCTCCTTCGTAGCCGGCCCGGCCGGCGTGGCCGCGCAGTACATCGTTACCTCGAGCCCGTACACCGGAGGCAAGTGGACGATCAGCGCCCAGCTCGCGGACGCAGCCGGCAACGCTGTCGCCACTGCGGGCAAGGACGTCGCTTGGAGCTTGGGCGCCGGAGCCGGTGGGTTCTCCAGCGCCACCACGACCACCGATGCGAGCGGCATCGCCACGGTCGTCTACACCCCAGGCTCTGGAACCGCGACGGTGACGGCCACCACCGACAGTGTGACCGGGTTTGTCGTCATCTACGCGGCCGGGTGATCGGTTACCCCCGGCGCCGCCCACGCAGCTCGGCATCGAGGCGGCCGCCGGCGCCGAAAGGCGCCCCGGCCGCCCCGCTCTTCGTGCGGCCTCGCGCCGCCCTGCGCGACCGGTCCCGCCTCACGAGCCTGGCCGGGATCGAGCTGAGCGCGAAGGCCCCCAATCGTCAGGTGTCCACAAGAGCGGGTCAACTCCATCTGCGCGCGCACTGCGACCCTTCACTTGACCGGGGCGTCGGTCACGCTCGGCGCCGGGACGAAGAGACGCGGCGCGACCCCGAACGGCATCGGGAGCTAGATTGCGTCCACGGTCAGCGTCGCCGACGCTGGATTGCAGGACGAACCCTCACCGCGTCGGCGGATCCGGGCTGAGCACGCGGGTCTTCACGGTGGACGGCAAGCCCCGGGGGGGGAAGCCAAGCAGGCGAGGGTATAGTAGACCCGTCCTCCGCTGCCAACGCGTCGTCTCAGGCTCTGCCGTGACGAGCGAGTCCCGCGCCCCGGCGGAACCGATGAAGGGGCATCTAGGAGACCAAGCGATCCATCTACTCCCAAAAGGGCGAGCTGTTTGTGGGCTGGCTCGGGGAGTACCCGGACTATCGCACCCAGGGCGAGACCATGGATGAGCTCAAGAAGAACCTCCAAGAGCTCCACGGTGAGCTCACCTCAGGGCAGATCGCCTGCGTGCACAAGGTGGGTGAGTCGAGCGTCGCGTGAAGCGCTCCGAACACGGCGAGCAGCACGCCTCCCTTCAACACCAGCGTGTCTCGGTCTTCACTGGCCGCCCGCCGCGCCAGGAAGCTCTGGACCCACGACGAGCACTTCCGCGGCCTCCCCGGCGTGCGCTTTGTCGAGGCACCGCCGCCGGCGGGCTGACCCGGCACTCCGTGCCTCTCGCACGCCCCTTCGGGGCGCCCTCGATCGTCGCCGTTGTCACCGTGCCGCACTCCTCAACGTCATCCTTGTTTACTGCATGTCCACCCATAGGTACCATGGCAGCATGGCCATACTGACCGGGAGATGAAGGTGGCGCTCACCATCAAGAACGCGGAGGTCGAGAGGCTGGCGACCGAGCTCGCGCAGCTCACCGGGGAGTCCAAGACGCAGGCGGTCAAGGTCGCGCTCGAGGAGCGGCGCCGGCGTCTCACGAGCGGCATCGACCCACAGGCGCGCGCCGCGGCGGCCCTGGAGTGGCTGGAGACGGAGGTGTGGCCGCACGTGCCGGCGGAGCTGCGCGGGCGCCCCCACGATCCCCACGCCGACGACGAGATCCTCGGCTACGGACCCGACGGCGTATGATCCTCGACACGTCCGCCATCGTCGCGGTCCTCCTCGGCCAAGCCGAGGCGGCTGCGCTCACGCGAGCTTTGTTGGCCGCTGCGCCTTCGGCGGTCGGCGCTCCCACCCTGGCCGAAGCGGCGCTGGTGCTGCAGGCCAAGCTCGGTCCGCAGGGGCTGGCGGACCTGAACGGCTTTCTCGTCGAGTTCGACGTCCACGGCATCCCGTTCGGCGACGAGCACTGGCGCCAGGCGGGGGCGGCGTTCGCGCGCTACGGCAAGGGCCGCCACCCGGCCGGCCTCAACTTCGGCGACTGCCTCACCTACGCCGTTGCCAAGCTCTCCGGCCGGCCGCTCCTCTGCGTCGGCGGCGACTTCCCGCAGACCGACCTCGCACTTGTGCCGCTGGCGCACTGAGGACGACCCTCACCAGCGTGCTTCACTCGGCCGCCAACGTCCAGCTCGGCGCCTGTTGGTCCACCTTGCCCGTCCCTGAGCCGGCCGCCTAGCGTCGGTGACGCAGCGCGTCGGTGAACGCGCGCCAACGCTCTGGAGGTGGTCGATAATGGTATCGTTCAACGTATTCACTAACGATACCGTTACTGCGAGGCCGCCGATGACCCAGGTCAAGCTCTCCAGCAAGTACCAGATCGTGATCCCCGAAGATGTCCGCGATGCCCTCGGGCTCAAGCCCGGACAGGCGATGCAGGTCATGGCGCTGGACGGGCACGTGGTGGCGGTCCCGGTGCGCCCCCTCAGTGAGGCGTTCGGCATGTTCCCCGGCATCGACACCACCCTCGAGCGCGACGACGAGGATCGCGTGTGATCGTCGTCGACTCGTGCGGCTGGGTCGAGCGCTTCGCCGGGTCGCCCCACGGCGAGCTCTACGGGGCAGCCATGCAGGATCCCGGCGAGATGCTCGTGCCGGCGGTCTGCCTCACCGAGGTCTTTCGCCTGCTCGCGCGCGAGGCCGGCGAGCCGGCCGCCCTGGTCGGCTCCGGCGTCATGCAGCAAGCCCGGGTCGTCGCCCTCGACGCGGAGCTTGCGATCGGCGCCGCCCGCGCTGGCCAGGCATTCAGGCTGCCGCTCGCCGACAGCGTCGTCTACGCCACCGCGCAGGCGCACGGGGCAGAGGTGTGGACCCACGACGAGCACTTCCGCGGCCTGCCCGGCGTGCGCTTCCTCGAGGCACCGCCGGCGCCGGACTGAGCGCCGCGTTCGCGCGCCGGACGCCGCCCCGAGCCCTGCACCGGCGCTCTACTCACCCCATGACTTCGACCCTGACACCCGAGCAGCTCGACGTCTATCGGCAGGCCATGCGCCGCCGCGCGGCCGCAGCCGACAGGCGCCGCGCCGAGCGCCGCGATGCGGGCTGGGCGCTGGCCCGCCAGGCCGCGGACCTGTTGCGCGCGCGCTACGGCGCCACGCGCGTGCTCGTGTTCGGGTCGCTCGCCGAGGGCACGCACTTCGGCGAGCGCTCAGACATCGACCTCGCCGCCGAGGGGCTCCGGCCCAGCGAGCACTTCGCCGCCCTGGGCCGCCTCCTGACGCTGTTTGGCGACTTCGAGTTCGACCTCGTCGATCTGGGCGCCTGTCCCTCCGGCCTGCGCGCCGCCATCCAGGCCGAAGGCGTCGCCCTGTGAGCAACGGCGACTGCCGCGCCGTGGCCGTGCGACTGCGCACCGAGCTCACCGGGTTCGCCGACGTCCTCGACGAGATCGCCCACGGCTGAGGGCGCGCCGGGCAGCGCGGGGACGCCCGATCAGGTGGCACTCGCAAGCTGGACGGCGACCGGGGCGGTGGACTAGCCTTGCGGGAGTCCGCCCGGTCGCGACGGGGCCGCCTTTCTCGGGGAGCGTGAGATGAGCGAGAACAAGAGAGTCATCGTGCTCGAGGAGCTCGCTCCCGAGGGCCTCGAGCTCCTCCGCGGCGACGGCATCCAGGTCGAGACCGGCGCCGGCTGGGACGCGGACGAGCTGCTGCGCCGGATCCCCGGCTGCCACGGCCTGATCGCCGGCCCGGCGCACGCCGTGAGCGCGGAGCTCCTGCGCGCCGGCGGCGACCTGCAGGTCGTGGGGCGCACGGGCGCGAGCGTCGCCAACATCGACATCGCCGAGGCCACCAGGCGCGGCATCGTCGTGGCCACGACGCCGCAGAGCAACGCGATCTCCGCCGCCGAACAGGCGCTGGCGCTGGTGCTGGCCTGCGCCGGCGACGCGGCGGCCTCGCAGGCCGACCTGCGCGCCGGCACCTGGGCGCCGGCGAAGTGGGCACAGTCGAGCGTCGAGGTGCGTGGCCGCACGCTCGGCATCGTCGGGCCCGGCCAGGTCGCGGCGCTGCTCACCGAGGGAGCGCTGGCTCTGGGCATGGATGTCCTCGACGATTCCGGCCGCATCTATGCGGAAGCCGACTTCATCGTGGTGGATCTGCCCGAGGCCGGCGCCGAGGCGACGCCAGGGCTCGTCGGCGAGCGCGAGCTCGCGCAGATGAAACAGGGCGTGCGCCTCGTCAGCCTGGCGCCGGCGGGCGTCGTCGACCCGGCGGCGTGGGTGCGCGCCATCGCGAGCGGCAAGGTGGCGGCGTCGGCGCTGACGGTGCGGCAGGGCGACCTGGACGCAGGCGACCCGCTGATCGCGCGCGCGGGCGTCATCCTCGCACCACATCTCGAAGAGTCCACCGTCGACGCGCGGCTGCGCGCCGGCCTGATGATCGCCGGGCAGGTCGCGGCGGTGCTTCGCGGCGAGTTCGCGAGCAACGCCGTCAACGTCCCGCTCACGCTGGTCGACGACGCCGCCGAGCTCATGCCGTACCTCGGCCTCTGCGCCCAGCTCGGCCGGCTGGTCGTCGGCCTCGGCGGCGGCGCTGTGACGGAGCTCGACATCACCTACGGCGGCAGCTTCGCCTACTTCGACACCCGCATCCTCACGCTCGGCGTGCTCGAGGGCGTGCTCGCCGGCCAGGGCGAGGGCTCGGTCAATTACGTAAACGCCGCTTCGCTGGCCGAGGCGCGCGGGCTGACGGCCAGCGAGACGACGCAGTCCGAGCTGCCCGACTTCCCGCGCCTGATCACGGTCTCGGCCACCGGGCCGCGCGGACCCGTCACTGTGTCCGGGACCTCGCTCGGCCCCGAGCACAAGTCGCGGCTCGTGCGCGTGTTCGGCGAGGACATCGACATCGATCCCGCGCCGCACATGCTGTTCCTGCGCTACGTCGACGCTCCCGGCGTCGGCGGTGCCGTCGGCACGATGCTCGGAGTGTGGGGCGTGAACATCGCCCACATGTCGGTCGGCCGCGGCACCGGGGAGCGCGAGTCCGTGATGGCGCTCACGCTCGACGAGCCGCTCGACGAGAGCCAGCTCGACCAGCTCGTCGAGCGCTGCGTCCTCTCGTTCGGCGCCGGCGTCGAGCTGTAGCGCCGGCACCGGCGGGCGCCGTCCGCGCGGCCGGCCCGGCATCGGCCGCCGGCCGGCCCGGCATCCGCCCGGCAGCCAACCCGGGCCGCTTGTGCCGCTTTACACAAGGTGCGGCGAGCGGCTATGATGCCCGCCATGCGAGACTCTTCACTTCGCCCGTCGTGACGGCTGGAGCGGGCGGGGCGGCTTGGCCGCCCCGCCCGCTCCAGCCGGCTCCCGCATCCCACCACGAGACCCCTCACCGCCTCAGGCCCGTGCGCCTGCTCCCGCGCCTCACGATCACGCGATCGTGCCCGTGCGTCCTCGGTCGCGAGGCCCGCGCGGCTCTCGCTGACCGACGGTTCGGCGTTTGTGCAGGGTCGCGCGCATGCCTAGAATCGCATCCCTGCGGATAGGAACATCCGAGCAGCCGGCCGCATCTCCGGCGCTCGACCAGCCCAGAAAGGACTAACGCGATGCAGAAGCGCTTCCTCATCACGCCCGGCCCGACTCCCGTGCCGCCCGAGGTGCTCTCGGCTCTCTCCGAGCCCGTCATCCATCACCGCGCGCCGCGCTTCACCGAGATCCTCACGCAGGTCGTCGCCGGCATGAAGTACGTCTACCAGACCGAGAACGACATCATGGTCTACGCGGCCAGCGGCACCGGCGCCATGGAGGCGGCGGTCGTCAACGTCGTGAACCCCGGCGACCACGTCCTCGTCGCCTCCATCGGCAACTTCGGCGAGCGCTGGAAGAAGCTCAACGCCACGTGGGGCGCCGAGGTCACCGCGCTCGACTACGCGTGGGGCACCAAGGCCGACCCGGCCGACATCGCGAAGGCGCTCGCCGCCGATCCCGCCATCAAGGCCGTGTTCGTGCAGCACAGCGAGACGTCCACCGGCGTCGTCAACGACATCAAGGCGATCGGCGAGATCGTCGCAGGGACCCCGGCCATTCTCGTCGTGGACGCGATCAGCGGCCTCGGCGCCAGCGACCTGAAGACCGACGAGTGGAAGGTCGACATCTGCGTGGCCGGCTCCCAGAAGGCGCTCATGGTGCCGCCGGGCCTCGCCTACGCGGCCGTCAGCGACAAGGCCTGGGCCGTCATCGACGAGTGCAAGACCCCGCGCTTCTACTTCGACTTCGTCGCCATGCGCAAGAAGATGACCGGCGACTCCGCGCAGACGCCGTACACGCCGGCCGTGAGCCTCATGGTCGCGCAGAACGTGGCCATCGACCTGATCAGGGAAGAGGGCCTGCAGAACGTGTTCGAGCGGCATCGCGTGCTCGGCAAGGCCGCGCGCGAGGGCGTCAAGGCGCTCGGCCTCGAGCTCTTCGCGGTCGAAGACCCGGAGGCCAACTCCGTGACCGCCGTCAAGGTGCCCGAGGGCGTGGACGGCGGCAAGATCGGCAAGATCGCACGCGACAAGTACGGCGTGTGGCTCGCCGGCGGCCAAGGCGCCGTCAAGGGCAAGATCTTCCGCTTCGGCCACTGCGGCTACTTCGGCCACAGCGACATCACGGTCGGCCTGAGCACCGTCGAGATGGTGCTCGCCGAGCTCGGGTACGACGTCAAGTTCGGCGCCTCCGTGGGCGCGGCCGAGCAGGTGTTCATGACCAGCACCGTGCTGCTGTAGGGGGCGAGAGGACATGACCGAACAGAAGAAAGTACTGGTCAAGGAGAAGCTCGCCCCCGAGGGCGTCAAGTACCTCGAGGACCTGGGCTTCCAGGTGGACATCGGCACCGAGTGGGACGAGGCCGAGCTGCTCAAGCGCATCCCCGCGTACCACGGCCTCATCATCCGCTCGGCGACCAAGGTGACGGCCGAAGTGATCCAGGCCGGCGCGAACCTGCAGGTGGTGGGCCGCGCCGGCGTCGGCGTCGACAACGTCGACGTCAAGGAGGCGACCAAGCGCGGCGTCATCGTCGTCAACGCGCCGCAGAGCAACGTGCTCTCCGCGGCGGAGCAGACGATCGCCCTCCTGATGGCCTGCGCCCGCAACCTTGCGCAGGCCCACGCCGACCTCAAGGCCGGCAATTGGAACAAGGGCAAGTGGGGCAAGGGCGGGGTGGAGGTGCGCGGCAAGACGCTGGGCATCATCGGCCTCGGCCGCATCGGCTTCCTCGTCGCCGAGGACGCCCGCGGCCTCGGCATGAACGTGCTCGCCTACGACCCGTTCGTGCCGGCGGAGAAGTTCCACGAGCTGGGGCTCGAGCGCGCCGACAGCCCCGACAAGATCTACCGCGAGGCGGACTTCATCACCGTCCACCTGCCCAAGAACGCCGAGACCCTCGGCTTCATCAGCGACGACGAGTTCGCCAAGATGAAGGACGGCGTGCGCGTCATCAACGTCGCGCGCGGCGGCATCATCGACGAGGAAGCCTGGGCGCGCGCCATCGAGAGCGGCAAGATCGCGGCGTCGGCGGTCGACGTCTACCCCAAGGAGCCGACCACCGAGAGCCCGCTGTTCAAGTACGACAGCGTGGTCGCGACTCCGCACCTCGGGGCCAGCACCGTCGAGGCACAGCTCCGCGCCGGCACGATCATCGCCGAGCAGGTGGCGGCGGTCCTCAAGGGCGAGTTCGCCAGCAACGCCGTCAACATCCCGCTGGCTCCCGGCGAGGACGCCGACGAGCTGATGCCGTTCCTCGGGCTCTGCGAGAAGCTCGGCAAGCTCATCGTGCAGATCGCCGACGGGCCGGTGGACACGTTCGAGATCGGCTACGGCGGCGGCATCGCGCGCTACGACACGCGCATCCTCACGCTCGGCGTGCTGCAGGGCGTGCTCGCCGACAAGGTCGACGGCCCGGTCAACTTCGTCAACGTGCAGAACATCGCCGAGGAACGCGGCATCAGCGCCAAGGAGAGCAAGCAGCCGGCGGCCGTCGACTTCCTCAACCTCATCACGGTGACGACCCACGACGCTCAGGGGGAACTCCTGGTGTCGGGCACGACGCTCGGCCCCAAGCACCGGCCGCGGCTGGTCAGGGTCTACCGCCAGGACGTCGACATCGAGCCGGCGCCGCACATGGTGTTCCTGCGCTACGCAGACGTGCCCGGCATGATCGGCAAGATCGGCACCAAGGTCGGCGAGTTCGGCATCAACATCGGGCAGATGGGCGTGGGCCGCGAGGTCAAGGACCAGCAGGCGGTGATGGGCCTCACGATCGATGAGCCCATCACAACCGAGCAGCTCGAGGACCTCGTCAGAAGCTGCGGCCTGAGCGACGGCAAGCGGGTCGCGCTGTAGCAGGCACGCCCGGCGCGAAGGTCGCGGCCGGCGCCCGCAGGGGCGTCGCCGCACGCGCGAAGTCGGAAACGCCGGGGCGGCGGGCCACTTGGCTCGCCGCCCCGGCGTCGTTGCGAAGCTTGTGTGGACGCTCCGGCCGCTTCACGCGCCGGGGCGCTCGCCAGCCCGCCTGCGCGCTCAGGCAGCCAGCGTCTCGTGGGCGCAGAGGATGTTGCCCTCGCTGTCCTTGAACCAGGCCGCGCGGTCGGCCTTGCGCGTCGCGATCCCACCCTCGGTCTTCATGCCGGGGAGGTCGTACTCCTCGAGCTCGACGCCGTGGGAGCGCAGGTCGGTGACCGTGGCCTCGAGGTCGTCGACCTCGAACGTCAACGCGGTGTTCTCGGCCGTGGCGCGGCCGCGCTGGTACAACATGATGAGGGTGCCGCGGCCCGCGTGCACGAACAAGCCTTCGGGCATGTCTGCGCGCAACTCCGTCTCCAGGCCCAACTTCTCCTCGTAGAACGAGCGGGCGCGCTTCAGATCCTCGGCCGGCAACGTGGTCGCCGCGGGGGCCGTTGACAGTCGTGTGGTGGTCCTGCTCATGTCGCACACCTTTCGGTGGAGGGATCGGATCGACTCATGCCAGTAGCGTTCCCCGCAAGGCCGGCGCGAAACCGGATAAGTGTTGTCCTGTTTAGCGCCAGACCCGGCTGCCGCTGCCGCCAGAGCGCCGGCCGCCGAGGCTGCTGAGGCCGGCGCCGCACACGGCGGCGGTGCTTGCGCGTGCCCGCACGCGTGGCGTAGACTCATCGGACCATGCGTCGCCACGTGACAAGCGAGTCCAGCCGGGAGCCTCACATTGGGGTACGCGCCCGCGACCTCTCGCTCCTCGGCTGCCTGCTCCTCCTCCCCCCGCGGGGGGATGCGTAGACACCTGCGGCCTGCACGGCCACCCTTTGGGACACATCCGGTTCCGCCGCTCCATTTGACGACGACGCACGCCTTGGGAGGTGTGGGTAACTCGTGAGCAGCAGGTACATCAGGATCTTCGACACGACACTGCGCGACGGCGAACAGGCGCCGGGCGCCACCATGAACAAGTCCGAGAAGCTCGAGATCGCGCGCCAGCTCGCCAAGCTGAAGGTCGACGTCATCGAGGCCGGGTTCCCGATCGCCTCGCCGGATGACTTCGAGGCCGTCAAGGCGATCGCCGCCGAGGTCAAGGGCCCGCGCATCGCCGGCCTGGCGCGGGCCATAGAGCAGGACATCCGCGTGTGCTGGGATGCGGTCAAGGTCGCCGAGAGCGCGCGCATCCACACGTTCATCAGCACGAGCGAAGTGCACATGAAGTACCAGATCAAGAAGACGCCGGCCGAGGTGCTCGCCGACACGCGCGCCATGGTGAGCCTGGCGCGCGACCTGGCGGGCACGCACGCCGGCGCCGACGTGGAGTTCAGCGCCATGGACGCGAGCCGCTCCGAGGCCGGGTTCCTGGCCGAGGTGCTGGGCGTGGCCGTCGAGTGCGGGGCCACGACCATCAACGTGCCCGACACGGTCGGCTACGCCCTTCCGCTCGAGTTCGGCGACTTCATCCGCGAGCTCTATCGGCTCTGCCCGGCGCTCGCGGACGTCACCGTGAGCGTGCACTGCCACAACGACCTCGGCCTCGCCACCGCCAACTCGCTTGCCGCGGTGCGGGCCGGCGCCACGCAGGTCGAGTGCGCCATGAACGGCATCGGCGAGCGCGCCGGCAACGCCTCGCTGGAAGAGGTCGTCATGGCGATCCGCACGCGCCGCGACTCCTTCGACTGCGAGACCGGCGTCGACACCAGGGAGATCGCGCGCACGAGCCGGCTGGTGAGCACGCTCACCGGCTACCAGATCCAGCGCAACAAGGCGATCGTGGGGCGCAACGCCTTCGCGCACGAGAGCGGCATCCACCAGGCCGGCGTGCTCAGCGAGGCTTCCACCTTCGAGATCATGACGCCGGCCGACGTCGGGCTCGCCGACAACGACATCGTGCTCGGCAAGCACAGCGGCCGGCACGCGCTGCGCGCGAAGCTGGCGGAGCTCGGCTACACGCTCTCGGACGCCGACCTCCAGGACGCCTTCGCGCGCTTCAAGGAGATCGCCGACAAAAAGAAGCAGGTCACGGTCCTCGACCTGGAGGCGCTCGTGAGCGAAGAGATCCGCGAGCGCCAGGACCTCTTCACGCTGCGCAGCTTCGTGAACCAGTCGGGCTCCACCATCACGCCGACCAGCCAGGTCGAGGTGGAGGCGCGCGGCGAGCTCAAGAAGGGACGCAGCTTCAGCAACGGCACCGTCGAGAGCGTCTTCGCCGCCA
>Ga0118677_10012242_pt1 | contig 12631 bp, 12 predicted proteins | sample AliMusrvi5mmetaG_FD_86154 | JGI IMG/M metagenome (GOLD analysis project Ga0118677, IMG submission 86154)
TAATAAAATATTTCTGTGGTAAATATTGAGAATGAATGGATTGAGAAAATATTGTGAAAAAGTTGAATTTTATTCAATTTTTATTGGAAAATATTTTGCCTAAGTGAAAATGATTCCTACATTTGCACCACCCAAAAACGAGGAGAGATGGGTGAGTGGCTGAAACCAGCAGTTTGCTAAACTGCCGCACGGGCAACCGTGTCGGGGGTTCGAATCCCCCTCTCTCCGCAGAGAGTTCTTGATCGTCTGAAGTTGAATAAAATGATCCGCAAACGGTGATTTCGTTTAATCTCAACATATCGTTTTTTGGTATTTCGGGGTGTAGTACAGTTTGGTAGTATGCCTGGTTTGGGACCAGGAGGTCGTCAGTTCGAGTCTGGCCACCCCGACATTAAAAGCCATTGCAAATTTAGTTTTGCGATGGCTTTTTAGTTTTAGACTTTTCTGAATTGTACGATTATATCTTTACGCACGAACAACTTCTGCTGTTTACTGTTATTAATAGGAAAATCAATTTAATTTAAAATCATGAAAAAAACATTATTAGTCTTATTGGTAAACCTATTTGTTTTTGGGTTGTCAATTACTGGTTTAACTGCACAGAATCAGGCAGCAACCCAGTCTCAGCCTGCAATTCAGGAGAAGAAAGAGGGAAACGGGGAGGTTCAGACTGGCAGAGGTGAGCAGAAAGATTCTAAGGAGGGAAAGAAACATCTTAAAGCGGGGCATAAGGACATTAAGGAAGGAAACCGGGATTTTAAGAATGAAAAGAATCATGTCGAAAAAGGCGATCCGAAAATTAAAGAGGGAAAACATGAAGGTCATGGCGACCATCAGGATTTAAAAGAAGGGCAGAAGCAGACCGGGGACCACAAACATATGAAAGACGGCAAGCACGAAGGAAAAGATGGCAGGCATGAAGGAAAAGATGGCCAGAAAGTGTCTAAAGATGGTTCAAATGAGGGTAAAGAGACACCCGCTGAGACAAAATAACTCCCTTGAATTTAGGTAATTTGTGGGTCAGGTGACCGGTTGACAGTTAAGATTCGGACTGTCAGCCGGTCACTAAATGAGATTCGGATTTCGGTTAATACCGGTAAGCCGAAAAGTCTCTGATAATCGGTTCCCCGCTTGATTTTGAAATTGTAAGCCTTAATTCGTCGGTTTTAAGAGAATCGAAAAGCTGAATCCGCTTATGACCGACGGAGGCACCATCGCCAATTTTCTTCCACTTTCCATCAATCATTGCATCAATCTGGTAAGCTCTGATGCGTTCTCCATGCCTAATCTCCTCCTCGATCTCAACCTGATTAATCTCTTTCGCGATTTTAAATTTGAGGGTGATCAGCTTTCCCGATCCATGTGTAGACCCGATCATTGAATTTTTACGATCAGCCAGTTTTTTCCCAAACTCCTCAAAAATCTTTGCATCATGCGCAGGAAAGAGTCCCGAGGTATCGATAGCCATCCCAATCAATACGTTTGTGTTTCTACCTACGGAGGTGTAATACCGGTTAAGAAGATCATCGGCTGAAAATACTTTGTCCTGTTCTCCTGCTCTCCAAAGCCATCCCCCGTTCCAGGCACTCTTATTCCGGTTTGGAAAATCGGCCTCGGCACCTACCCAATATTTTCCGTCAGCATTACCTGATCCGTCATTGATCACTGCCTCTCCTGCCTTATTGGTCACCGGATCGATCCTGTTCCAGAAAGGGTAGGGGGTCCTTCCATCTTCATTTTTAACCCAGCGTAGAATTTTGTTCTCGCCGATTGGTCCGTTAAACAGCAACGCCTTTGGTTGATAATCCTTTAAAAGCTGCATTACCCGGTCTTTGATTCCTGTCTTTCGATCAGACATTACACCACCATCAAACCAGATTTCAAATAATTCACCGTATTCACTCCACAACTCCTTAAGTTGCCCGTAAACAGCTTCATTAAATTTCAACCGATCGTCATCCGACATCTTAACATATCCTGCCTGATAATAGGTGTTCATATTGGTGTTGTAGTATAATCCTGGTTTGAGACCATATTTTTTGCACGACTTTATAAAATCTGCTACAATGTCAGCACCCCCTCCGCGAACAGGGGTATTCCCGATATGGTAATCATGGACCTTCGTTTTCCAGAGGCAAAACCCGGTTCCATGTTTAGCCGTTAGGATCGCGTATTTGGCCCCGGCTCTCTTTGCTGACTCAATCCACTGGTCTGTATTTATTTGCGAAGGATTAAACGCTGACAGGGGTGGAAGGGTAGCCTTCTTCTCATAATCAAAAGTCTCAGGGGCAAAAATATTGATATCTAAATGGATGATTACACCCATCTCCATGTCGCTCCATTGAACCTGTCTTGAATTCGGGAGGACATCTGCCACTGACCGGGCATTAAGTCTGGCTGTGAATACCAAAAGAAAGGTTATAATGATTGTAGTTTTTCTCATGATTTCACTACCTTCGTTCGTTATATACTCCAAGTTCTGCAACCGTAGGATTGGCGGTGAAACTGTCAAACAGGACTCTTACTTTACTTCCCCAAACCCGATCGAAACGATGAATTTTCACAGTCCGAAGGTCGCTCCCTTCAACGATTGTTTTCCAGGATTGATGTGCAAAATATTGAATCCGGTACTTCTGAACACCTTTCATTGCCTCGGTTAATACGACCATATTAAATGGTTTTTCAACCTCCAGGTCCACCTCATACCATGGATTAGCAATATGCTCGTTTGATTCCCAGTGGGTTTTAAAATTGTCGTCATTCCCAAAATCTGAGATTTGCATGTCCCAGCTCCAGGAAGAATCTGCCGGCTTATGCTTTGCAATATTAGATGAAATTATCGGAGCCTCACTCTCTGTCAATCGGGCAACCGGACCACTGTTTTTCCAGAGGTTGCCAATGTCACTTAATAATTTGCGGGCATTATCATCAATTAATCCCTCCTGATTTGGTGCAACATTCAATATGAAATTGCAAAATGCTTTATTTAATGGGATAATGTTATCGTTTACAATGTTTGCCGCAGTCTTAACCGGACTGGTGGGGAATTCCTTCTTCCAGAACCAGTTTTTATTTACAGGCAGACACGACATCGAAGCCAACTGATTTCCCTCCTTATCCATTTTTTCGCCGGCGTTCTGTTCATACGATTTGATGTCGCTATAAAACAGTGCCGAAGCGGGATATTTTGAAGCGTTTAAATCCATGACCAGACAATTGGGCTGCAGTGATTTGATCAGCAGATAAATGTCTTCAAAAGGGATTTCATCATAGCTGATCCGCGCCCAGGGGGACTCCCATCCATCGATAAAAAGTGCGGTGATCTCGCCGTAATTACTGAATAACTCTCGGATTTGCTCCTTTACAAGTTCAACATGTTTCTTGGTGATATGCCCCGGACGAAGGTAGTGATGTGTATCAAGAATGGAATAATATAGCATAACCTTCAACCCCTTTGCGCGGAAAGCGTTCACATACTCCCTGACAATGTCGCGCTTAACCGGACTGTTCATCACATTATAATCTGTTGATTTGGTATCCCATAAACAAAAACCACTGTGGTGCTTGGTTGTCAGGCATCCGTAACTCATATTGGCAGACTTTGCTGCTTCTGCCCATTGATTACAGTCGAGTTTTGTTGGGTTAAAAGCTGAGACAGGTGTATTTGGATCTGGCCAGTCATCCGTCGAAAAGGTGGGAATATTGAAATGGATAAACATGCCGAACCGAAGGTCAGCAAATTCCTGCTGAGCGAGGGTTAGCGACTTTTGCCCATAGCTATTTATGCATAGAAAAAATGCAATCAGATAAATCGGATATTTTTTCATAATCGTATTCAATTTCATTCTTAAATCTTCATTTTTCATTCTTAATTCTTCATTTGATAGACCTTCACCCAGTCAACCTCCATCTGAAGCGGAAGCTCCCTGGGATCAATTGTTCCGGCCCAGCCGCCCAATGCCTGGTTAAGAATAATGTAATAGGGTTTGTCAAAAGTCCATTGCCCCGGCTTGTCGGTTTTAATTTTAGGATATGAAAAGGTGCATTTTCCGTTTAGTGTGAGATCTAATCGGTCGGAGTACCATTCAAGACCAAAAATATTAAATTTTCCAACGTTGTATTTGACTGTAGTAGAATGAGGGGGATCGTCCTTAAATCCGAGTTTTAGCGTATAATGGGAGTGGATGGTCTGATAAATGATACTGTCATGATTTAATTGTTCCATAATATCGATCTCACCATATAACGGCTGATCTTTTTCAGGCATCAGCCAGATCGCGGGCCAGGTCCCTTTCCCTGCACCAAGTTTGGCCCGCACTTCAATTTTTCCGTACCGAAAGGAGTACTTTCCGCGGGATTGGATCCCCCCTGTGGTAAAGTGTGCCGTATCCTTTGGATCAGTATTATTCTGCGCCCGCAGGATTAATTTGCCCTCTTTTATATAACTATCCTTATCCGTATTGGTCATGTAGCTGTAGCACCCTCCTGACCGTTTGATATACGACCATTTTGTAGAATCGGGACTTCCATCTTTGTCAAAGGTATCTTCCCAGACCAATTTCCAATTATGGGATTTTTTGTCATTTTTCCCAACTGCAGAAAGGGCAATCCCCAGAATGGCAAACGACATCACGATTATTCTCATAAAACACCAAGGTTGATTAGAATACAAATTATTTTTTATTTCCAATTTCACTATTTTCCAATCTCAACCGGCGATTTATATAATCCAAGCTCGCTGATTGTCGGATTTAAGCGTGATTCCTCAATAACCAAACGGAACTCTTTAGCATTAACGGAAGGGAATCTTACTAACCTTTTATACCCTACTGTCGTTCCTCTGGCTGCCACGTGCCAGTTATCTTCCACCTTATATTCAAGTCTGAATTTCTCAATCCGCTGACCAACAGTTATATTTTCCTGCAGGCATAAAACATCGATGGTTTGTGGTTTTGGAAGGACTATTTCTATTGAACCCTTTTCTTTTTCCCCCTTTGTGGTCCAAAAGGTTGTCATCTGTTGGTCCAGAATTGCTTTTTCATTTACCCCGTTGGAGGTGATTTTAGCATTTGAAGCAAAATTCAGTGCATACATCTTATCCAGCAATGTCCTAAGCCCCTTTATTGCATTTACGTCATTCTTATTCAATAAACCCCTTCTGTCCGGGGGGATATTCAATAATAAAACACTGTTATAACCCACTGAGCTAAAGTAGATATCAAGGAGTTTTTCAGGTGTTTTTACCTCTGCATCCTGCGTTGAATGGTAAAACCACCCTGGCCGGATAGAAACATCAGTTTCGGCGGGGTACCAGATCAGCCCTTTGGCATCCTTAATTTTTGAACGGCTCCCAAGATCCTGAGTCTGACAATCAACCGACGGAGCAATATTCATATCTGACTGAGAGGCATCAGCAATTTTGGCCTGGTCAGCGGCACCCAGGGGAAGCACACTCCATTCCGATTCACGCCCGTAGCCACTCTCTGTTCCCACCCAGCGAATATCGGGACCCATAATTGCAATAAGGGCATGAGGCGCCAGTTTGTGAATACATTTATAATATTCAGCCCAGTTATAAACCTGCTTTTTGCCGTTTGGTCCTTCTCCGCATGCACCGTCAAACCACACCTCATCAACCCTGCCATAATTGGTGAGCAGTTCAGTTAGCATATTAATAAATATCACGTCATACTTTGGCGAGTCACCATAATGGGGGTTATTCCGGTCCCAGGGTGAAAGATAGACACCAAAACCAACACCCAGTTGATGACAGGCATCGGATACTTCTTTAACAACATCCCCTTTCCCACCTTTCCAGTCACTGTTTTTAACAGAATGGTCGGTATATTTAGTTGGCCAGAGGCAAAATCCATCGTGGTGCTTGGCTGTTATTATCACCTGCTTAAAACCTGCATCCTTACATGCTTTTACCCATTGCCGGGTATCGAGCGCCGAAGGACTAAACACTTTAGGGTTTTCGGTACCCTCGCCCCACTCTCTGTCCGTAAAGGTATTTACACCAAAATGAAAGAATGCAGTCATCTCCATCTCCTGCCAGCGTAATTGCTCCTTTGATGGCGTAATATTTGCCGCCATACGGATAATATCTGCCTCTGTAGCGCCAGGCTTGACAGGAGTGTGATTTCTGCGATCCTGTGCGTGTGATGAAATTGCACATAATAGGATTGAAATGAAGACAAGTATTCTCATAGTATAAATTTTGTTATCAGATATTTTTTCTGAGTTTATAATTTCAATCTTTTTTTGAGCGAGATTAATAATTCAGCATCCTTATTCCTCATTTTCCCCTCACGGTTTGGAGGACAGTTAAGGATTAAAATATTGTCCCGGGCAGTAGCAATTTTGTATAGCTTTTCAAGTTCATCAACCGACTTATAGGTGGTGTCTTTCGTATTGTAAAACCACCGTTGACTCATACAAACAGTACTTTCCCACGGCATATAATAGGATTTTCCATCGTGTGAAAAGATCTTGGGATCTGGATTGGAAGGCAAATACGGATCTCCCAAACGGAAATCAGAGGGGAAATAGCGGATTGGATAACCATCTTTTTGATCCTGAGGCAGAACCATGTGCTGGTCGGGATTTCCGGATGTTCCGATGCTCCAGTTAATCCCAATCTGGCATTGTGGTGCAGCCGTTTTTATCGTTTCATAAATTCGTTGAACTGGCCACCTGTAATTGGGTTTCTCCCACCCTCCATCAAACCAGAATTCAATGATGGGGGTATATTTCTGAACCATAGGGATAATCTCACTCAGCTGATTAATCAGATAATCATTATAGGCACCATCGAGAGTTGAATCCTTCGTATTACCGTTTCGGTTTCTGTCCCATAACGAATAATAGATCCCCATCCCCATTTTATATTTCTTGCATGCTTTGGCAACTTCCACTAAAACATTTGTCTTATTCACCGCGGAAGCAACGTCGTAGTCTGTATACTTACTGTCCCAAAGGCAGAAACCATCATGATGCTTGGTAACAAGGATTACATATTTCATCCCCCCGTGTTTAGCCGTTTGAATCCACTGTTCAGCATCGATACTCCTTGGGGTATAGGTTAACGGGGATACTGATCCATCGGTCCACTCCTGATCCTGAAAGGTGTTTATTCCAAAATGGATAAACATCCCGTATTGCCGCTTTATCTGTTCTAACTGGTATTTTCCCGGTTGGACAGCGGGGATAGGAACTGTTTTTTTTGAATTTTCAATGGGGAAAGAGGTTCCGGCAAGGATGATGAAGGCAAAACTAATTATGATTTTTTTCATGGAATTTTTGCTTTACAGGAATACAAAGATGGTTCATTTTTACTGGTAAACCAACCTTCATTATCTAAAACCGGACGATAAATGGCTCTTATTCCTTGGCAAGCAAAAAAGTTGAAATTATGGCCAGTACCATTCCAAAACCTACAAACATTGACGGCATTGTCTGGTAAATGATTAGTGAAAGGATAATCGTAATTACAGGAGCCACTGCATTTGTCATGGGGCTGACAACCACCGCTTTCCCATATCTGAAAGCGTAAACGATAAATAATGCTCCTAACGAATTGAGCAGCTGAATAAAAAAGGCAAGATACATACCGCTGAATCCTATATTAATCGCAACTGTGAAATCTGTCATGAAAAACGGAATAGGGGCCAAAAGCAATCCGGTAATGGTCATATAAATAAATATGCTTTCAGCCCTCATCGTTTCGTTGGCAAATTTCATTACATAAGCCTGAAACCCCCAGGCTCCCATAATAATCAATGCATAAACAAGCCACATTAATCCAGATCCGGTTCCGGAGGGAGGTGAAAGCGCGAGCAGGGGAAGTGCAATAATTGCCATAATAATTCCCCATATGCCTCGTTTGTCAACCTTTTCCTTCAAAACCAGGAAAGAGAGTATGATCGTAATAATCGGACTAAGCGAAATAATCGGAAAAATCAGGTGAGCAGGCCCCTCCGTAAGTGCCCGGGTAAGAAGCGCTAATTGCCCGCCTGCACCGGTAAGGCCGATGACACTTCCCAGAATGATCGACTTAAGATCATATTCCAATTTCCAGTTCAGCCGTTTAAAAGCAACAAATGCCGGAATAAGCATGCTCACAGACCAGGCTACATAGACTAAGGTTCCCGGAAAACCTGCTTTTTCGGTAGTGGCGCTGAATGCACCCCAGATACCCCAGAAGATTGTTGTAAGAATTGCATAAGTTAACCATGAGCCGGTTGCCTTCATAAGAATTGAATTAAGTAATTGTCCAATGACTAATTAGAAATGGATTTGTATTGAATTTTTTTGTCAAAAAACTAATCCATGGCAATTCTGCCAGCAGATTTGATTTGGACAATTTTGTCGGTTATTTATAGATTTACAGATGGATTAAATGATGCTACCGAAGATCTTTTTTCGGGATTGTCTTTGCGCCACTCATTAAATGACTGCTCCAGGGTCTGCAAAAAAGCCTGGGGAGGCTGTGCTCCTGAAACTCCGTATTTGCGGTTAAACACAAAGAATGGAACACCTCTGACACCGATATTCTGAGCCTCCTGAATGTCCTGCTGAACTTTGTAAGCAAAATCGTCACTGTTTACTGCGGAAACAATCTCTTCCTCTAAGAGCCCGATTTCCAATCCCAGCTCCACGAGGGTTTCAAGTTTCCCGAAATCTTTACCCTCCGTGAAATAAGCATAAAAGAGACGCTCTTCCGCCTCGTCACCCAATCCCTTGGTTTTTGCAAGTTGAATCATTTTATGTGCGTCGAACGAATTAGCGACAATGGCATTATCGAGATTATAGGTAAGTCCTGCATTTTTTGCGGTCTGGATAACCGAATGGTGCATACTGACTGATTGTTCGTAAGTCATCCCCTTTCTTTCTGCTAAATATTCATAGACCGATAGTTTCTTATCCGAAGAAGCGGGGATGGTAGGGTCGAGCTGAAAACTGTGCCATTCAAGTTCAATATTCTTGTTTTCAGCAAATTGAGAGAGTGCCGCCTCATAATTCCGTTTGCCAATATAGCAGAATGGGCACATAATATCGCTCCAAACCTCGACCTTCATTTTTGGCGCAGCGGCCATCGTAAAATCATTTTTATTCAATGAAACCATTCCCTTATATTTTCAATTTTGGATTAAATTATAGTGCATTATGAACAAATTAATCTGAGAATATTAAATTCACATTGAGATAACAACAGAAAGAATCATTTTGTTTGGTTATAAATATGCTGCATCACAAGGCCTGCGAGTGTAAATCCATAAATGGCAGTGATGTGGGCCACTGTTCCGTTTATTACCGCTTTCTGACTGCACCATTCGTGGTCGTCGAGTTCCGGATCTCCAACACCGTTTTTTATTTTTGGACAGAGGCATTGTGCTGTTCCGCAAGAGGAACCGGAGCCCCTGTTTTCGAGTACCTCTTCGCTGTAGACGCACATAAAAGGTTTCGATGGAAGTTCCCCTTTGCGAATATACTTTCTGATTTTCGATCCCAAAGGGCACCCTTTTACACTCCAAAATTCGGCCACCCGCACCTGGGTAGGATCAAGCTTAAGTGAGGCTCCCATGGATGAATAGAGTTCCCCATGGCATTTGGTGGCCATTCTGATCAGGTGAACTTTGCTCCCCAGACTGTCAATAGCATCAATGATATAATCGTACGATTCGAGGTCAAAAAGTTCATGATTGGCAACACTGTAGATCTTTTGAATTGCGTTGATTTCGGCATCAGGATTTATTTCAAGTAATCGGTTTTTCAAGGCCTCAGTTTTTACCTCTCCTACGGTTTTCGAAGTTGCATGAAGTTGGCGGTTAATATTGGTAATGCAAACCCTGTCGGAATCTACAATCGTCAGGTAATGGATTCCGGAGCGGATAAGACTCTCTGCACACCAGCTGCCTACACCGCCAATTCCAAGGATAATAACCTTCTTGCCAGCAATCTCATCCATTTTCTCCTTTCCGAACAAAAGCTCTGTCCGCTGAAATATCCCTTTTTTTGTCCTCATTTATCCCTTTAATGATTGATTTTCCAGATTTCTGCCTGCCAGCAGCATCATCAGAACAAAACTCCTTTGATTGAAATCCCGGAAAAAATTATAACCGCAAAGTTCGCATTTTTAAGGGAATGTCATAAAAGGGTAAATAATTGAATTATATCCTTTTATAACCTTCCTCTAGCTTATTGGGCGAACTATGCGGTTAGATATTCGATTATTCCAAAAGGTGCATTCTCCTTTTTCTTCAATTTCAATTAGCCGAATTGAAATTTTCAGGCTTTTACATGATGCCCTTTTATTGCATAATAGAAGATAAACAGAAACAAGGGTATCGGGACGAAGAAGCCGATTGACATGGAATGAAAAGTATCTGAAATATATCCCATAAACGGAGGGAATACAGCTCCCCCAACAATGGCCATCACAATAAAGGAAGCCCCTTTTTTAGTCTGTGGTCCCAGATCTTTTATCCCGAGTGCGAAAATTGTTGGAAACATGATTGACATGAAAAAGAATACTGCATAAAGTGAAATCAGTGAAATCCATCCCAGATTCATGCTTACAACAGGGAGCAGCAGAATGCACAATCCGGAATACAAGGCCAAAATCCTGGCTGGTTTATAGAAACTCATAATATAACTACCTGACATACGGCCAATCATAAAAAGGGCAAACCCTATGGAGAGGAAATAGGGGCCGTTTGCGACATCGAAGCGCGGCGATTGATGTTCATCGGTGACAAAATTGATCAGGTAACTGAAAATCCCTGTTTGTGCCGCCACATAGCAGAACTGTGCACCCACCCCCATCACAAAATGGGATTGTTTTTTCAGGGGCTTATGAAAAGTCGGTTTGTCCTCGACGCCATCAACAGCGATTCCATGGGCAAGACCGATCTCTTCTTCCGATATTTCAGGAAGGGGAAGACGAAGAAACACAAGGGCAACAAGAAATACAACCAAACCAATCGATGCAAAGGGCAAAATCATAGAGGTGAGCTTTTCCCCCGGAGCAGCGCCATGGTCGCCATAAATGTATAAACCGATGAGTGGTCCGATAACCCAGGCCAGTCCATTAAAAGATTGAGAAAAATTAATACGTTGTGCTGCTGATTCTTTGGATCCCAGTTTTGTCGTATAGGGATTGGCAGCCGTTTCAAGGGTTGTTAATCCGCATCCAAGGACAAAAAGACACGAAAGGAAGATCCAGAACGATTCAAAGGAGGTGGTAGCTGCGATCAGGAAGGCACCTGTAGCAAAGAGCGAAAGGCCGAAAACGATCCCTTTTTTATAACCATACCGACGCATGAAAAACCCTGCAGGTAATGCCATCCCGAAGTAGGCACCATAGAGTGCAAACTGAATAAGGCTTGACTGTGATTTTGAGAGATGGAGAATTTGCTGAAAATGTTTATCGAGAGTATCGATCATTCCATGGGCAATACCCCAGAGAAAAAACAGAAATGAGATAAAAATAAAGGGTACCAGGTATTCTTTGGTAGTCAGACTGTGTTTTTTGGCCATTGATTGAGTTTTATTGGTTAATGATGATAAAAATCTGGCTGTAAAAATAGTGGTTAATTTAAAATATGAGGTAAATGAGGGTGTTGATTTGTGAATAATCTTTGGTTAAGGCGGCTAATATCACAATGTGCTTAAGATGAACATAACTAAAATGATTGCGATACAAATAAGGGCAATGATTCTAAGGTTCTTCTCGATTATTGGTTTCACTTCTTCGCCATACCGGACAATTAACCAGGCAAACAGAAAAAACCGAAAACCCTGGAAAAAGAGGGTGGAAAACAGAAAGGCAGCTAAATTAAAGTCAAAAACCCCTGCAGATATAGCATAAAACTGATAAGGTACGGGGAGAATAATAGATAATAGCAAGATGCTATACCCCCATGTAACGAAGAGATTCTGAGTATAGTGATAGCTTTGGTCTGTGAATCCGGGTGTATGATGAAAAAAATAGAGGGCCAACTGCGTGAAATTTCCATCCGGAAGCAGCCATAAGAAATGTCCAATTGTGTATCCAATAAGTGAGCCTCCCACCATTCCTAAGGTTGCTATAAGCGCGTTAAAATAGGACCGTGCTGGGTGTAACAGCGATACGGTGACGAAGATTACAGTGGTAGGAAATGGAAAAACACACGAATCGAGCAAAAAGGAGAGAAATATAAAAAGCAGACTAAAGCGGCTTATAGCTGTTCTTTTAGTCCATAAATAGATTCGGCTTAACAGATTTTGCATTCCAAAGATTGATCTTTTGCTCAGATGAAATAGCCATTATAAGAATATCCTCAACCGATCTGAATATTTCATGAAGGGCTGTTCAATTTGACCACTAAATAACAAATTATTTACTAATGAATACTTAATACGAAGTTATGAAATAGCATTGATTATTAAATTATTAATCAATTAAAATTTCTAGGAAAAAAGATGTGGGACAAATCTGCTCATATTGTCAGTGATGAGATTGTCACTCTCTCTTATTCCAATACCTGCCGATTCCTGGCCTACAACCCAGCTGCCAATTACAGGAAAGTTTTTATCAAATTCAGTTAACGGGCATAATTTCTGATAGATAAACCCCTCATCCCCGTAC
>Ga0118677_10012243_pt1 | contig 12630 bp, 5 predicted proteins | sample AliMusrvi5mmetaG_FD_86154 | JGI IMG/M metagenome (GOLD analysis project Ga0118677, IMG submission 86154)
TGCCCGCCTACTCATAGTTGAAGATGACCCGGATATTTCCAACATGCTGCGCATCTATTTTGGCAGCCAGGGCTACCAGACCGATGTAGCCCAACGCGGCAAAGATGCACTGGAAAAAACACGCGCAGTCATGCCCCATTTAATTGTGCTGGATATCATGCTGCCAGACATCGATGGTTATGAAGTGTGCCGCAACCTGCGCACAACCACCCGCACCAGCCATATCCCGGTTATCTTTTTAACTCAAAAAGATGAACGCAGCGACCGGCTTCAGGGGCTGGAATTGGGCGCTGATGATTACATCACCAAACCCTTTGATATTGAAGAGTTAAAACTCAGGGTTCAAAATGCAATTGCCCGTTCAGAACGTGAAAGCCTGACGGATCCCCAGTCCGGTTTGCCATCCGGCAGGCTGATTGAAGACCATTTACGCAAAATTATCCGCAGAAATGGATGGTCCTTCCTCGATATTCAGATAAAGAATTTTGAGGCATTCAAGGATGTTTATGGTTTTATTGCTGCCAACGATTTACTGCGTTTTACCGGTAAATTGCTGGGTGAAGTGATTGACGCTCAAAATCGGGCAGATGACTTTGTGGGCCATGCGGGTGGAAGTAACTTTGTGGTCACCACCTCTGACGAGATGGTTCAATCCATCCAGCAGACATTAAAGAACAGGTTCAACGAGGAGTCCGCTTCGCATTACAATTTTATCGACCGGGAACAAGGTTATATCATGGCGCCCACGGCGAATGGTGAGATGCAAAAAGCACCTTTAATGACATTGGCCATTGGTATTGTATCTCCTTCAAGTCATGAATTTTCTGACATCCGGGAGATTACTGAATTAGCGGCAGATGAACGCCGAAAAGACTCAAATGCTTGATTCTTGAGGCAAAGGTCACGCTATGAACGTGGTCAGCCTGGGTGTAAACCTGCTTGTTTTCGGGGCCATATTACTACTCGCCTTTCTTTTTTTAATGTGGGTTGTTCCCCGTTTGCGTGTGCGCGGACGGCCTGATGAAGGGAACGCCACTTTTCCGGAAAATCAATCAGAACAAAAAGAAATGACGCTGGTGATTAAACCGGGAGGAAAGCTGGTTTACCTGAATCAGGAAGCGCGCCGGGTTTTTGGCCTTGGAGGTGAGGAACTGCCAGGTTTGGAACGCCTTGCACAGCGCGTCCGCCCAAGCGAGTCATTTTTGAGCCTTGCTGGAGGAGAAGGCTCGGCCAGGCTGGTCTTATTTGGCCGCCAGATGGAAGCAGCCTCTCATTGGATTGTTGCTCAAAACAACGCGGAGATGGTGATGGTGATCCGTCCTGAAAGCACAGGGCAGGTAGAGGATGGAGCTGAAAATCCGAGCGCGGCCGTAACAAGAGGGTTGAAAATTGTTAATGACCTTACGGGCAGCCAGTTTGATTCAAACGAGCTGGATTCGGTAATCAAAGCCCTTTTACTTAACCTCGATTCGCTGATGCCGTCCGATTTTGTTGAATTATCGATCTGGGATTCAGGAATGGAAACGCTCACCTCATACCGGCTGGGTGGAACGGCCGAAGGCGAACGCTGGGTAGATAAACTCAAGGATACTTATAAATTAAATGAGGGTATGGCGGGAATCGTTGCATTCTTAAAACGCGGGTTAAAAGTCCCGCGAATCAGCAAAGGTCAGGAGACTCTTTATTTTATCCGGCAGCCTGCCGCTACTTTCGTTTCTTTCCTCGGCGTTCCTTTGATTTTTAATAACCAGTTAGTGGGCACGGTGGTCTTTGCATCTTCGGTTGAAGATTATTTCCAGGAAGAGGCGCTTAACCTGGCCACTTCGATATCTTCGAGTATTGCCATCATGGTTCAGAACGGCCTGTTGATGGATCAAAAATTGCGCCAGACCCTATCCATTGACGGCATCGCGCACCTGGCCAATATGCTGGCTTCGATTACTGATCCCAAAAATTTGTTTTCCCAACTGGTTCATAATTTAGCGCCTTTATTACCCGTCCAAATTTTAGGTTTTCTGATTTACAGCGAGTCAGAACACACTTTGGAAGGCAAAGTTCCCTTCCAGGGTGTGCCGCCCCAGTTTGTTGAAGTGTACCGCGTGAACGTGTTCCCCAACCAGGAGATCGAAAAAGCCATGCTGGAACACAGGGTGATTGTCTCCGAAAATGCGAGCGAGGATCCCTTGTGGGAAAGATTGGGCATGGTGCACCTGGCACAGGCGGCCAGCATTCGGGACGCGATACTTCAACCTTTGTATTCTGGCGGGCGGGTGCTTGGCTTTTTACAGGTGGCCAACCATATAAATGGGACCACCTACTTTACCCCGGAAGAACGGCAGCTTATTTTAATTGCGGCCAACCAATCTGCATCGATGATTGAGAACGCGCAATTAATCCAGCAGTCACGCACCAGGGTCCAACGGTCTGAGATGTTGCGCCGGATTTCCAGCCTGGTCAGTACAACTACCCTTCCGGATGACCTGATCCGGATGAGTTTAAGTGAACTGAATCATCATTTGCGCCTGGATGTCGCCGGGGTTTTCCTGGTCGATGCGGAAAAAGGGCGACTGAACCTGCATATGCCATCCCTGGTCACGGTGATGAATCTTTCTGACCGCAGTAAAACCCTGTTGGTGGATGATCCCCAGTTCCTTTTTACGATCACCGGAAGCCAGCACCCCATTATTTATAGCCACTTATCCATGGATAATTCATTGATCCCGTTTTACCGCCAGCTGGTGGGAGAGTGGCGGGTTGAATCGGCAGTAGTTGTGCCTTTAGCGGCCGGAGATGAAAATATCGGTGAATTATGGCTCGCGAGCATGCAGCCAGATTATTTTGAGCAAAATGATATGCAGATGGCAGTCGTGATCGCGGCTGAAATTGCCGGGGTCATCAGGCAGGACCACCTGGCTAACCAGACAGATTTATCCCTGCGCGAACAGCTGGACCTGACTGCCAGGATGGGACAAATCAACCGCGAACTTGGCGCTACATTGGAAATGGACCCGCTTTTGCAAATTGTGTATGATGAGGCGGTTAAACTCTCTCGTGCTGATTGCGGCCAGGTTATTTATTTTGGCCAGGGTGCGGCCGGGCAAACCCCAAAAATCCTGCTGACCAAGGGTGACCTGTTCGCAGGATTTCTCACCGATCTTGAGAAGTCTGTTTTCATCAACCAGCAACTCATTAATATCGTGAATATCAATGAGTTTGAAGGATTTTCTGCGCATGATGAAGTTGTTTCCGCAGCGATTTTGCCCATCATCTCCCAGCAGAGAACGCAGGCATTGGTGATCTTGCATTCCAAAGAAGCGGATCATTTTTCACCCTTCCTTGAGATTCTGCAAACCCTGACAGCCCACGCAGCATCTTCCATGGAAAATACCATGCGTTTTGATGAGCTGATTAACAGCCTGAAATCGGTAAATGAAGAACTGGAAATGAAAGACAAACTGATCCAGATTGGGCAATCCCTTCGACCCAACCGGCCGCTTCAGGAAGCGCTGAATGATATCTGTGCCGTGATCCAATCGGTTACACCTTTTCAATCGATTAATATTTCCGTTTACGATGCGAGCACCAAGCTTGTGCGGCGGATAAGCCAGGGAAGTAACCCTGATTCTGTGCTTGAAATTTTAAATGACCGCCCGCAGCCCTGGCTAAAAATTCAATCCATGTTAAAACCGGATTATAAGGCGGGGCGAATTTATATTGTCCCGCTGGAATTAATCAAATCAATCTCCAGGAGTGAACAACCTGAATGGGCGCAAGTTGAGCCTGTTTCCGCGAGTAACCAGCCGTCCTGGAATGAAAATGATATCGCCATCCTGCCGTTGTATACAGCTGATAAATCCCCATTGGGAATGATCAGCATGGGTTCCCCGGTGGACGGCAAACGACCCAGCCAGGCAACCTTAAAAGCTTTGGAGCTTTATTCCATCCAGGTTTCAATGGTGATTGACAGCAACCGTTACATTACGGCGCTGGCTTCATCATTGTCTGAAATTGAAGCCAATTACAGCCGGTTAATGTTGTCGAGCACAGGGTCCCAACAGCATGTCACCATGCTGCTGCATAATGAACTTGAACAGGTATTGATTAACCGCACGATCTCGCGGGAGTTAAACCATGCCCGCATGCTTCCCGAAATCATTGAAGCTACCAATCAGCAGCAGGATGCCACCGCCCTGCTGAAAATTGTGGCCGAGGCCATTTTGCTGCGTTTTAATTTCCAGGCAGGTTTGATCGCGGAACGAAAGCGGAACCAGATTAATATGATTGATATTCTGGGAAGCCTGCCTCAAAATTCAAACCCTGAAGCCTGGATGGGCCAGCACAACCCGCTGCGCCAGGCTTTACTGGACGGCAAAATCTTGATGGTGGACCATGTTGAGGATGATGCGGCCAACTGGCAGCAGTCCCCCATGATCAAGGCGCTGGGAAGCAAAAGCTTCATTTCACTGCCGTTTATTCTTGATGCTGAGCATACAACCGCCATTTTGTTGACCAGTGAAAAGCCGGTACCTTCTTTTAGTGAAAAGGACAGGCAAATTTTTATCCAATTAATCAGACAGGTTTGCGGACGGTTGCAAAACCTTCAACTGTTGACAGAAACGATGCAGCGCCTGAATGAAGTGCGCACATTGCTCGATTTTACCCAGAAGCTGAACCAGTTAAGTATTTCTGAACCTTCTTCGCAAAACATAAGCCGGTTTAATCCAGACCAGATTTTGCGATTGCTGCTTGAGGATGTGATGAGCCTGGTCAAATCCTCACAAACCGGGTGGATCGGGTTATGGAATCCATCCCTGCAGGGAATTTCACCCGGCGTTGTGAGTGGATTCGCAGATGCTGACAGTTTCAGGAAAATTATATTTAAAGAAAATGCCAAGGGAACCGGGGAACCGCTGCCGCTGCAGATATTCCGTGCGGGAATCCCTGCCCGGGTGGATGAAATTCGCTTCTCCCGGGATTATCTGCTGCCGGCAAATGACCTGGTCGCTTTTAAAAAGGCGACCAACCAGCGCATACCTGAATCGAGTATGTTGATTCCTTTCCGCCAGGGTGAAAAGACTTCCGGGCTGCTGGTATTGGATAATTATGAGGTATCAGCTGCATTTTCCGGCCAGGACCAAATCCTGGTACAGTCCCTGCTGAACCAGGCTATTCTTGCCCTTGAAAATGCGCGCCTTTTTGAGGAATCGCGCCTGCTGCTCTTGGAAACCCAAAAACGGACCGAAGAACTGCAATATATCAACAATATTGGCCAGGGCCTGGCCAAACAACTGGATGTGCTTTCGATCATTACCCTGGTCGGCGACCAACTTCGGAATATTTTCCATACGAATGAAATCGGCATTCGCCTTTACGATTCGCGGACGAATTTGATTTCCTACCCGTACGAGTTTGAACATAACGAACGCCTGACCCTTGAGCCAACCCTGCTTTCTGAGACAACCGTTTCAAAATACGTCATCGAAAAACGCGCCCCCATCGTTGGAAACTCAAATGTGATTGATCGCATGTTTGGCGACCAGCACCATATTCCCGGCACGGATGTGGCCAGGTGCATGGTGGCAGTGCCCATCGTTTCAGGTGATTCTGTGATGGGTATGATTATTATTGAAAACTATGAGAAGGTTAATGCTTTTGGTGAAGATGATATCAGCCTGCTGCAGACCATGGCCTCGAGTATGGGGGTCGCTTTGGAAAATGCGCGGCTATTTGCCGAGGCAGAACAACGGACTGACCAGTTACAATACCTGACGCAAATCTCAGGTGTGATGGGGTCGAGTCTTAATTCGCGCGAATTGACGGACCTGATGCTGGGACAGTTGAGACGAATCGTCCCATATCATACAGCCACGCTCTGGATGCGGGAGGGGGACAACCTGGTTGTGGCTTCGGCAGATGGATTTGTAGATTCTCAAAGCCGCTCGGGACTTAAAGTGTCTGTGGAAGACAGCGTTCTGTTTGAGGAAATGCTTCAAAGGGCTGAGGTTATCCTGGTGCCGGATATTCGCAAGGATGAACGTTTCCCATCCCTGATGGAACCGGAAAATATGTGCTGGATGGGGATACCGCTGATTGAGAAGGCTGAAGTTAAAGGAATGATCGCTCTCGAAAAGAAGGAAGTGGGTTTTTACACCAGTGATCATGTGCAAATTTCAAAAGCCTTTGCCAGCCAGACGATGATCGCCCTGGAAAATGCGCGGTTATATGAACAGAGTGAAAACCGTTTATACGAGCTTGATCTGCGCACCCGGCGCCTTTCCCTGCTCAACCAGCTGTCTGCCGACCTGGGCTCTTTGCTGGATGTCGACGCCATTTTACAGGTGACCGCCAGGCAGTTGCTGGTGGCTTTTGGCATCACTTCAGTGGGTGCGATCCTGCTTGATAATGACCGAAATATTTTGAGGATTGAATTACCGCAGTCAAGCCCGGATTCCCTGCCGCGGGAACTTCCAGATGTGCCTCTGCTCGACCGCTTAAAGGAAACGCAGGGCATTTTTGTGTCTTCCGATCTCAGCACTGAAGGGGAATTACTGCCCCTTTACCAGGCATACTTTGATCCCAGGGGAATTCGATCGGCGCTGATTATTCCATTGGCCACAGCCGTCCAGGTTTATGGATGGATGGTGGTTCAAAATAAAACCACCTACCGGTTTAACATCCAGGAAATTGAACTGGCGCGAACCATCGGCAATCAGGCTGCAATTGCCATCCAGAATGCGACTCTATTGAGTGAAACCCGCCAGCTCAGCGCTGACCTTGAACGCAGGGTAATAGAACGCACAGCCGAACTCCAGCGGGAACATCAAAACACAGAAGCCCTGCTGCGCATCACCACCGAGTTATCTTCCAGCCTGGAACTGGAACAAATATTAGGAAACACGTTAAAAATTCTTAACGATTCACTTGGGGCTGAACAAAGCATGATCCTGATGTCGGATGGAACTTCACGGCATTATGAGGCGGGTTCAAATATGATTGACATGGACCGTGCAGTGGGGCAGCCCCTGGCTTTTCAACCGGATCAGAGCCTGGTGAATATATTTACACGCCATCGTGAAAGCTTCCTGATCAGCGATGCCCACAACGATAAAAGTATAGAAATACCCAACAAGGAAAACCTGCCGTTCAGAAGCGCAATTGCCACGCCGCTGCTGTTGACAGACCTGGTCATCGGCACGCTGCTGCTCATCAGCCGGCAGCCTGGACAGTTTAAGGAAGATCATGTGAAACTTGCGCAGGCCGCTGCGAGGCAAATCAGTGTGGCCATGAATAATGCAGAATTATATGAGATCTCAACCGATCAATCCACACGCCTGATCGATATGCTCAGAAACGAAGAAATCGCATCCAGCCGTTCAATCTCAATCCTTGAGGCTGTAGCAGATGGCGTTTTGGTGACCGACTCGGATAACCTGATCACTCTTTTTAACAATTCCGCCCAACATATCCTGGATTTGTCATCGAAAGAAGTGGTTGGTAAAACACTGGACCAATTCTTTAACTTCTTTGGGAAGGTTGCTGAAACCTGGATGAATACGATCCAGACCTGGTCTTCCAACCCACATTCTTACATTTCCGGCGATAGTTATTCGGAGCAGCTGAACTTGAGCAATAACCGGGTGGTTCTGGTATCCCTGGCGCCTGTCATTATGGGCGAAACATTTTTAGGCACGGTTTCAATTTTCCGCGATATTACCCACCAGATCCAGGTGGACCGGTTGAAATCTGAATTTGTGGCCAATGTCAGCCACGAACTTCGCACACCGATGACATCCATCAAGGGTTACGTGGATATTTTGTTGATGGGCGCAGCAGGAGAAGTGACTCCCCAGCAGGGCCAATTCCTGCAGGTTGTCAAATCCAATACGGAACGCCTGGGCGTGCTGGTGAATGACCTGCTGGATGTTTCAAAAATTGAAGCCGGCCATGCGGTGCTTTCCCACCAGGCGGTTAACATGGTGGATATTGCGCAGGAAATATTGAAGGAATTGGGCGAACGTTCAAGCAATTCGGGTAAACCCATGCTCGTTCAAACCTTTTTCCCGCCTGAGTTACCTAATGTGCACGGAGACAGGGAACGCATTCGCCAGATTCTAGGGAACTTAATCTCCAATGCATTTAATTACACCCCTGCGGGAGGGGAAATTAAGATCCAGATGCAAATTGTTGAGGAAATGGTGCAGGTTGACGTGATTGATAATGGGATTGGAATTGCCCACAAGGACCAGCGCCGTATATTTGAGCGTTTTTATCGGGGTGAAGACACGCTGGTTCTGGCAACGGCTGGAACAGGCCTTGGCCTGGCCATGTCTAAAATTCTGGTGGATATGCACGGCGGAAAGATCTGGTTCACAAGTTCTGGCGTTCCCGGCGAAGGAAGCATGTTCTCCTTCACCCTTCCAATTTATAAGGCAGAGGAATAAGAATGGTAAAAATATTAATCGCAGATGATGAAAAGGATATCCGGGATTTAATTACGTTTACGTTAAAGTTCGCAGGATATGATGTGGTCGCATATTCCAATGGCGAAGAGGCCCTGATTGCGGCACCGATTGAGATGCCCGACCTGATCCTGATGGATGTTCGCATGCCGCGCATGACCGGCTATGAAGCCTGCCAAAAGATGAAAGAGGACGACCGGATCAAACACATCCCGGTGGTGTTTCTTTCTGCGAAAGGGCAGGAGGCTGAAATTCAGACCGGGATGAATGTGGGCGCAACAGAGTACCTGTTAAAACCATTTGCCCCGGATGAATTAATCAACCGGGTAAAAGAACTTTTATCTGCCGCCGGGAAGGGAAATTAATTCACCTTGATTTTCATGGAAGCAACGGTCTGAAATGAGCGTAATCCTGCTGAGAAATAAGATGTTGCATTACGAAGTTCTTGGGCGTGGTAAGCCCTTGATCTTCCTTCACGGATGGGTGGGTTCCTGGCGTTACTGGGTGCCAACCTTGCAGGCCGCTTCAGCGAATTACCGCGCATACGCGATTGACTTATGGGGATTCGGGGACACGACCAAGGATGGAACGGATTATTCAATTTCCAATCAATCGGAATTGTTGGATGGTTTCTTTGAACAGATGGGTATTGGGCGCATCGCATTAATCGGCCACGGACTGGGTGCGCTGGTGGCGATGAATTTTGCCATGACTCACCTGGACCTGGTTGACCGGATGATGCTGATTTCTTACCCCATGACCCCGGAAAGCATCAATGGAAAGTTGAAAACAGACACACCCGCGGCCCTGGCTGAAAATTTATTGGGCCATACTCCTCTGACGGAACCAGTGTTCATTGAAGCAGGACGCACGGATCAAAAAGCCCTGCCAGGGTCATTTAATGATTTGCCTTCATCCAATATCTGGGGTGTGTGGGACCGGCTGACGATTCCCTGCCTGATGGTCAGCGGTCAAAATGATTCATTGATACCACCGCCATCCCTGGATGAAATTCAAAACCTGCGGGAAAATTTACACGCGATTATCTTTGAAGAATCGGGGCATTTCCCGATGCTGGATGATGCCAATAAATTTCACCGCCTGATGGCGGATTTCCTGGCGCTGAAATCGGGTGAGAGCCCGCGGAATTTGCAATTGCGAGAGGAATGGAAACGACGATTCCGTTAACAATTTGACAAATGCGGAGTTATTGACTATACTCCATGCATACATTTAAATACGGGGAGCCTGGTGTTCCAGGCTGAGAGGAGGACGACCAGTCCTCGACCCACATAACCTGATCCGGATAATGCCGGCGGAGGGATGAGTGAATTTAGTTTGCAAAACCACCCCTTCACGGCAGGTGGTTTTTTTATGTCTCATAAATTTTATATTTTTGCCAACGGGATTTTGCGCGACCCTGAATGTGTTCACAGCCAGATTCAAGCCGGGGATGGGATTATTGCTGCGGATGGAGGGGGTAATCATTTGCCGCGCCTGAAAATTATCCCGGATGCAGTGGTGGGGGATATGGATTCGATTGACCCGGGTCTATTGACCCAATTTGAACAGTCGGGGACGAAAGTGCTGCGTTATCCGGCGGAAAAAGACCAGACCGATCTTGAACTGGCGATCCAATATGCGCTCGAGCAGGGGGCAAAAGAAATGGTGATAGCCGCCGGCCTGGGGGGCAGGTTGGACCAGACGCTTGGGAATTTGAGCCTGTTAAGCATGCCGGTGCTGAGCCGGATAAACTTGCGCCTGGAGGATGGGGTCGAGGAAGCCTGGTTTTTATGCGCGGGGAAAACTGAAATTAAAGGCAAAGTGGGGGATATTGTTTCTCTGCTGCCCTGGGGCGAGCCCGTGGCGGGAATTATCACCGAAGGATTGAAGTATCCCCTGGAAAATGAAACGCTTTATCCTGAAAAAAGCCGGGGGATCAGCAATGAGCTGGTCCGGCAGGATGCCGGAGTATTTGTCAGATCTGGACGATTGTTAATCATCCATACAAGAAAATGAACTGGAGGTTCATATGTTTTCGAGAATCATGAAATGCCTGGCGGCAGTGATGTCGGTTATAGTTCTGGCAGGCTGCGCCGCAGCCACGGTTGTACCCGCTGCCAGCGCCACACCTGTCCCGGCGGCCGCTGCGCCCACCCAGGTAAATGCAGTTCAACCCACCGCGGTCGAGGCCACGGAAGTCCAGGCCACGGCGGTCCCGGCTCCGGCTGCGACAACCGCCGCCGCTTCCGGGTCGGCAGTCACACTGACTGTTTTAACGCACGATTCCTTTGCGGTAAGCGATGCGCTGGTTAAACAATTTGAGCAGGAAAACCACGTCACGCTCAGTTTTATCAAGGGCGGTGATGCCGGAGCAGCGTTGAATAAGGCGATCCTTTCAAAAGACCATCCCCAGGCCGATGTTTTTTACGGGACGGATAATACTTTTCTTTCCCGCGCGTTGTCAGCCGGAATTTTTGACCCCTACAATTCGCCGGCGCTGAAAACCAACAAGGCGGAATATGACCTGGACCCCCAACACCAGCTCCTGCCGGTGGATTACGGGGATGTGTGTATTAATTTCGATAAAGCCTATTTTAAGAATAAAAAATGGGCCGTTCCAGCGACATTGGATGACCTGGCCCGTCCCGAATTTAAAGGCCAGCTGGTCGTGGAAAATCCGGCCACTTCATCCACCGGCCTGGCATTTATGCTTGCCACCGTGGCGCAGTATGGTCCGGATCATTTCCTCGATTACTGGAAAAAGCTCAAGGCAAATGATGTGATGATTGTGGATGGGTGGGAAACGGCTTATTACACCCAGTTCAGTGGTTCTTCAGGAAAAGGACCCCAATCGATGGTGGTATCCTACGGTACGAGCCCGGCCGCCGAAGTGGTTTTTGCCAAAGATCCGATCAAGGATGCTCCCACTGCATCCGTTGTAGGCCCAAATACCTGTTTTCGCCAGGTTGAATTTGTGGGTATTCTCAAGGGGACCCAACAGCGCGCCCTGGCCGAAAAATGGGTCGATTTTATGCTGTCCAAGTCCTTCCAGGAGGATATGCCGCTGCAAATGTTTGTGTTCCCGGTTAACCCGCAGGCAGCCCTGCCTGACGCATTTAAGCAATATGTCCAGGTCCCGGAAAAACCGGCAAATGTTTCCCCGGATACGATCAACAGCAACCGTGACAAATGGATTGAAGCCTGGCGCGCGGTTATGCTGCAGTGAGTTGGCCTGAAAAACTGATTTCAAGGGTTACTGCAGGGCGCAGACCGATTCAACCAGTTATCTGGATCGGTCTGCTGCCCGTTTTATTCCTGGGAATTTTCTTCTTCTACCCATTGGCTGCCATTTTCAGGTTGATTCTATTCCAGGCAGCTGCCCAGGGTTTCCCGGAAACGCTCTGGGAGCGCCTGGGGACTGTTTTGTGGTTTACGGTCTGGCAGGCTGTTTTATCGACGATTGTGACACTCATCATCGGCCTGCCGGCCTCTTACCTGTTTGGCAAGTTCCAGTTCCCGGGTAGAAAGATGCTCAGGGCGCTGCTGACTGTGCCGTTTATTCTTCCCACAGTGGTCGTGGCGGTTGGTTTTAACGCTTTGTTGGGTCCGCACGGCTGGATCAACACCGCCCTGATGGCAGGGCTGGGGCTCGAGGCAGCCCCGGTTCAAATCTTAAATTCCATCTGGGCCATTTTGCTGGCACATGTATTTTATAACACCGTGGTGGTGCTGCGGGTGGTGGGCAGCGGTTGGGCCGGGGTGGACCAACGCCTCGAACAGGCTGCCGCCAGCCTGGGCGCATCGCCCCTGTCTGTGTTCTGGCATATTACCCTTCCGCTGGTGCGTTCTTATATATTATCTGCCATTCTGCTGGTGTTTTTGTTTGACTTTACCAGCTACGGGGTGATCCTGATGCTGGGTGGGGCGCGCCTGGCGACCCTCGAAGTGGAAATTTACATCCAGGCTGTTAATCTGCTTAATTTGCCGGCAGCGGGTTTGATGTCGGCTGTACAGCTCTTGTTTACGGCAATCATCACAGGGATTTATTCATGGACGGACCAGCGCCTGGATCAGTCGGGAAAAATCCGCTATTCAGAGCTGCTGGCAGTGCGCAGCTGGCTGGAAAAAATGGGCGTCTGGGGGGGCGCAGTGCTGTTATCTATATTCC
>Ga0118677_10012244_pt1 | contig 12629 bp, 7 predicted proteins | sample AliMusrvi5mmetaG_FD_86154 | JGI IMG/M metagenome (GOLD analysis project Ga0118677, IMG submission 86154)
AAAGATCGCAAAAAATGATGTGAATGGAGTAAATAATGCTAAAATTAAGTGAGTTCAGTCACAATCATCACCGTTCCGGAGTGAAATTGTTGGCAAAAAATATCAGACGTGGAATTCGGGTGATATCGATATTTTGATAGCACGGTTAAAAACAATACTCCGCATGGTGGACATGGGTTATCAACTGGCTGTCCAGGATTCGAAAAAACCTATCTTTTCATACGATCGATTTCAACAATGGGGCCAGGCTGTCGAGGTTCATGACAACGGTACGACCGGGCATACCCAACGGGTCACATGCTGGTTCACGAGTCTGGCCCGATCGTTGGGGATCTCTGGCCTGGAATTGGAGCACGGCATGAAAGGCGCCATGCTGCATGATATTGGCAAGCTCGCCATCCCAGACGAAATCTTAAATAAGCCCGGACGGCTCAGTGTTGAGGAATGGATAACGATGCGGGAACATCCCAAGATAGCAGTTGAAATGCTAAAGATTATAGAACAGCTTCAACCTGTGCTGGATATTCCCCATTATCACCATGAACGCTGGGACGGCAAAGGTTACCCTGAGGGGCTCAGTGGAGAGGCGATTCCACGCTGCTCACGCATTTTCAGCGTGGTAGACGTGTATGACGCACTCATTTCAATACGCCCGTACAAAGCAGGATTAGATGAAAAAACAGCCTTAAAAATGATCGAAGCTGAATCCGGGAAGAGCTTTGACCCCGAAATTGTTGACCACTTTCTGGCCCATTTTGCTTCCTTAAAAATAGAGGTGGATGATGTATGCTTCAAAGAAAATCCTGATAATCGATGATGATCAACCCTTTTCCCTGGGGCTGGTTGCAATTCTTCGCCGAGCGGGGTACCAGGTATTAACTGCCTGCAATGGGATGGAAGGGTTGGAGACCATTCGGGCAGAAAAGCCGGATTTTATCCTGTGCGACATTATGATGCCGTCTCTTAATGGGATTGAGCTTAAACAGGCGTTGGCGAACGATTCACAATCCGGGAGCATACCGTTTCTGTTCCTGACTGCCCGATCCTCGCTGGCAGATAAGGTGACCGGGTTGGAAAATGGAGCCGATGATTACATTACCAAACCTTTTGAAGTGGCGGAACTGTTAGCGCGCATTCAATCCGTGCTGCGGCGGGATAGGCTGGGGCATCAACGCGGCATTCAAGAGGCAACGGGCGCTCTTGACCGATTGCGATCCAGCATCACCGCCAGCTTGAGCCATGAAATGAGAACACCGCTCACGATTATTAATAAGACCCTGGAACGGGTCGTTCGAGATAAATTTATCGCCTCCAACAAGGAACTCATTTATTTTGTAAAAAGAGCCAGCAGCAGCGCTTTCCGGATTGAGTCTTTAATTAAGGATCTGGAGATGTTGAATGATATCGACCAGGGGAAAATAACCACAAAAAGACAAAAGATAGACCCCCATTTTCACCTTAATCCGTCCATTGAGCAAATCATCAAAACCTGGGAAAATAAGCAGCTGAATTTTAAGATTAATATCAATCCCGGCGTGAACATTTACGCCCCCCATGCCGAATTCAGCCATGTCGTGGCGCACCTAGTGGATAATGCCTGCAAGTTCAGTCCTGATCAAGGGGAAATTGCCATTTCTGTGCGGGCAAATGGATTAGGAGGCTGTGCTTTTGAAGTCATCGACCAGGGCATGGGTGTTCCATTGGATCTGCGCGAAAAAGTATTTGAGCGCTATTACCAGATCAACCAGCATGAAACCCGGCAGTTCGGAGGGTTGGGCATTGGCTTGACCATCGCCCGAGCTTTTGCCCAGGCTTTGGATGGCGACGTCCAGATTCTGGACAGTCCTTTTGGATGCCGCGTTCGCATGGTTCTGCCGCCCTATATTATAAATTAGCTGTTCATTGAAAGAGATTAAAATGCCAGACATACTTCTGATTGATGATAATCGCCATTTCCAGTTTGGTCTTGCTTCCAATTTGCGCAGGGCAGGATATGATGTGGCGGTCGCATCCAGCGGCGACGAAGGTGTAAAACTTGCCAGAGAAACTCGCCCGGAATTGATCCTGTGTGATATCAAAATGCCGGGGATGGATGGATTGGGAGTTAAAAGAGCGCTTAATGATGAGATCGCCACCGCAGATATTCCCTTCATTTTTCTTTCCGCTCTTTCTACTCCAAAAAACAAGAGCAAAGGACTGCTTGCCGGGGCAGATGATTACATTGCCAAACCGTTTGATATGGAAGAATTAATTGCCCGAATCCGGAGCGTTATGAGACGGGAGGCCCGGGCGGAAATACGGTCAAAGTTAGAAGTGCAGCAATTATTAGAAAACTTAATCACCTCATTGCCGGTCCATACCAGCCATCAATTTCGGACGCACCTGGGGATTTTACTTTTATCCCTGGAAATCATTAAAGAAAACCCACTGGAAACCGAAAAATATTTGGAATATGCGAAAATGAGCGCCTACCGGTTAAAAATGCTGGTGGATACACTGATCTGGTTAAATGAGTTCGACCTGGGTCGTTTTGAGACTTTCAGCCAACAGCTCAACCTGGAATTATGCGTAATTCTCCCATTGAAGGAAATTCATGACATATGGCGAGAGAAAAACTTGCAGCTTGATCTCCAGGTGGATGATGGGGTTGTCGTCATCGCACCGGTACACTCATTCACCCTGGCAGTCTGCCAGCTGGTTGACAACGCCTACAAGTTCAGTCCGCAGGGAGGCCTGATCCGAGTGCATCTCGGAAGTTATGGCCTGGGTGGATGTGTTTTAACGGTGCAAGACCAGGGTTGCGGAATTTCAGCGCCCATGCGCCAGGTTGTATTTGACCGGTTTTACCAGAGTCCAAACGAAAAAGAACTGCTCCAAAATCATGGACTGGGGTTGGGATTATATTTAGCGCGGTCTTTTGCTCACACTCGGAGAGGAGATGTGTGTGTTCTGGACTCTGCGGAAGGCTGTTGTGTGCAAATGACATTGCAATAAATGGTGCTGCACGCAATCTCTTGATAAAAAAACTAACCCTTATTTAATGAAATATCCAGTCTAAAAATCGCGATAAGCCAAACGGACAAAAGGAAACCATAAATGACCCAACAAACCAGTTCAAATCAGACGACTGAAAGCCAAGGATCCAGCCAGTTTGACCCGTCTTTTCATGACCTGGCAGACTTTCTTCCCGAGGCGATCATCATTCTGGATATGAGCATGAATGTCGTCCAGATCAATTCTGCCGCCGAAGATTTGTTTGGCTATGCAGCATGCGCTGTGACGGGGCAAAAATTGGATATTTTTCTCCATGAAGCATCCAACGGTTTTTCCCACAGCCATCGGGCCAACCGGTTAAAAAAAGATGGAGAGGCCACCCAGAGCATGGGAGAAAACCGGTTGATCTTTGGTAAGCACCAGGACGGCCACATCATTCCGCTGGATATGTCCCTGACGAAGCGGAAATGGCAAAACCAGACATTTATCGTTTGCATTCCGCGCGACATCAGCAACCAGATTGCCTACCAACAGGCTTTAAAAGAAAATGAAATGCAGTTCCGCAACATCTTCATGGAACACAGCGCGATCATGCTGATGGTTGAGCCTCTATCTGGCAGGATTCTCGAAGCGAACAGCGCGGCAAGCCAGTTTTACGGCTATTCCAGGGAAGAACTCAAGTCGATGCTGATTGACCAGATCAATAATATGGACACCCAACAAGTGGCGGCTGAACGGGCCCTGGCGATGACCCGGAAAAACAACTTTTTTAACTTCCAACACAAATTAGCCTCCGGCGAGATCCGCGAGGTTGAGGTTTATTCCACACCGATTGAATCCGGCGGAGCTACCGTTTTGTTTTCGATCATCCACGATAATACCGAGCGCAAACGTATAGAACAGGCGCTTAATCAAACCAGCGAGCGCCTGTCGCTGGCCACGCGGGCCGGGGGCATCGGTATCTGGGATTGGGATACTGTCAATGACAGGCTGGTCTGGGATGACATGATGTTCCGCCTCTATGGAATTACCCGTGATCAATTCTCAGGCGCTTATGAAGCCTGGCAGGCGGGGCTTCACCCCGAAGACCGCGAGCAAGGCGATCGCGAAATCCAGATGGCGCTGCGCAGCGAGAAAGAATTCAACATTGAATTCCGCGTTATCTGGCCGGACGAGAGCATTCACACGATCCACGGCATGGCCCAGGTGCAGCGGGATGAATGCGGAAACCCGGTGCGCATGATTGGCACCAACTGGGATGTCACCATCCAAAAACAATCTGAAAGGGATTTATCCAACCAGATCGCGCTGCTCTCAGGGTTGTTGGATTCAATACCGGAGATTGTCTTCTTTAAGGATGACCAGGGTAAATATCTGGGCTGCAATCCCGAATTCGCCCGGTTTGTGGGTAAACCGGCCAAAGATCTTTTAAATAAAACGGATTACGATTTGTTTGACAGGAATACCGCCGACTTTTTTCGCCAGAATGATCTCGCCATGATGCTACTGGGGGAGAATCGCCAGAATGAAGAGTGGGTTGAATATCCCGATGGTAAACGCGTTCTGATCGACACATTAAAAGCACCTTTGCGGGATAACCAAGGCAAAATTATTGGACTGCTGGGTATCAGCCGCGATATTACGGATCGCAAACTGGCAGAAGAACTTGCCCTGCTTGAAAGAAATGCTGCCATTCTCCTGGCCCAAAAATCGACTTTAGCCGAGGCCTTACCGCACTGCCTGGATTTAGCCCTGCAGGTTTCCGGAATGGACTGCGGCGGAATTTATCTGGTGGATCGCCACAGCCAGGACCTGGTATTAACCACCCATAAGGGACTTCCGGCTGCATTTACAGCCCAAGCGAGTCGATTCACAGAAGGTTCGGAGCACTATCAAGTGGTGATGGGCGGCACTGCCATTTACCAACCCTATTTATCCGTGACGGTGGGTCAGAATCAAATCGATATGGATGAGGCTCTGCACATTCTGGCGATCGTCCCGGTGGCATTTGAAGGCAGGGTGATTGCCTGTCTCAATGTCGCATCGCATTCGCTGGACGACATGGCTGTGTTTCGCCGCAAGACCCTTGAAAACCTCGCGATGAATTTTGGGAATATGATTGCCCGTTTTCAGGTTCAGGATGACCTGGTTGAAAGTCAAAAAGAATTGAAACGCACGTTGGTCTCACTGCAGGATAGCGAAGCGCGCAACAGCGCTTTACTCAGCGCGGTTCCTGATCTGATTTTTCGCATTCGCCGCGACGGCACACTGCTGGACTACAAGGCCAGTTCCAATGATTTATTGATGATCCCCTCCGACCAGATCATTGGCGCTTCATTAGACAGCGTTCTGGGCGCCTCGCTGGCAGAAAAAGCTGCCGGCAGTATCAAGCAGGCCTTAAAAAGTAAAGAGATTCAGACGTTGGAATATACGCTTAAAATTGGCGATTCATCGCATGTGTTTGAAGCGCGGTTTAAAGACAGCGGCGAAGATGAGGTCACTGCGATCATTCGCGACATCAGCGACCGGGCGCGGTTGGAACAGATGAAATCGGATTTCATTAACCGCGCCACCCATGAACTGCGAACGCCCATTGCAACGATGCTGCTGATGGTCAACCTGATCGACGGCGGCACGACCCCGGACGAATTTGCGGAATATTGGGATATTTTGAGGAGCGAGCTGGACCGGGAACGAACGTTGGTCGAAGATTTGCTGAGCGCAGGCCGCCTGGAAAGCGACCGGCTCGATTTACATTTCAGTTCTTTTAATCTGACTGAACTCATTAATCAAATAACCCATCAAATTGAACTGCCTGCCCGGGATAAAAACATAACGATCACGCTGAAAACGTCAGTTGAACTCAACGGTTCACCCGCTTTAATCCATGCAGATGAAAAGGCGTTGACACAGGTTTTGATTAACCTGGTAGGAAATGCGATCAAGTTTACCCCTCCTGGCGGAAATATCCATATTATTTTACAGAGCATCGATTCGGGGTTTGAAATATCCATTATCGATACCGGCATAGGCATTCCAAGTGAAGATCTGCCGTTATTATTCACCCGCTTTTTCAGGGGAAGCAACGCGATTGAAAATGAAATCCCGGGCACGGGAATTGGGCTGTTCATCGTGCAATCGATCCTGGAAAAACACGGCGGCAAAATAAAGGCACACAGCGAATTGGGCAAAGGCAGTCAATTTGATATCTGGCTGCCAGAGGATAACACCTAAACGATCTACTCGCCCAACGATTTCGGATGATCAATTCGGCGAGAATTTGGAAAAAGTTAACAAAATGAATTAATGGATGTCTATCTGGAATAGATTAGATAAGCGAGGATAAAATGACGGATACAGCGATCCATACGGACAAAAAAAAGATACTGGTCATCGACGATGAGAAAAAGTTATTGCTCGGGCTGAAGGCAGTCATGACGCGGGCAGGGTTTGATGTTTTATCTGCCAGTGAAGGCAGTGAAGGGATCCGGTTAGCCAAAGAGCATCTCCCAGAAATCGTGATATGCGATGTGATGATGCCGCCACCCAATGGATTTCAGGTTAAACAGATTCTGGCCAATGATGCGCAGACGGCGGTGATTCCTTTCATTTTCCTGACGGCGCGCACGAACGATGTTGATAAAATTGCCGGATTAAACCAGGGAGCGGATGACTACATCACCAAACCCTTCAATGTGGATGAGCTGATTGCCAGAGTCCAGGCCATTTTGCGGCGGAACGAAATTGGCCGGCAAAGTGGTTTGCAAGAGATAGAACCCATGCTCGAAAAAGTGCGGCGCAATATTGCAACCAATATGGCGCATGAACTGCGCACACCGCTGGGGATTGTTCTGGCAAGTCTGGACATAGCAGTTCGAGAAAAGCTTAATGGAAAAACTGATAATTTAGATCTATGTTTGGAGGCAAGTTTATCCAGCGCCCAAAAACTTTCCATGCTGATCGATGATTTGATCCTTTTGAATAAGATCGATGATGGGGGACTCAATCCTTTCCGCAGGCTAATCGATCTGAATTTCCATTTTTTAAGCCCGATCCAGAAAGTGCTGGGGGGCTACATTGAAAAAAAGCCGGATGTCCATATTTCAATTGAACCAGGCACCCTCATTCATGCCCCACAATTGGAATTTGCCCACGCGGTTTCGCACCTGGTGGATAATGCCTGTAAATTCAGCCCTAAAGCAGCGAAGATATCGATCAAACTGGGTAAGAACGGAACAGGCGGTTGTTCCTTGATGATTGAGAATGAGGGCTCACGAATTCCTTTTGAACTGCGTGAGAAAGTTTTTGAACGCTACTATCAAGTGCAGCAAGGCGATACCCGGCCTTACGGCGGCCTGGGGGTGGGTCTGACCATTGCGCGAGCAGTGGCTGCCGCTTGCGGGGGAAGCGTCATGATCCTTGACTCAGAGATTGGCTGTAAAGTACATCTGGTTTATCCGCCGGGGCCGGCTGACTGGGATTCTTCTTTACCGCGTTAAGCTTACAGGATTTCTGAAGAGGTATGATAAATGATGAACAAGAAAGAACGCCCAGAATTATTGGCTGATCTGGCCCAATTGCGGCTGAAGCAGGCCGAGTTGGAATCTCTTTTAGGAATTGAAGGCGATATTGCAGCGCCTCTCAAAATTTTGGATTCCGACATCCAAAGTCAGCCCATCATTTTTTATAGCGAGATTCTGAACAAAATACCGGGCCTGGCTTACTACAAAGATAAGCATGGTGTTTACATCATGGCCAACCTGGCATTTACCAACGCATTAGGGTTGGATCTTGAACAAATTGTGGGTAAGACAGATTTTGATCTCATTCCAGTTGAAAAAGCCGAAAGGTATTGGCTGGAGGATCAGCGCATTTTATCCGGTTTGGACCCCATCCTGGTGATTGAAGAAGACATCCTTTCAGAAGGACACCCTATATGTATCAGCTACCGTAAAGCACCGCTCAAGGATCACAAGGGGCAAATCGTTGGCCTGATCGGGGTGGGCTTTGATATTTCCGAACACAAGCTGATTGAAAAAGAACTTGAACAGGAACGCCTTTTAATCCGGACCGTCATTGATAATATTCCCGACCAGATTTTTGTGCGCGACCGCAACTGTCGTTTTGTGCTGAACAATCTCAGTGACGCCAGGGTGATGGGCGTTGAGGACCCCGAAACCCTGGTCGGCAAGAGCGATGATGATTATTATCCCGCGAACCTGTCAGCCAGTTACCAGGCCGATGACCGGCAGGTGATGGATTCAGGCCAGCCTTTGATCAATCGTGAAGAACTTTCCATTTCAGCAGAAGGTCAACAGCGTTGGGTATCCACGACCAAGGTACCACTACAGGATGTCAACGGTGAAGTGGTGGGCCTGGTGGGAATTGCCCGGGATAATACCGAAAGTAAAAAAAACAAACAATTGTTAACCACGCAGCGCGACCTGGCGCTCGCCCTGGCGCAAACGTCTTCGATGCCTGAAGCCCTGGCGATATGTCTCGATCAGATTTTGGGTGAAACCGGCATGGACTGTGGTGGGGTTTACCTGATCGACCAGGCCACATCAGGATTAAAATTAGCCTATGTCAAAGGACTTTCAGACACCTTTATTCAAGCAAAATCGTTTTTCAGCGCAGACTCAGAAAATACACAGCTGGTGATGCGAGGGAAATCCCTCAGCGGTCGTTACCAGAACCTGCCCATTCACCCACTGGATGATCAACAGGAAGGATTAAAAGGGTTTCTATTAATTCCGATCTCTTACCAGGAAAAAGTAATCGGGTGTTTTAACCTGGCTTCACACAGCCAGGATGGCATTACAGCCGATCGAAAAATTGCAGCAGATATGCTGGCGCTCCAGGTAGGCAGCACGATTATCCGAATATTAACAGAGGAAAAGCTGGTAGAAAGCCGGAATGAGCTTGAAACCCTTTTTGATACCATTAACGATTATCTGGTTGTTTTTGACCAGGCAGGAAAAATTATTAAAGTCAACCAACAAGTCATTGAGCATCTCGGCTACTCTGAAAAAGAATTAATCGGCGAGCCTGTTCTCGCACTTCATCCCAAAGAATTACACCCTCAGGCAGCCAAGATTATTGATGACATGTTGAGCGGGAGATCAAAAACCTGTTTATTGGATTTATGCGCTAAAGATGGGGCCCTTATTCCGGTTGAAACCCGCGTGGATGCCGGAAAAATCCGCGGCCAACCGGTTTGGATTGGAATCAGCCGCGATATTAGCGAGCGTAAACAAGCGGATGAGAAATTAAAATATTCAAACGAACAACTTGCCCTGGCAATTGAAGGTTCCAGGGCGGGGTTGTGGGATTGGATGGTGCAAACCGGGGAATTAGAGGTTAATGAACGTTCAGCCGAAATTTTGGGCTACACTTTGCAGGAAATCAGCCCCATGCGGATGGAACCATGGGTCAGGCTGTGTCATCCCGATGATCTGAAACTGTCTGAAGCTTTATTCCAACATCATTTTTCGGGTCAAACCCCATTTTATGAGTGTGAACTGCGCATGCTGCACAAAGATGGTCATTGGGTATGGGTTCACGACCGCGCAAGAGTGACTGAATGGGATGCAAAGGGAAAACCAGTACGTATTATTGGAACACACATGGACATTACAGAGCGGCGGGTGATGCAAGAAAAACTCAGCTATCGTCTTGATTTTGAAAAATTATTGACAGGCTTATCCACCCGCTTTATCAATTTAGATAGCGACAGGATTGATGGAGAAATCATCAACGCGTTACAAGATATTGGGGAATTCGAACAAGTTGATCGCAGTTATTCTTTCTTAATCAATTATGCTCAAAATACGATGACGAATACACACGAATGGTGCCGCGAGGGCATTGAAGCGCATATTGAGATGCTTCAGAACCTACCGCTGACCACTTTGCCGACGTGGATAAAAAAAATGGAAGAAAATGAACCGATTGTTGTTTCGCAAATGGACGATATGCCATACGATACAGCAGCCGAAAAGGGATTTCTTCAAGCGCACAGGGTCCTATCTGTTGCGATTATTCCTATTTTTGTAAATTACCTGTTAATCGGTTTCACCGGGTATGATTCTGTCAATTCAACCAAGGAATGGGGGCAGGACAGCATTGCCTTGCTGCAGCAGTTTGGCAATATCCTGGGCAACTTATTAGAACGGCAGCGTGTCAATAAAGCTCTGCAAAGGAGCGAAGAACAAAACGCCGCCATACTGAATGCAATACCCGATAATATTTTACGGATCAACCAGGATGGACTCGTTTTCGACGTGATCGCTTCAGATTCTTCGAGCCTGATTATTCCGGCAGAAGATATTCGGGGCGCCAACGTGTCTGAATTACTGGGAAATGACATTGGATTAATCGTACTGGAGAAAATTCAAAATGCAATCAGCTCCGGGCGAAAAGAAACGATGGAATATCAAATTCCGGTGCGCAATCAGGCTGAACATTTTGAGGCAAGAATTGTGGCGACTGGCGCTGACGAGGTGATCGCCATTGTGCGTAATGTCAGCGAACGCGCCCGGTTGGAGCAGATGAAAACAGATTTTATCAACCGGGCTACCCATGACCTGCGCACGCCGGTGACGACGATTCTGCTGATGGTCAACCTGCTGGAAGGTGAATGTACACCGGAAGAAAAGCGGGAATATTGGGCTGTTTTAAAGGAAGAATTGGAAAGAGAACGATCCTTAATTGAGGATTTATTAACGATGGGGCGCCTGGAAAATAATCAATGGGGCACGAAGCTTCAAGCCATTGACCCATTTGAAAGCTTGCATAGTTCCATTCAAGCCGTTTCAGCACAGGCGCTTCAGAAGCATGTGAGCATCCATCAGATGGATGCTGCTGAGAAATTTTTGGTGGTTGGCGATTCAAAATCGCTGGTACAAATATTTGTCAATTTAATCCATAACGGAGTCAAATTCACGCCTGCCGGAGGAAAAGTTGACATCGCGTATTTTCAAAGAGATGGGAAGGGCTATTTTAGAATTGAAGACAATGGCATCGGCATACCCGCGGAAGATTTGCCCAATCTGTTCAACCGTTTCTTCCGCGCCAGAAATGCGACTGACAATGAAATACCTGGCAGCGGGATCGGGTTGTTTATTGTCAAGTCGATGATTGAGCATTTTGGCGGTCAGATCACCATTGAGAGTCATTTAGGGAGCGGAACAAGCATTGAATTCTGGCTTCCCATCCCCAATCATCCCGGTCTGTGACGACCCTATGCAGCACAGCAGTCCATCATCCATGTGAACCATCCATCCGAAGGAAAGTCCGCTGAAGGGAATAACAGGATTGAAGATTTACCTTTTTACAGGCAAAAATCGCGAAAATGCAAAAATAATCAGCCGATCATTTATATGGCATCATTACAGCGAAAGAAGAGATGACGCCTAAAAGAGGACAGAATGGCTTTTAAAAGATGGATGTACCGGGGGGGACGCCCGAATGGATTGACCAAAATCATCAATGCCGGTTGGACCATGATTCACGCGCTGGGGATAATGCCAAATTACCTGGTGACATTGGAGGTGGTGGGGAGACAATCGGGAAAAACGATTGCGTTTCCGCTGGCGATGGCGGTGATGAACGGCGAGCGGTACCTGGTGTCGATGCTGGGAACGGAAGCCAACTGGGTGAAAAATGTTAAGGCGGCAGGGGGGAAAGCACAACTTGTGCACGGGACCAGGGAACAGGTGCGGCTGGAAGAGGTGGACATCGAACAAAGAGCGCCCATTCTGAAGGCTTATTTACAAATCGCGCCCGGAGCGCGCCCGCATATGGCGATCGACAAGGACGCGCCGGTTGCAGAATTCGAGAAAATAGCGGCGCTGTACCCGGTATTCAAACTGGAAATAATCAAATAAAAAATCTCAGAGGGGTGCGGGCGAGACAATTCAGGCAATGAAAGAATACAGGCTCGAGAGGAGCCATTCGGATTCTTCCCTCTCCGTACTGGCAAAACAACCCCCATCCCAACCTTCCCCCAAAATCCATCAGGATTTTGCACATTCTGTGGGCAAAGCCGGGGAAGGAGCAGGTCATTACGCTACAAATATTAATGAGAAGGGAAGGTTTAATCCACTTGGGGACGAATGGGTGGATTACAATCTGGCTCAGCGGATGGTTCCGCCGTGGAAGAACAAGGTATAAATCAGGGCGCCATCGAGGGAAATGTGCTCTTCACCGTGAAAAAACTCAAACTCACCCTGCCAGCGGCAGGCATAGGAAAATCGCCCGGATGCGAAAGACGCCGGGCCGCGAAAAGGGGCAAAGGGCGGGATCTGGCGCAGGCAAAGTTTTAGAAATTGGCCAAAGCCGTCGGGAATAGTTTCAATGAGCATGGTGCCGTAATAATTCATACTCCAGAGGGGGATATCTTTTTGCCAGACGGCTTCTTCGCCGGCAAAGCTGAAGCCTCCCAGGTAAGTATCGAGGTAAAACAGGTCCCCTTCGCGGTAGGCGAGGTCGTGGGAGGCAGGACGGGAAGCGGGTATTACTTTCCTCCTATTCCTTCTGTATGGAAAAAAGAAGATGTAATGCGTATGTTAGAAAGCGTTGACAGAGGAAACCCCGCTGGAAAAAGAGATTATGCCATCCTGGTTCTGGTTGCT
>Ga0118677_10012245_pt1 | contig 12629 bp, 9 predicted proteins | sample AliMusrvi5mmetaG_FD_86154 | JGI IMG/M metagenome (GOLD analysis project Ga0118677, IMG submission 86154)
TATCTGGATCCTTCCCTGACGGGTGCCGGTTTCGTGAGCGGCGGCAACCAGGCGGATGGTTTTGTCACGATCGGCATAAGCGCAATTCCCATTGGTCCCACCACGGTGACGGTCACTGCCAACGCGAACCCCAGTAATGGCGGGTCCGTGACGGGTGGCGGCAGCTATACACCGGGCACCAACGTGCTGCTGACCGCAACGGCGTCCAACGGATGGGCGTTCACGGTCTGGAGCGATGGCAGCACAAACAATCCCTACACCGTCACCGTGCCCGCGACGAATATCACGTACACGGCCAACTTTGCGCCGGTCGCACCCCCCACCGTCACCAGTGTCAGTCCATCAACGGGTCCCATTGCGGGCGGCACGAGTGTGACGATTACGGGCACAGGCTTCACCGGCGCGACGGCGGTGAATTTCGGCGCGACCGCGGCAACCAGTTTCACGGTCAACTCCGCCACGTCGATCACGGCCACCAGTCCGGCGGGGGCTGCAGGAACGGTGGATATCACGGTAACCACCGCAGGCGGCACCTCGGCCACCTCGGCGGCCGACCAATTCACGTACAACACTCTGGGCATCCTGGACCACTTCGCCTGGAGCGTCATCCCCTCGCCACAGTACGTGGGCGCACCCTTCGCGGTGACTGTCACGGCGCAGGATAGCGGAAACAATACGGTAACCGGTTCCGAAGGTGCAGTGAGTTTGATCGGTAGAATCGGTGTCGGGTCCGGCACGAATGCCAGCATTGAGGATTTCGAGACCGGAATCTGGCCGCATGCGCCATGGGTGGGGGGCGGAAGCGGAACGCTGTCGTCGTTGTATGCCCACGACGGCGGCTTCGGTATTTTGGATCCGGATTGGTATTACCGAACGGACATCAACATCTGGAATGCCGGTGAAGTCGTGTCGTGCTGGGTTCGGCCTTCCTCCTCTGCTGATGGTCGGGCTTACCTGGGTTTTGCAGCATCTGCGGGCGGTTGTTGGTCGTGTGTGGCGGCGCCCAACTCATCACAGTTCATCATTCAGCAGAACGATGAATACGAGTTTGACGATATCGCATCAACCGACCAAGTGTGGCAAGCGGATAAGTGGTACAAAATCGCAGTCGTGTTCCAATCCACAAATTCAGTGACTTGCAACCTCTATGATTCTGACGGAACCACCCTGCTTAATTCTCTGTCCTATACTGGCGTGACAGGCCTGCCAGGTGGGATTGCCATACGGTCGTTTAACGGGTTTTCATTGGACACAATCACATCGGGCGCTGGCGGATCGTTTCCGGTTTCGATCACCCCGACCAACTCCGGCACTTTCGTCAACGGCGTCTGGACCGGCGCTGTGACGGTCCTGGAAGCGGCGACCAACATGTATCTGGTGGCCGATGATGGCAGCGGGCACACGGGCACCAGTGGTGTGTTCACCGTCATTGAACAGCACACGTTGACGGTGATCTCCGCGCATGGCGGAACAAGCCCCGGCACGATCCTGACGAACGACGGCACGGCGCTGGTGCAGTACGTGACCAACTCGCCGGTGGTCAACGGCGCCACGCAGTACGTCTGCACCGGCGCGACCGTGGTCGGCAACAACTTCACCCAGGTCAGTCCGACCAACGTGACGCTGACGCTGACGAACGCGGCCACGCTGACCTGGCAGTGGCAGACGCAGTACCTGCTTGCCACGGCGACCAACGGCGCAGGTTCGGTGACCGCGGGCGGCTGGTACAACGCGGGCAGCAACGCGGCGATCACGGCGACCCCGGCGGCGAACTGGCACTTTGTCTCCTGGTCGGGCGCGACCAACGGCGCAACGATCAACGGCGCGCAGATCACGATCCCGATGAACAGCGCGATCGCAGTGACAGCGAACTTTGCCATCAACACGGAGACCCTGACGGTCTCTTCCGCCCACGGTACGCCGACTCCAGGCACGACAACGGTAAACTACGGCACACCGGTGACGGAGGCCATCAACTCACCAGTGGCGAACGGTAGTACGACGCAGTACGTCTGCACCGGCGCAACCGTGGCCGGCAATGGTTTTGTTCAGGTCAGCCCGACCAACGTGACGCTGACGCTGACGAACGCGGCCACGCTGACCTGGCAGTGGAAAACCAACTACCTGTTGACCATCGTGTCGACCAACGGCGCGGTGACCGGAGGCTCGAACGGCTTCTATGCGGCGGACACGGTGCTGCCGCTGACAGTTACGCCGGCGCCCGGCTACGGTTTCTCGCACTGGAATGTGGACGGCGTCAACGCCGGCACGAACCTGCCGAAGAACGTGACCATGAACGGCGCGCACACGGTGGAGGCGGTCTTCGCGCTGCTCTTCGTCAACATCAGTTCGTTTGCCGACAGCTGGATTGCATGGACCACGAACACGCTTAAGGGAACGGTCAGCGCGATCGTGACCATCTCGAACCGGCAGAGTTCGCTCCAGGTCATGCTGGCGCCGGTGTGGTTCGAGATTCCCAGCAACCGCATCAACCGGCTGCGTTATCCGACCGGCGTGGACACCAACACGCACAACCCGTACATCGACGTCAGCACGGACTTCTCCAACCTGGTGTGCCTGGTCGGAAACCGGGACTACGCGCTGGATCCCGGCGAGACGGTGACATTAAGCCCCATCGAGGTCTATGGGTACCAGGCGCCGACCGGCATGGTGGTGGCGGTGTGGGCCGATCCGCCTGCGAACGGCGGTTACACCCCGCCACCCTCTTCGGTAATTTCGGGCACTGTCACCAAGTCCGGTACGAGTACGGGCGTGCCGGGCGTGATGATCGTCGCGTCTAACGGCGGCGGCACAACCACGACCGGCAGTAACGGAAACTACACGCTCACGATCACGAACGGTTGGAGTGGCACGGTGACGCCATCCACCAACGGGATCGGCGGCATCTTCTCGCCGGTCAGCAAGGCGTACAGCAAACTGGCCGCCAATTCGACTGCCCAGAACTACACGTGGACGCCGCCGCCGGTGATCTCCGGCAAGGTTATGAAATCTGGGTCAACCAACGGTGTGGCAAATGTCGTTCTGAATTTCTCCGGGATTGGCACGGTCAAGACCGACATACACGGCAACTACACCATGACCGTTCCTTACAACTGGACCGGGATCGTCACACCGTCCACCAACGGGATTGGTGGAAAAATCTCGCCGGTCAGCAAGGCGTACAGCAAACTGGTCGCCAATTCAACGGCGCAGAACTACACTTGGACTGCGCCGGTTGCGCGTATTGTGCGACAGGCCGCAACGGAAACTTCGTCCATTACGACAACGAACGGATTCGCGCAATGGGCGCTTCTGCATGGCCTTGCAGGCGCTCCGGCAGACCTGTTTGACCAACTGAACGGCGCCGGCATTACCTACGGCGCGGAGTACGCCTTCGGCGCCAACCTGATCAAGGGCGAACCACTCATGCGGTTGCTGGTAGTCAATGGCGTGCTCACGGCCGAGGTGCCCGTGCCGGATCCGGCCACGCTGCTGGACGCCCGTGAGACGGTCGAATTCACACGCTACGAGGGATCGGCCATCTGGTTGCCCGCCGTATGCCTGCCGCCCTCTGCGACCACGCCGCTCACGAAACAATGGTTCCAACCCGGAACCGGCGATGCCGCCGATTTCCGAGTGACTGTACGGTTGGCGAAATAGAGGCCCAAAACCATAAAGAAGGAAATGCGGATATGAAGTCAGTAAACGGATGGTTGGGCATGGCCGGCGTGGCGTTGGTGGCGGCGGCGCTGGCCCGCGGCGATGACGACGGCTGGCAGTTTCAGGTCGGCGGCGTGTACCAGTGGGGAATGAAGATGAGCACCCGCGGCCCCGCCTTGACAACGCCGCACAACTACGGGGCGGTTTTGCCGCCGCAGGACGCGGCGGGCGCGGGTCTCGCGGACCCGGACAACCAGACCTATGCCGACGGCTACGTCCGGCGCGAATGGGTGATGGACGATCCCGGCGCCGTCGGCGCCGACAAGACCATGACGTGGAACTGGAGCTACAACGACTACCAAAAGCAGTACAATGCCGGCGATCAGACGCTGGCGTTCCACCGGCAGACGGCGCAGAGTCAGAGTGCGTCCTCCGAGGACGATTTCGGCGCCGGCGGGGTGGAGTTCTCGGCCAAACACCGGTTGCTGACCTGCTGTGGACTGGACCTGGGTGTCGATCTGGCGCTGGATTGGTTTCCAGATGCGCAGGCGTCGCAAAGCCGCTCCGTCTCCTCCCGTTTCAACACCTACTATTACAGCGATCCCTGGGGCGTCGTTTCGGGTGTGTCGCGCCCCTATCAGGGTCCGGACTACAATTACAACAATCCGGACATTCCGGGAAATCCAGACACGGGAAACCTCGACCTGCCGCCCATCTCCTACACCCCGATCCGGGTCACGGACACGCTCGAACAGACGACGGTTTCCACCAAGGCGGACCTGTACCGCGTGCGCGCCGGATGCGGGCCGACGCTGACCCTGCCGGTCACGGAGAAACTGCGCGTGTATGCCACGCCGCAGTTCACGCTGAGCCTCGTGCATGCGGACGTGACGCGGCGACAGACGGTCACTTCGACGGACATGGACACCGGCACGCGCACGGTGGTGTCGTCGGACGAGACCAGCAGCGACAAAACGGCGCTTCTCGCCGGCGTCCTTCTGGCGGCTGGCGTTGACTATCAGTTTACCAAGAACTGGGTCGTCGGCGCGTACGTGGGCCGCGAATGGGTGCAAGATCTCAACGTCGACGTGGGCAGTGATCGGACACGCCTCAACCTTGGCGGCGGCGAAGCTTCCCTCTACGTGGGAACGACCTTCTAGTTCCCGAAGATCATGGGGAAGATGGCGCTCTGAATCATACAGCGCACGGCAATGGCTTCGCCTTCCGTGAGCACCACGCGCGTGCGCTGCACTTCACCCTCCACGCGCTTGGACTTGCGCGAAATCTCCAGCGCAAAACCAGCCGCCGGCTCCGGCTGGCGGCGCAGGTTGATCACGGTGTTGGATTCGGCCGTGTCGTGGAAGAGACCGCGGCCATTTCCCGCCTGCTCGCGCCGTCCTTCCAGCACGAGCAGCAGGCTGCAGACGTCCGCCAGACCGAGTTTGACCGTGATCTTGTTTTCCCAGTCGAAGGTGGCCGTCTGACGGCCATTTTCGTTGCGCGCCGGCATGGTCTTCTGCCGCGCCATCTCGAGGAAAAAACAGCCGTCGCGATCCGGCCGCGCCGGATGAAACTCCAGCCGTGACGCGGCCCCGCCGCCGGACGCAGTGGGATGATAAAACGCCAGCCGTCCGGTCCAGGGACGGGCGGAAGAGTCGGGGAGGGTGCTCATGTTTAGCAATCCTTTCAATTGTCGTTTGGTTTGATTCGATTGAGGAGTGTTCGCAAAGTCGAACCGCAGAATATCGAACACGGAACTCCGAACGGCGAAGTCAGCTCCGCTTTTTGGCGGCTGTTTTCGTGCTCGCCACAAAGATGGCGATGAGTTCATCGGTTTCCTGGATTAGCGGGTCAAGATTCTCGACCGGTCGAACCAGTTCCGCATGCCTGACGATCTTGAGCCACGCCTTGCTTTCGCGTAACTCTTTCAGCGCGATTTTGAGCTTATGTACGAAATCCGTGCATGACTCCGCACTTTGGGCTTCCCCATAGTTGGGAGCCGGGGATGTGCCGCTTCTGACCAATTGTCCCCGGATGTGGCAACCTGTCGTTGTACGCGGCAGCGCCTCCGTCAGCCGAATCACACGCACGGCATAATCAAGCAGCCGCTCCTCAAGATCGAATTCCTTCCCGTTCATCGTTCGGAGTTCCTTGTTCGATATTCTGCGGTTCAACAAGCTTGCGCTCACGCGAATGGATCGTCCGGATCAGAAGCGCCAACTGCCACGGACGCGCCTTCACCACCGTTGCCATTGGCGCCATTTGCCCGCATTTTCAGGAAGTGCACGCGCGCGGCGCGGACACGCAGCCGGCTGCGCTTCTCCCCCTGCGGCGTCTCCCACTGCTCGGTGACCAGGCTGCCTTCGACCAGCGCCGGATCGCCTTTCTTTAGATACGTATTGCTGGCCTCCGCAGACTTGCCCCAGACGACGATGTCGGCAAAACAGGTCTGCGGCACGACCTTCCCGTCCTTGCCGGTATAGTCATCGTTGATGGCCAGGCCGAGATCGGCCACGGCGGTTCCGCCGTTGGTCTTGCGCAGAACCGGATCGCGGGTCAAATGTCCCGCCAGACAGACATGATTGATGCTGAGCGAACTCATGGTACCTCCCGTTGGGTAACGACCGCCCTCCACCATGAAGGGGCATTCCCTGCTCAGGTATATGCGGTCCGGGCGGAAAATCTTACATTGGATGGAAAAATATTTTGGCATGCTCAGGTAGTCTGAATTCTGACTCCTGACTCCTGCATTCTGTCTACTTGCTGACTTCGCGACCCTCCCCGCTTGCCCTGAACCGCGCCAGGGGCTACACTCGGCGCATGGACCCTGACCGATCCATGACCCGCCTTTTCGTCGCGCTGGGGTGCATCCTGGGCGTGCTGGCGGCATGCGCCAGCCTGCTGCTGCGAAGTTGGCTGCCGCTCGCGGCAGTGGGAATTGTTATGCTCTGTGTCATGGGGATCACGCTGTCCGAGGCCGCCATCTTCGCGCCGCTGCTGGCGCTGATCCTGCATGCCGGCGAACGGGGAAAGAAGGCGAAGCCCGAACCGGCGCCACAGGATTCTGCACAAAAAGATTCGACACATCCGTCTTGAGGCGGGCGACAGGCCCGCAACCCAATGAAACCGCAGAATATCGAACCAGGATCTCCGAACTCCGAAGTGAACAATCCCCTCCTGCGGAGGGGTGGCCGAAGGCCGGGGTGGGTCGCATTCGACATTCGGCGTTCCTTGTTCGATATTCTGCGGTTCAAAAGATACACGCAAAAACGTGTATGTTGACCGGAAAGGCGCTAACATCGCGTTGGATTGCTTGGGAAAAGACGTGGACAATGGTGACCTTCTCGATACGGTGGCCGCAGCCTAACCGGTAGGGCGGCGAGCCCCTTCGCCGCCGGGAAACGGCGCGCAAGGGACTGCGCGCCCTACCAAGCAGAACACAAGGAGCCGAATATGCAGACAAACCCAAGACTGGCTGTGGTCGTGTCGATCCTGGCAATCGCGGCGAACAGCGTCCGGGCGGCCGATGGGAACGATTCCGTGGCAGCCGCCCAAACGGCTGTGGCGCGCGGGCTCGACTGGCTCCAGCAGCATCAGGGCACGAATGGCGCCTGGTCGAAACCGATGTTCCCGGCGCTCACCGGGCTGCCGCTCTGGGCCATCTGCGGCTCCGGCGACACCAACCGGCAAGCCATGACCGACAAGGCGGTCGCGTTTCTCCTGACCTGCGTGCAGACCAATGGCGGCATTTATGTGGATATCCCCGGCATCCGGGGCGGCGGCCTGCCCAACTACAACACGGCGATCTGCATGACCGCGTTGCACGCCATCGGACGGAAGGATCTGCTTCCGGCGATTCTGAATGCCCGCACGTATATCGGCAACTCGCAGCATTTCGGCGACGACGTCTACAGCGGCGGGTTCGGCTACGACCGCGCCACCGGCCGGGCGTACACCGACCTCGACAACACCACCTTCGCCCTGGAGGCCATGCGCCGCACACAGGACGTAGAGGATCTTCGCCCCGCCAGCCAGAAGCGCGTGGATGTGAACTGGACAGCCGCCGTGGCATACGTCAGCAAACTCCAGAACACCCCCGCCAACAGCAGCAGCAACGAAGCCGGCGGGTTTATCTATAATCCGGACGACGCCAAGGCGGGGCTGACCACCAATGCCGAGGGGAAGGTCTTCCTGCGTTCGTTCGGCAGCATCACCTACGCCGGCCTGCTGTCGCTGGTTTACGCCCACGTGACGCGCGAGGATCCGCGCGTGGTCTCGGCCGTGGACTTCGCCTCGCGCCACTGGACGCTGGAGGAGAATCCCGGCATGGGCGCGCAGGGTCTTTTCTTTTATTACAACGTCATGGCGCGCGCCCTCGCCACCGCGAACGTGAGCGCGCTTCCGCGCAAGGATGGCGGCGCCCCCATCGCGTGGCGCGATGAATTGATCCGCAAGGTTGTCTCGCTGCAGCAGCCGGATGGTTCGTGGGGAAACCCGAACAACCGCTTCTGGGAGAACGACCCGGTGCTGGTCACATCCTATTGCACGCTGGCGCTGGAGTACGCGGCAGGGATGACGAAGTAGAAAAACCATCGCGCTGCGGGGCAGCGCTCCTGCAAAATAATAACCAAAATAAATTGTAGGAGCGCTGCCCCGCAGCGCGATCGGATGGCAGGAGCCGACGGATGAGATTCTCCGAAGCGAAACAGGGACGGGTCTTTGTGCTGCGTCTGGAGGATGGCGAGATCCTGCACACCAGCGTGGAGGAGTTCGCCCGCAAACACGAGATCCTGGCGGCGGCGCTGATCGTGCTGGGCGGCGCGGATCAAGGAAGCAAACTGGTGGTCGGCCCGGAACAAGGGCGCAGTTCCCCGGTTGTGCCCATGGAGCGGGTGCTCGGCAACGCGGGGGAGATCGCCGGCGTCGGCACGATTTTCCCCGATGCGCACGGACAGCCCAGCCTGCACATGCACATCGCCTGCGGCCGGGACGACGAGACCGTCACCGGTTGCGTGCGGCGCGGCGTGCGGACGTGGCATGTGATGGAAATCGTACTCTGGGAACTCCTCGACACCTCCAGCCGGCGGCTGCCGGACGCAGCCACCGGGTTTGAACTTCTGAATCCATGAGAAAAAGGCGGGAATTCCCGATTCCACCATGTTCCTGATCCCCAAAGCACATCCCCTGCGCGAACTCGAAAAGCGGATCGGCTACCGCTTCAAGGACCGGTCGCTGCTGCTGACGGCGCTGACGCACCCTTCGCACTGTTTCGAGCATACCGAGGAGAAGCAGGACAATCAGCGGCTGGAATATCTCGGCGACGCCGTGCTGGGGTTGTTGACAGCGCAGTACGTTTTCGAACGCCATGCCGACGCCGATGAAGGACAGCTCACCATGCTGCGAAGCCAGGTTGCCAGCGGCAAGTCACTGGCCGAGATCGCGCGTTCCATCGGATTGGGCGCCTACCTGCGCATGGGCAAGGGCGAGGACCGCCACGGCGGGCGCGATCGCGCCAACATGCTGGCGGACAGCATGGAGGCGATTTTCGGCGCGGCCTGGATCGACGGCGGATTGCGTGCCAGCAGCAAACTCTTCGCGAAACTGGTCGCCGCGCGGTTGAACGCGCTGTCGGCAACCGACTGGAGCGACAATCCCAAGGGCGAATTGCAGGAACTGTCACAACGGAAATACCAGTGCGCGCCGGTCTACGAACGCCTCGCCGTGGAAGGCCCGGCGCATGCGCCCAGCTATCACACGAAAGTCCGAGTGCCGGGGTACGAGGCGGTTGGGAAGGGGACCACCCGCCGCGCCGCCGAAGCCGACGCCGCCCCGCGGTGCACGGTCGAACCCCGCGCCGCCTCCCCGCCAATCGCGGTCGTACCGCGGCTCCACCGGGCGCTCGCGACGTTCCCACCCGATGCCCCGGTCGTCGCGCCAGCCGCGTTCGTAGCGGGCCTCGCTCCAGCGCCCCCACGGGACCATCCGGGCGCGGGGCAGCAGGAACGGGACCTGCGGCGGCAGGAAGCGCACCAACGACGGCACGTACGCCGGGCCGACCAGCTCCCACGGGCCCTCGTAGGATCCGGCGCGGTACCATCCGCCGTCCCACGTCGACCACCAGAATCCGTCCGCGAAGAAGACGTCCAGGTCGGGCGCACGCTGGTAGTAGACCCCGCCGGGCAGCAGGTACAGGCTCGCCGGTGCCACGATCGGAGCCGGGAAGACCATCGCCGGGTGGAATCGCGCCTGCGCCGCGGAGGGCACCATCGCCATCGCCAGCACCGCCATCGTCGCCATCGCCATTCGCTTCACCATGGTGCACCTCCCGCGCGGGAACCCGTCCCCGGCGCCGTCGCCGTGGGTTCCTGGGCCATTGACGGCGGGTCGTGGCAGATATTTCCGGTGCGCTCATCCTTGACGCGGGCCCGGAAACCTCGTAGATTTCCCGCGTTTTGTGCGCCTGGAGGCGGCTCCCGATGGCAACCAACGATCCGACTCGGCCCGGCGAATGTCCCCCCATTCTGGCTTCGGACTTCCATTCCATCCTTCCCCGGCAGCCCGACCGCCACGAGTGGAAGGTCCGCGCGGCGGTGCTGCTGTTCGCGGCCGCCGTGCTGATCCCGATGGCGGGCTCGTTCGGCCTGTGGGATTGCTGGGAAACGCACTACGGCGAAGTCGCGCGCTACATGCACGAAACGGGCGACCTGCTGTCGCCGTGGTGGGGCTACAAGGACCAGATCGGCAGCGAGCCCAAGACGGGCGAGTGGTTCTTTTCCAAGCCCATCCTGATCATGTACGGCGAGATCCTGTTCATGAAACTGGTCGGCTTCGGGGACTGGGCGATCCGCCTGCCCTGGGCGCTGCTGGGGACCCTGGGGGTGTTCTTCACCTACTGCACGATGGGCCGCATCTTCGGCCGCAAGACGGGCCTGCTGGCCGCCGGGATGCTGCTGACCGCACCCTACTGGTTCTTCCTGTCCCGGCAGGCCATCACGGACCTGCCCTTCGTCGGGACGTTGACCATCGGGCTCCTGTTCTTCATGAACGCCTACTTCGGGCCCCGCTTCGAGCCCACCAACAAGGGGTTCCTGGCCTGGCTGGTGGCGGCCATCGGGCTGTTCCTGCTGCTCGCGGTCCCCCAGTACATCGTCATCGGGCTGGACCTCGAGCCCGAGGGCAGCTACGAGCGGTTCGGCGTGGTGATGGCGGCGTGGATCACGCTGCAGAAGATGGGCTGGTTCCACGCGGCGATCTACTTCATCGCGACGGCGGTGCTGCTGGGCCTGATCGGCGTGCCCCTGTGGCGCGAGTACAAGGCCGGCACGCTGTTCACGCCCGAAAGCAAGGACAAGTGGATGCGGCGGGCGGCCCTGTGGACCGCCTACGTCTTCCTGGGCCTCGCGACGCTGGGCAAGGGCCTGCTGGGCTTCATGCTGCCGGGCGCGATCCTGTTCCTGTACCTGATGCTGACGTCCGAGTGGCGCGCGCTGAAGCGCCTGGAAATCCTGCGCGGCGTGCTGATGATGTGCCTGGTGATGCTGCCGTGGTACCTCGGCATGTTCGCCAAGCACGGCAACGCGTTCTACACGCGCTTCCTGGTCCACGACCACTTCAACCGGCTGGGCGCCGGCGTGCACCAGATCGACACCGGCACCTTCGAGCACTTCCTGAAGTGGGGCGCCCTGGGCCTGTTCCCGTGGGTCGGCTTCGTCCCGCTGATCCTGCGCGACGTGGCGCGGATGCGCCTGAAGGACGGTTCGCCGCGGTCCCGGCTGCGCCTGTTCCTGCTGATCTGGTCGTTCTTCGCCTACGTGCTGTTCACGCTGTCGGCGACCAAGTTCCACCACTACATCTTCCCGGCCATCCCGCCGTTCATCCTGCTGGCGTCGATGTCCATCGAGGACTTCCTGAAGGACCGCACCTGGTCCACGCGGCTGGCGGCGATCGTGGGCGCGGGCATCGTGGCCTCGGTCGGCCTGTGGATCGTCACGGACCAGCAGGCCTTCCGGAACATGTTCACGTACAAGTACGACCGCCCGCTGCCCGAGTACCCGCCGACCGACCCCGACGGGCCGGTCAACGCCGGGTCCAAGACCACGTGGGAAAACTCGACGTTCTACAAGTACACCAGCCCGCTGACCCACGAGCTGCTGCAGGCCGACTCGCTGCAGTACGAAACCTTCCTGACGGGCTGGCTGATCGTCGCGGTGACCCTGTTCGCGCTGCTGGCTCTGCCGCCGATGTTCCGGAAATGGTCCTTCCTGGGGTTGTGGGGGTCAGGGGTCGTGCTGCTGCTGTGGTGCCTGAACTGGTACATGCCCATGATGTCGCCGTCGTGGAGCGTGAAGTACCTGTTCGAGGACTACTTCGATCGCTGCACGCTGGTCGAGAACGACGACTGGGTGAAGGATGCGTACACGCCGATCCTGTCGAAGGTCGGGCTGGACGCGATCCCGAAGTACCTGGGGTCTACGGGGAAGCGGGTGTGCAAGGAGGACGTCATCGCGTGGCTGATCACGTGGCGTGGCGAAACCTACTATACGCACAGCGAGATCAAGCCCCTGATGAAGGCCAACCAGCTGGGGCCGTACCTGGAAACGCTGTACCCCGGCGGCCGGCTGTTCGCGTTGACGCAGGCCGGGAGGACCACGGGCCTCAAGTCGGCGCTGGACCGCGAAACCGAAACGCTCAAGAAGAAGGGCGTCGGCAAGCTGATGAACATCAAGGAATGGAAGGTCGACAAGCTGAACGAGGAGTCGGCCTACTTCGCGCTGGTCGTGGCCACGCCGTTGACCGCGGACGAGGCGGCCGTGAAGCCCGCCGGGTCGGATGACGACGAGGGCCCCGGCGCCGAAAAGACCGACACGCCGCCCGCCGGGATGTAGGGTCGCGCGATGCAGACGGTGCTGCTGATCGTCGCGATCGGGGTGGCGTCGTTCCTGGCCCTGCCGCTTGGCTACCTCGCATAC
>Ga0118677_10012246_pt1 | contig 12629 bp, 11 predicted proteins | sample AliMusrvi5mmetaG_FD_86154 | JGI IMG/M metagenome (GOLD analysis project Ga0118677, IMG submission 86154)
GACTTGAGCACCTGGCCGACGTTGTCGGTGACCACCAGCGGGATCCCGGCGGCGGCGCACTTCTTGGCGGCGATGTTGGCGCCGTTCTGGTTGAAGGTGAACACGCACATGCCGTCGACGCCCTGGTTGATGAGCGAGTCGATGTTGGCGATCTCCTTCTCGGGATCGTAGTTGGAGTTCAGCACGATCACCTTGGCGCCGGCCTTCTGGGCGGCGTAGACGAAGCCGTCCACGTCCTTCTTGTACCAGGTGTCCGGGCCCGGGGTCACGTAGCCGTAGGTCTTGGGCCCCGCGGCGGCGGCCGGGACCAGCCCGCCGGCCAGGGCCAGGAGGACGAGCACCCCGGCGGCGAGCACGCTCTTGATGAAGCGCATCCAGGAATTGACAGATCTGGGCATGATTCCTCCTTGCGACAGAACACCTGTTTCGGATTGCGGCTCAGGGCCGGGGCTGGTGGATGGTGCCAACGAGCGTACGATCAGGCGTAGCCCATGACAACCATTAACTTGGAATATTTTCAGTCCCGCCGCGCCAGGGCCCGCAGCCAGGGGCCGAAGGCGCAGCTGCCATCGCTTTTTCCCAGTTCCAACGGACCCGCTTCGGCCGCTCGTTCCGGAAACCCGTCCGGCCGGCCAACCCGAAGACCCCCCCGGCATGCGCCGTCCGGCGCGCCAGGGGGGCCTTCGGGTCCCACGATCTAATGAAAATTACCTATTTCGCTTCCCAGTTCCGGGAGCGCTGCACCGCCTGCACCCAGCCCGCGTACTTCTTCTCCCTCAAGGCGGCGTCCATGGCCGGCTTGAAGGTCCGGTCCACCCCCCACTTGGCGGCGATCTCGGCCTTGTCCTTCCAGAACCCCACCGCCAGGCCGGCCAGGAAAGCCGCGCCCATGGCGGTGGTCTCGGTGACCTTGGGCCGGTCCACCGGAACCCCCAGGATGTCGGACTGGAACTGCATGAGGAAGTTGTTGGCGACCGCGCCGCCGTCGACCTTGAGGGCCTTCAGGGTGATGCCGGAATCGTCCTGCATGGCCTTGAGGACGTCGCGGGTCTGGTAGGCGATCGACTCGAGGGTGGCGCGAACCACGTGGTTCTTGCCGGCGCCGCGGGTCAGGCCGACGATGGTGCCGCGGGCATACATGTCCCAGTAGGGAGCGCAGAGCCCGGTGAAGGCGGGTACTACGTAGACCCCGCCCGTGTCGCCCACCGTCGAGGCCAAGACCTCGCATTGCGCGAAGTCGTCGATGATCCTCAGCCCGTCCCTGAGCCTCTGGATCACTGCCCCACCGATGAAAATCACGCCCTCCAATGCGTACTCTGTCTTGCCCCCGACCTGCCAGCCCAAGTTCATCGTCCCAGAGTATCTTCGGGATGTCGAAGAGCATGGTCCTCGAAGCGTTGGATACGTCCGTGACATGGTAGTGTCCACCGCCCAGTTTCCAATTGAGCCAGGTGTCGATGGTGCCCATCAGTATCCGGCCCTGCTCTTTATCAAGTCCGCGTAGCCCAGTTTTTTAATTTCGTCGCACAACGCGGCTCCGCGGCGGCATTGCCAAACGATGGCTTTGTAGACGGGTTCTCCCGTCTCCTTGTCCCAGAGGATGGTCGTCTCGCGCTGATTGGTGATTCCGATGGAGGCCAGGTCGGAAACGCCGATCGAGCCATCCGCGAATATTTCCTCGCAACACGTAAGGAAGGTCCTCCAGTACTCTAGTGGGTTGTGCTCCACCCAGCCGGGACGAGGATGGATTTGGGAGATTTCATGGTAAGTGTTGGCTCTGATCTCGCCTTCATGGTCGAAAATGATGACCCTGGTCCCTGTCGTTCCCTGGTCGATTGCCATGATGTACTGCTTATCCAAAGAAATCTCCCTTTCTTGAGGGCTCAAACTTCCATATAGTCGATACCAAGGTTGTGGGCCAGCAGTTCCCATCTCTTCTGGTGGGCGCCGAGTGTCAGGGCTTCATGATGCGTGCCGCCCGCCAGGAGCCAGTTGTCCATGGCTGTCCTGATCCCGGTCGCGGGGCGGAAATGGAAATACGGCATCGGCACCCCGGGAAGCTCCTCGGTGTCGAGCACTTCGCCCGGGCAGCAGACGAGCCTATATCCCAGCTTCGAGATGGAGGCGAGCGACAGAAGCGAGGCCGGCCCCGGTTGCGCCGAGAAGACGAGGGTGGGTGGATTTTCGAGGCCGCCTATTTCAAGTGGCCTGTCAATGAGCCTTATCGGTCTGTCGCGCCGCGCGACTTTCCAATTGCCCTCGCCCATATGGCTCATCAACGCCGAATCCTTCTCGAAATCGAGGGAATACATCTCGGTGAAGTGGCCGTCGCCCACAAGGATGGAGCCGGCGGCCACAAGAGCCGTCGTGTGTACGTCACCCTCGTTCGAGTAGCCATAGCCCTTTGCCATCAGGTTGGATGCCGAGAGCATCTGGATTTGTTTGAAGCGCCCGTCCTCCCTGAAGGAATCGAAATTGACGGTGAAGCCGTCGTAGGCATTGGTTTCAAGGAAAGCCTCGAAGCCGCGCTGGAGGCGCAAGGCGTAGCGGTGGCTCTCCTTCGACAAGTTAGGCGACACTTGAAACCGCTTCCGGTCCTCCTCGACGAGGAGGTCGATCTCGCTCTCTTTAACCGCCGTCATGGCGGCGAATATCTGGCCGATGCCCTCGTGATTGACCTCGGGACCGATCACCCGTTGGAACTCGCCTTCGTCACCGACGATGTCGCCCATGCCCTTCATCCTGCCGAAACAGGCGATGCGCATGCCTTTTAGCAATTTCTCCGCCATCGCAGCGCAGGACCAGTCCTCGAAGCGTCGCTTGAAGGATTCGCTCTTCCAGTCGTCGGTGACTACCGAGGGGCGGGAGCCGGATTGCAGCAGCATGTTCGCGGTATCCTGGGCGCCGTGGATGCCCTGGTTGGTGGTCAGGCGGCGCCAATCCCAGTCCGCGGTAACGGCGGGCAGGGGCTGGATGTTAGCGAGGAGGATCGGCAGGCAATTCTCCTCGAGGGCCCTGACAAGCCGGAAGCCCGGGCTATAGAGGAGCATTACGATAAGTATCCCGTCATAGCCGCGGTCGTTGAAGTCGCGTACGATGGCCTCGATGTCAGCCCGGCTCTTGGCCGCCCGCGGGAAATCGATTTCCGCCACGGCCGAGAGGCTATGCGCTACATCCCTCGCGAAGGCTTCCTGCCCGGCTGTGATCTCGGGTTGGCTCTCGTCGTAGAGTCCGTGCATGATGCCGAGCATTCCGATCCTCGGCTTTCTATTTTCTAGCATTGCGTAGCTCCTTTGGCCGCTGTACGGCCCTCAATCCATGTAGTATCCGCCGGATTCCCTTGACTGCTTAGTTCAGCGATACGCTGAGGCCATCCTTGATGGATTTCTCGATCGCGTCCGTCGCCTTCATGGCCCACAACGCATCATCGAGGTCGGAGGGAGGAGCCTCTCCACCCAGGATGCAACGCTCAATAAAGAAGCGGACCTCGTTCGTGATCGTCTCCTGGTAAGCTGTGAACGTGCGCGAATGGGAGATGCCCTTCCCCGTCTGCACCCAGTCGTTGTAGGTGTAGGACGTCGAGCCTTTCGTGCCAATGACCTTGACCATGAAACTCCATGGAGAGGAGGAAAGGTCGTCGGCGGCGAAACTGGCGCAAAGATGGGCCAGACCGCCGTTCTCGAGCTCGATATTCACCAGGGCTATGTCCTCCTTGTCGATCTTCTCGTAGTGCCGATTCGCCTTGAAGGCCTGGACCCGGACGGGCCTGCCCACGAGATAGATCATCGTATAGAGGTTATGGCTCAGTATGTGCCTGACGACCCCGGGAAGTGTGGAGGCCCGCTCTTCGGAATGCTGGATGTTGTACATCACGTAGCAGGACACGATCTTGCCCAGCTCTCCGGAGCGCACCAGGGCACGGGCGCGGGTGAGGCCGTCCTCGTGGATCATGTTGTGGCCCGGCATGCAGACCCGCTTTGTCCGAAGGGCACAGGCCTTCATGTCTCCGATGTCCGCAACGGTGGCGCAGAGCGGCTTCTCCACGAGCACGTGCTTGCCCGCCTCCATCGCAAGCTTGGCGTACTCGAGGTGGGTCTCAAGGTTGGTGAGCACGAGCACCGCGTCGATTTCCGGATCGGCCACCAGATCCTTCGGGCTCATATAGCGCTTGCAGCTTTCTTCCTTGGCCCTCGCTTCAGCTCGCTCGGGGTTCCTGTTCCACAATCCCACTAGGCGCGCGGAGGGGATGGCCTTGATCGCCTTCGCCTGGAGCACGGAAATCTCGCCTGCTCCTATGATACCTATTCCGATAGTCGTCTTCATGTGAAGTATCTCCTGCTTTCCTGTCTGCTCGTCTTTGTCACGCTGTCAATTTCGAGAGAAGCCCCGCTAGCCGCGTGTCCTCAATCGGAACTGCGGCGATCAGCTCGCGGATGCCTGGATAGGAGAGGGACTCTCTCACGATCTCCTCGGGCAGGGCCTCTACGATGTCGGCGAATCCCATATGCGCGGCCGCTGATACTCTCATCAAGTTGGTGCGGGATTGCGCCTGGGAGACCTTGCGCGCTTCGGGATAGCCCGAGCCAGACTCCTGGGAAAAGAGCGAGTCGAAGATGAGACTGAGGTTTACGTTCGCAGCCCAGCCATAACCCTGGTTGAGCGCGAGCGAAACGCAGTTGCCCCCGTTGATGCGTGCGAAGAGGAAAGCGTCGAGGGGCGTAAGGATATGGCCGCAGTAGATGCCGGGGTACTGCATCGCGGAGAGGAGGAAACCCTGCCCGGTTCCGCAGCCACCTACGACCAGATCGACGCGCTTCAGTTCGACGAGGAGGGCGGCCAGGAAGCCCGTGTGGATATAGGTGAGCTCGGGGCTTTCGCCGTTCTTCTTCATCCCGCAGTTGAGCACTTCGAAGCCGCGGCCTGCGAGGGCCGCGACTATGTCGGCGTTGCGATCCGCCGCGCTCGTCTCGTTCAGTAGTGCGATTCTCATTTCTTCCCCTTTCCTTATTCCGCCGCGAACGGCTTGCCGTACGTCGGCTCTACCCACTGTCCACCCATGGTTATTTTCATGAGGCGCATTTTTTCCATCCCGTGCCTGCTCGGGAAGATCCAAGAGCCCGCTTTACAGCCTCGACGATCCCCGACGCGTCCATCCCGTATTTCCGGAAGATGAGCTCGTCGTCACCGGATTCCAGGAAGACATTGGGGAAGCCCACTCGGATCACGCGGCAGGGCTCCAGCTCGGCTGTCGTCTCGGCCACCGCCCCGCCCAAGCCTCCCGTGATGCCGTGATTCTCCACCGTCACGATGAGGCCGCAGTCGCGGGCGGCAACACGAAGCAACTCTGCATCGATGGGTTTCACGCTGCCCATGTGAATGTGCCTGACCCTGATCCCCTCGCGGCTCAGGATCTCCGCCGCCTCAAGGCAGCGGGGCGTCATCATGCCCGTGGACACAATGGCCGCGTCCTTCCCCTCCGCGAGGACCGTGCCCACTCCCAGACGCATGCGATGACTCTCGTCGAAAATAACAGGGACGGCGCAGCGAACGGTGCGGAGGTACACTGGCCCGGGAGTATCGAGGGCGAGGCGGACCGCAGATCGCGTCTCCACCGGATCGGCCGGGACGAGTATCTTCATGTTGGGCATCGCCCGCATGATGGCGATGTCCTCTATGGCCGAGTGGGTGGCACCGGCTCTTCCTGTTGGCAAGCCGCCGTATGCGCCATTGAGCTTCACGTTGAGATTCGCGTGGGCGACGGATACCCTGACCTGATCGGTCGCGCGGGTAGCCAGGAATACGGCGAAGGTTGAGACGAAGGGGATCCATCCGACGCTGGCCATGCCCGCGGCCGCGCCTATCATGTTTGCTTCCGCGATGCCCATCTGGTAGAACCGTTCCGGATACTCATCCCTGAAGTATTTCGTCATGGTCGAGGCGCAGACGTCCGCGTCGAAGACGGCCAGGCGCGGATACTCCTCCGCAAGTTCGACGAGCGTCTTCCCGAACACCTCGCGGGAAGAGAAGGATTCACCAATTTTCATGCGCTGCCTTCCAGTTCGGCCATCGCGGCCCGGAATTCCTCATCGTTTGGGGCCTTCCCGTGCCACTCGTGCTTGCCTTCCATGAAAGATACGCCCTTGCCCTTAACAGTGTGGGCTATGACCGCGACAGGACCATCGGTCGACGCGTTCTTGGCCCTCTCGAGCGTTTTGACCAGGTCAGTCATGTCGTGGCCGTCGCAGGTGAGGACTGTCCAGCCGAAGGCCTCCCATTTTGCCTCGAGGGGCTCGAGGGCCATTATGTCATTCGTGCGGGCGGAGAGTTGCACTCCATTGCAGTCCACGATAGCGACGAGCTGCGGCAGGCGGTGGGCTCCGGCGTACAGGACGGCCTCCCAGACCTGGCCCTCCTGCAGCTCACCGTCCCCCATGAGGACGAAGGTCGTGAAGCCGCTGCCGTCGGCCTTATTCCCCAGCGCCATGCCGATGCCGCAGGACAGGCCCTGCCCGAGGGAGCCCGAGGAAATGTCGACCCCGGGGGTCTTGTGCATATCCGGATGTCCCTGAAGGCGGCTGCCAAGCTCGTCGAAATGCCCGAGCTCCTCGACGGGGAAGAAGCCCCTCCGCGCCAGGGTCGAATAGTATCCTGGCGTACAGTGCCCCTTCGAGAGTATGAATCGGTCGCGGTCGCTCTTGTTTGCGTCGTCCGGATCGATATTCATGATCCTGAAGAACAGGGCCGAAAGGATGTCGACCTCGGACAGCGAACCTCCGATATGCCCATTGGCCGCATGATGCACAGTCTTTACGACGAGCATTCGCAACTCGTGCGCGACCCCCCGCAGTTCAGCTATGGAAGTCTCGGTGGATTCCAATCTAGTCTCCAATCTCAGACAAATGTCTGATAATAGGATAATCAGCTATTGCTTTCAAGCGGCGGTTTTTATTTCCCCTCTCATGCTGCTCAACTTCTTCTTGATCCCGTAGTTCTTCCGCATCTCGTCCGCACCGACCCCCACCAGTATCACGAGGCCAATAACGACGTACTCGAGGGTGTTGGGGATGCCGATTATGTTGATGGCGTTATAAAGCACACGCACGATGGCCACGCCAATGATGACCCCTGTGATGTTTCCGACACCGCCTCGCAGGCTTATTCCGCCTACAACGCAGCCTGCGATGGCATAGAGTTCGTACATATTGCCCGCGGTGGATGGCTGGACGGAATTAAGGTCGAGGGCGAAGAGAAAACCTCCGAAGCCTGCACAGGTGGCGGAGATCATGTAGGTGATGATGATCATCCGATCTGTATCTATCCCGCTGAAACGCGCGGCCTTCTCGTTGCGACCCAAGGCAAGGATGTATCGACCATAGATGGATCGATTGAGGAAGATCGCCAGGCCTATCGCGATGACGACCAGGATCATGAACGGCATGGGCAGGGACCAGTCCTTGAGGAACTGCGGTGCGCTGTCTTTTGGGAAGAGGTCGCCAGGGAATGTGCCCTTGACGAGGAACTTGAGGCCGACAAAGCCGTTTCCCAAGCCTTGGGTGACGTCGTTGGTGTAGAACCGCGAGAGGCCACGATAGATGAACAGGCCCGTCAGGGTCACGACGAATGATTGTATCTTGACCTTCGTGACGAGGAGACCCTGAACCAGCCCGATAAGCATCGAGAAGAAGATCGAGAATGCGATCACCAGGGGAATGGGCCAGAAGTGCGAGACCAGCAGGTTCACTGATAAGGCACCGATGAAGCCGACGATGGATCCTATGGAAAGGTCGATGCCGCCCGTCATGATGACAAAGCCGACTCCGATGCTGAGAATCCCGAAAAGCCCTGTCCAGCGGAAGAGGTTCATGATGTTGTATGGACTGAAGAACTTGGCGTCCATGATCGTGGTGAGCACGATGATGCCGAGCAGTATGGAGCCGATGCCAACGAATTTCTTCATCGTTCGCACCCCGTGCCCGTGGCCAGCCGCATCACGGCCTCTTCGCTGAACTCCCCCTTGCGCAGTTCGCCGCTGATCGCGCCTTCGTGCATGACCACTATGCGGTCGGCTATTCCAATCACTTCCTGCATCTCGCTCGAAATTACAAGCATGGCAACTCCCTCCGCGGCCAGTCTCTCGATAAGCCGATAAATCTCTTCCTTGGCGACGACATCGATGCCCCTGGTCGGCTCGTCCAGCACCAGAACGCGCGGGTTCATCGCAAGCCATTTCGCCAGCACGACTTTTTGCTGGTTGCCCCCGGAGAGATTCTCCACGAGCTGTTCGATATCCCTCATCCTCACGTCAAGGGCTTTGGTCATCTTCGAGGCGAGAGCTCTGACCTTGTCCATGTCGATCAGTTTCATCTTTTGGCATGAGTCGAGCCCCGGGAGCGTGATGTTACGCTCGATGGACTGTTCGACAACGAGGCCGCACTCCTTGCGGTCCTCGGGAACGAGGCCGATGCCCGCGTCTATGGCGGAGCGCGGCCCCTCGATCTCGAGCCGCTTCCCGTTCAGCAGCAACTCACCGCCCAGAGCCTTCGTGATGCCGAACAGGGCATGTGCCAATTCCGTCCGCCCGGCGCCGATCAGTCCGGCCAGGACGAGGATCTCCCCCCTGTGGACGACGAGGCTAACGGGCGTGGCTGGATGCTCGGGAACGATGAAACCCCGAAGCTCCAGTACTGGGATGTCCGTCATCTGGTGGTCTTTGTGGTAGAATTTCTCCACGTCCCGTCCCACCATGAGCTTGATCATGTTCATGGGGGCGATGTCCTTTCCTTCCAGGGCGCCGGAATTGCGGCCGTCCCTGAGGACGAGGACCCTGTCGGCCAGGTTCACGACCTCGCCCATGCGGTGGGAAATGTAGATGACGCTGATGTCGTGATTCCTGAGCTCCGTGATGACCTTGAACAGCTGCTCGGATTCCCTTGCGCTGAGCGAGCTGGTTGGCTCGTCCATGATGAGGATCTTCGCGTTGATGGACAGAGCCTTGGCGATCTCGATCATCTGCTGCTGGCCAAGGGACAGTTCACTTACGATTTCGGTAGGAGAGCAATCGAGCCCGATCTTGTCGAGGAGGATCTGCGTATCGGCGTTTATCTTCTTCCGATCGATGAGCCTCGGAAAGTTCCGCCTCCTGGGCTCCCTGCCGAGAAATACGTTCGCGGCCACGTCGAGGTTGTCCGAAAGATTGAGCTCCTGGTGGACGAAGGCGATCCCAATGGCGGTCGCCCCTTGGACCGATCCGATTCTGCGGAGCTCGCCTTCCACGAAGATCGAGCCCTCGTCGGGGAGATGAACGCCGCCCAAGACCTTCATGAGGGTGCTTTTCCCCGCACCGTTCTCACCGATCAGCGCAAGGACCTCGCCCCTTTTCAGCGTCAGGCTGACGTCGCTCAGAGCTTTGACGCCCGGGAAAGCCTTGCATATGCCCCGCATCTCCAGGACCGATTCGTCTCCAGTCTCCGTCATCAAGACATCTCTCCTTTACGAGGCTGTCGCAAAAAAAAATGCAACCACCGAGTGCAGAGTCACCGAGACATGAGGGGGAAGAGAAAACACGCTCCCTTCCTCATATTCCCTCTGTGTCCCTGCTCCTCAGTGGTTTTATTCTATTAGAGAGTTCCCCGCTAAATCAGTAGCTGGACTGGATCTGGTCGAGGAGCTTCTTCTCGAAGGCCGCCACCGTGCTCTTGGTGATCACGAGACCGGGCACGCTGATGAGTTTGTTCGCCGGAATCTTGGCCGTTCCCCTGACGATTTCATAGAGGAGCTTGGCGGTCGTGTGGCCGTTCTCGAAGGGATCCTGCACTATGGTGCACTCTACGAAGCCATCCTTGATGCCCTGGAGCACCATGTCGTCTTCGTCGAAGGCCACGATCTTGACCTTGCCGAGGAGCTTTGCGTCCTTTAGTGCGGACATGAATGCAGGGGTGCTATAGCTCCAGAGCCCCGCCATGAGCTGGGCTTCCGGGTGGGCGACTATCATTTCCTCGGCCCCGGACTTCGCGCGCATGGGATCGCCGCCATCGAGTTTAGTCGTGATCAAGGTCCATTTGCGGAGCTGGATGTTGTCGGTGTTGGGAGTCATTTTCCCCGGGTAGAATTCGGCCATGGCGAGTCCGGAGAGCTCGTCAATGATGCCTTGCCGGCGCTCGATGGCGTTCTGTACGTCGAGCTTCCCGACGAAGATTATGAACTTGCCGCCCGCGGGGAGAGCCTTGGCGATCTCTTTGCCCGCCGCCCTGCCTGCGCCGTAGTTGCTGATGCCGACATAGGCCATCCGGTTGGTTGTCGCTGCATCCGCGTCGGAGTCGAACATGACCATCGGGATCCGCGACCCGATCGAGTTGAGGAAGGAAGTGGCGTTGGCAGGGTCGAGAACGCTCACGCCAATACCATCCACGCCCCTGGCGGCCATGGTCTCAATGAATCGCTTCTGCTCTTCGGCCGTGCCGTTCGGCGGGGCGTAGAACACGACCTTCACCGGCATTTCGGCTTCCGCGAGCTTCGTGCCGGCCTTCGCGTAGGTCCAGAACGTGTAGGCGCCATTGGTCACGAACGCGATGGTGAGTTCTTTCTTCTGGCTGGCCTTGGTCTGCGCAAACAAAGGCAGGCCCCAGATCATGGCAAGCGCGACGAGAACGAAAACGAGTTTCTTCATGTTGCTCTCCTTCGATGATTGAAAGTTCATACGAACCTTCATATGTAGTATTGTCATACAATACGACGAGCATATTAGCACAGCATTGGTAGTTGTCAATAAATTTCGGGGACCTATCGGTCCTTGACGAATTCGGAATCGCCTGCGACCCTAGTTTGGGCAAATACTCCTTCTCTGGGCAAATGAATAGGATTGGGTCGTTGACCCGACAGGATTGAAGAGGAAGGATCGATGAAGGCTTTCGTCTATGAAAAGGCCGGCGTCTTCCGGTTGCGGGAGTGCGATCGTCCGCGTACTCCCCTGCTCGGTGTGCGGGACCGACCTCCGTGCGTGGCAGCATGGCAACGAGCGGATCACCCCGCCTCGGATAACCGGACACGAGCCCTGCGGGGAGATTGTGGAGGTCGGACGTGACCTGGAGGCTTACGCTCATCGAAGACCGGTATGACCATGCCGCCACCATCATCTCCACCCAGATCCCGGTGGCGAAATGGTTCGACATCATCGGCGATCCCACCCTGGCCGACGCCATCTGCGACCGGATCGTACCTCCGGCGATGCGGATCAACCTGACTGGCAAGTCCATGCGAGCGATAAAAAAGGTTTTCCGGTTCCGGAGTCTTGATCCATGGTTGCCACCCCGCTATAGTCCGACCTGCGGTCTGTGCGGAACTGTACGGGTGGGCCTGGGACCGCTCGCAGAGATTCGGTCTCGCCTATACCGATTTCTCCGCGCAGGGGCGGATCGTCAAAGGCAGTGGACGGTGGTAGGCCAAAGCCATCGCCGAAAACGGCTTTAACCTGCCATAAGTGCAAAGGATGGAAGAATGGAAAGCGAACTGTGTCAGAGAGTGAAGATGGCCATGCTCTCCATGCAGAGGTATTCGTGGGAGCAGGGTGTCGCCGCCCAGAGCCTCCTTGAATCCGGGGACTATGCGCTCGCGATCCTATTCGCCAAAGAAGCGGTACAGCGGCAGTTGGCCGACGGCAGGCTGGGGGTCATGGGCAATCTCAGTGCGGTGACCGACCCAGCGGCAAACGGAGAGGCACTGCTCTACGCAGTCAAGACCACCAATGATCCCGAGCTCGCTTCGGCCTCGGCCAAGATGCTTGGATGGCTCCTTCACAGGGCCCCGCGAAGCGCGGAGGGCATCCTGTATCATCTACATGACCGTCCCCAGATCTGGGTCGACTCTTTCTACATGGCGCCCCCCTTTTTGTCGGCGGCGGGCTGTCATGATGAGGCCGTTAAGCAGATCGAGGGCTTTAGGAAAATTCTCTTCGATCCCCACAAGGCCCTCATGTCCCATATATGGGATGAGTCCCTTGGCGGCTTTGCGCGCAAGGCTTTCTGGGGAGCAGGCAACGGCTGGGCCTTCGCCGGCATGGCCAGGGTCATTTCCACCCTTCCATCCTCGATGGCGGAGGACAGGGCGAGGCTCATCGGATACGTGAAACAAGGTGTGGAGGGCTGTCTTGCCTACCTGCGTCCGGATGGCCTCTTCCATGACGTCGTCGACGACAGCTCCACCTTCGTCGAGACAAATCTCGCCCAGATGCTGAGCTACACCCTGTTCCGCGGCATGAAGGCCGGCTGGCTGGATTCTTCCTTTCAGGGCTGCGCCGAGAGGATGAGGAGTGCCGCCCAAGCCAAGGTGGACCAGTTTGGGCTTGTCCAAGGTGTCTGCGGCTCGCCCTATTTTGACCGCGCGGGGACTGCGACCGAGGGGCAGGCCTTTTTTCTCCTGATGGAGACGGCAGCGGAAGAGTTCTACAGGCAGTGATGCCCGTCGACGGTCATGCGCCTGGCATCGGTCGGGATGACGGGGAAGCGGGTCATCGCGGGATAAAGGCTTATTAGAGCCTGAACTCGAGGATGATCTTGGTTGGCTGTTCCGCTGAAATCTGCTGGCAGTTCCGGAGTCATCCTGCCACCTGTTTACGTCATCGGCTTCCCCCTGGG
>Ga0118677_10008660_pt1 | contig 12624 bp, 6 predicted proteins | sample AliMusrvi5mmetaG_FD_86154 | JGI IMG/M metagenome (GOLD analysis project Ga0118677, IMG submission 86154)
GAACAGTCCGATGTGGAAATCATCGCCCGCCGCATGGTGGGCATGCCGCTGGCCGTCGATGAACGCCTGGCGCAAATGCGCGAGGAACTGGCGCATAACTGCCTGCTGCCGGAAGAAACGACCCACGCGCTTATCCAGCGGTTGGAGGTCACACTGCGAGGGTTCGATGTCAATGCTGCCCGCCCGAACGCGGTGGTCATGCTCTTCGGCGATGCCGCGACGCAAGCCGACCTACTCTGCGAAACGATAGCCACCTGTCTGTTCGGCGCGCCGGACCGTATCGTGACCTTCGATTTCGCACGATTCCTCTCCCACGCCGATATCACCATGCTGGTTGGTTCACCACCCGGCTATATCGGGTATGAAGGCCGCGTCTCGCTGCATCAGGTGCTGCAAATGCCGTGGTGTGTGCTGCGTTGCGAGAACCTGCATGCTGCCCATCCGTCGGCGCGGGAAATCCTCACCCAGGGATTGCGCAGCGGGGTCATCACGCTTGCCGATGGCAAACGCGTCTTCTTGAGCGATACCATCGTCGTACTGACCGCGGACGTTCCCACCAATGGACATGGGCAATGGGGATTCGAACCCACGACCATGCCACCGGTCGATCCGCGGGAGAAAGCGGCGGGCGTCCTTGGGCTGGAACTCGTCAGCCAGGCGGATATTACTTGCATGAAGCTATGCACGAACCGCGATGCCCAGCGACACTGGTTGGAAGAGACATTGCTGCACGAACTCAGCGAACGTTTCCGCCCACAGGGTGTCCGCCTTTGCTATGATGCCAGCCTCTTTCCCTGGCTGTTGTCGCGAGGATCGCTGCGCTTCACGCAAACGGATTGGGAACGGCTGATCGATCAGGAACTCTGTCCGCTCATCTTCCCGCATCTTCCGGCGGCGCGCCCACAGCACGAGATGCTGTTAGAACTAACAATCGAGAACGGCGCCTGCGTGGTTGAGCGCCGTTCCGAATGTTGACCTGGCAGGCGAAAATGATCTCTGCCCAATGTTATTTTGTTTTTGGCGGGGCGGTCGTGGCGGGCTTCACGGGTGTGGGTTTTACCGGAACTGTCATGACGATAGGCGGGAAGTCATCCGGCGCCGGAGGGAAGACCTGATCCGGGGCATCGTTGGCCATCAGTTGCCGACCTACGAACAGAATGGCGTTGCCGTGGGGTAAGTAGTCGGTCACCACCACGTTGGAGGAGAGGAATTTATCCGTACCGGCGCCTTCCGCGTTTGTTATGTAGATATTGCCGTTGCGTACGAAGTAGACCGACTTGCCATCGGGGGAGAAATACGGCAGCGTATCACCGGTTTTACTCGTGACCTGGCGCACACCCTCCAGGTTGGCGCGCGTGATGAAGATCCCTTTGCCGCGCTCTTCGTAAACGATGAACTGGCCGTCCGGACTGTAACTGCCTGCCACCTGATTGCCGACCTGCCGTTCCGGGGCCAGCTCATGGGAAGCGCCGGCATGCTCGCCGGTCATCTCGCCGGTGACCAGAGTCCAGGCTTTCTCACCTTTGGCATTTTTATATGGGCGAGTGAAGACGATGCTCGTGCCATCAGGGCTGAAGACAGGATGATAGCCGATGCCGAAATTGAGCGGCTTCGCGTCCTCCGGCGCTTTCGGATCGAGGCCGCAAATCACCCGTTCTCCCAGTTTTTCATCGAGTTTTGTGTAAACCAGCATTTTTCCGTCCGGGCTCAGGTGGGGCAACCCCGTATCCGTCCAGCAATGTTGTTCCACACCATCGGTTCCCACGCGGATGATGTCAGTGGTTTGCACGGTCATCATCGGATCGAAGGTGTGCCGGGCGCAGTAAATCGCGTTGCCATCCGGGGTGATATTCGGTGTACTATAGTAGGTAGAGGTTTCCGCCGACGCTTTCAGCAACAGACGAGGAATGCCCGAGGTCATCTCGCGCAGGTACAGACTGCCGCCGCGCACATAGGCGAGTCGCATTCCGTCACTGGAGAGCGAGCATTGCATACCGCTCGCATCTCCGTAAGACAGGCGGCGCTGTATGCGGTTTGTCGGGTTTACGATATATAATTCGACGCCGTTTTCGGCAAACTGTTCGGTCGTAGCGGTTTCGGTGACGATGAGTATTTCCACCGGCTTCTCAATGCCGGGGAGCGTCAGGCGGGCAATTTTCTTCGCGGCATTCTTCTCGAACTTCCCGCCCAGAGATTCAATAAACGGCTGCAATTGTACATAGACCGTTTCGCCGCAGGTGAAGGGCTTTAGCTTGTCCGTCACGTCGTTCTCGTTGTTCGCTTCCGGTTTGCCGTTCGGGTTAACGAGGATATTGTTCCCTTTGGGCAGCGACACCTGGATGTTATCCGCGGTGAAGAGTGCTGAACCCCCCAATGCTTCCGCCAACGGTCCCAGCGGAGCAATCAACACGCCATTACAATCCAATGCGTCCGGCAGGGTGGGGGCCACCGGCACAGCCGGCGCGACCGCCGCGAGAGCCAGTACCGAAGAGATGATCACCGCGACGACGACCAGTGCGTAGCGAAGGCGTAAAGCAGACATCCGGTTACCTCCTGGGGAGCGTGACTTGATTGATATTATACTGTAACGGGGCAAGAGATGGAAAGCGTGGGACCGTTTACAGTCTACCTGTTTCGGCGCCGGGATAAACGTCCCTCCGGGGAGCGCGAAAGGGATCAGGGAATAGGGGTTAGGGATGAGAAAACAGATACCCAGGTATCACGAACAGATACGGTAGGCGTCATACCAAATATCCTCATCCCGATCCCCTTCACCCTTCAATTATCCTCGATCGGCGTCAATCCGTCCGCTTTCGCGATGCCGCGGGGGACGAGCAGCACGCGCGGGGTTTTCGCCCACAGCGACGGGACCGAGTACATGTATGGGAAGGCAAAGCCGTTGCCGCTGATCATCGCCACCGTGCCGTCTTCACCCGGTTTCAGTTCCACGGTATGCGTGCCCATCTTGCTGATATCCACCGTGCGCGCCGCCTTCAATCCTTTCGCGGGGAGGGTATTGAAAAGGGTGAGCGTTTTCGCCCCGTAGGTGTCCCACGTTTCCAGGTCGAGTGATTTCAATCCCTTCGGCAGATACAGATAGACCGGTGATTGTGTCCACCCCTCGGCATTGAGGAAGTAGGTAAAGCCGCCACGGATATCGCCGAGATACTTCCCTGTCTTCTGATCATAATCCAGGCTGGAGAACGGCGAGACGTTGCCGCCATAACCGACATCGAAGCGGTAGGTGCCGGGTTTCGCCGCCTTCAAGCGCACGGCGACCAGTTGGTACTTCGTCTTGTTGAATTCGACTTCCTCCGAGCGCTTCACCGTCATGGTCTTATCCACAATAGGCTCCCAGGCTTTTTTCGTCGCGTTCCAGTAGTCGACGCCATAAGGGACATCCTTCTGCAGATAGTAACCATCATTCGGGTTATACGGCCAGATGAATTGGAAGCCGATCTCGTCATCCGCTTTGCGTGCGGTGGTGAGGAATTTCACCGGCTTCTGGAAACCGCTGTTATACCAGAAGCGGTCATCGGGAATATCGCACTGGAATTCTTTCACCAGCACCAGGTCGTTCTGATCAATTTCCTTGCCCTTCTTGCCATCGGCCAGCGTGACATCGGCGAAGAGAGTAACGGGCGTGGGTTGCCAGTGGTCCACCACCAGTTTCCACCAGGCCTGCGTCTCTTCATGGGTGTAGTGCGCGGGACCGGTATTGAATTCCGGCCCGGCCGCCTCCGCCGCGTCGTTGGTCTTGAAGATCATGCGGGTGACGGCGTGCATGGCGGTGATGTAGGACATCTGCCCTTTCCAGGCGAATTCCTTCAACTCGCGCGAGGCGGGGGTAGCTTTGCCGACATCTTCCAGATAGTGCAGATACCAGAACTGCTTCAGGTCATCCAGCCGCCGCAGGGCGCCTGCTTCCCGGACGGGATCGATCTTCTTTTCCGCTGCATCGATGTAGCGGATCACCCGCGCCCAGACATTCGGAGCATTGACGGGGTAATTCTCCGGCTGCATGCGGTCGTAGTACATCTTCATCTCACGCCACCCGCTGCCGTAGGCACGCTGGAACCAGCGGTTGCGGAGGATATCGAGCTGCGCCGTGGTCAGGTTGGCGTTCCAGAGCATCTTGGAGATCATGTAGTAGCCCAGCCCCATGCGCCCGAAGTTGAAGTCCATCTCCGCGCAAATCGCCTTCATGCCGGCGTGATACTCGGTGCCGTATTCCTGGTGGATATACTCCGCCGAGTTGCTCCACGACGGGGCGATGCCGCCCACGCCGAGATCGCTTAAGGCTGCCAGGCTCAATATGAGGTAGTCGCCGGACGGCTCGCGTGGGAGCATTTTCTGATAGGCTTTTGCCAGATCGACATGCGAGAGGTAATTCTTCCACTTCCCGGCGCCGCGATGCTTGGGATAGCTGGCGATCATGATGCGGATGCGCGGGTCCAGGTTGAAATTGGGCGGCACGTCGTGGTAGTTGTAGCTGTAATTGCTGAGGCGCACCTGCTCGATTTTCTTCTTTCCGGAAGCGGTCACCTGTTCAGCGGCCGGCTTCGCGGCGATCCATTTATCGTATTCGCGCAGCAGCCAGTTGTCGAAGCCGAAAACGTGGTCGCTGGCGAAGATCGGGTCCCACATCTCTTTGGGCTGATCCAGCCCGAAGAAGCCGTTCAGCACGTAGGGTTTGTCGAGTTTTAATCCTTCGCCGGCCAGGTAGTCCGGATACCAGTTCTGGTTCTTGAGCAGTTTATCCAACGCGGCATACCCACCGCCATCTTCCGGATCGGTGCCGTAGACGAAGACGTCTTCGGGGTGCTGGGTGAAGAACGACTCCGATTCCTGTTTCATGCGGTTGAAGACCACTTCGCGCACCAACGGCACGGAAAGGTCGAGGTTGGCGCCGATCTCGTAGAGGCTCTGGATGGCCCAGGTTTTCCCGTCGGAGATGAAGACCCTGCTTTTGTCCAGCGGGTCGGCGGCATCGGTATCGATCCACATTTGCCCATTATTGTCCGGTCCGGCTGTCGGGCGATCGGCATCCATGCCAAGGGTGCATTTGGGAACGAGAAAGCCATCGGTGATATGCTGCTTGCGCATGGCGGCGACCACGTCGCGGTGGAAGCCCTGCATGGCATGGCCGGGGAAGCCGGGCATGGAAGCAGTGCGCATGTGCGTGCCGATGAGCCAGCGATTATAGCTGACATCGACCAGTTCATCAGTGGGATCGTTGAGTTTATTCGTGAAGAGCGTGCCCACGCCGTATGTCTGGCCGCTGGTACCGCTCAATCCGCGAATATAGAAGCTGGGGCGACCGGCCTTCTTCACGCTGAAAACGAGAGGGCGCTGGTGGTAGTCCGGCACATAGATCCAGTCCGGTCCCATGCCGAGCACCTCATAATCGACTGATTCCAGTAGTTCGGTGACTGCATTGGCCAGTCCCTCAGCCGTATTGGCGATGAGCAGGACGCGCTTCCCTTCGCTGCGGATGAAGAAGGCTTCGTGATCGTTGTAGCCATCCTCCCCGGTGTTGCGAAGGGCATCCACAATTTCGGGATCTTTCCGCAGAGTTGCCGGGGCGGCCGACAACAGGGTGAGGACAATACCACGCGACAGGTCATTGCGACTCACCACCGGCAGGTCTTTCCCCGTCATGCGGCGGAGGCCATCGGTCAGGAAGTTCACGGCATACTTTATATGATTGGCCGGTGTGCCGTCGTACCAGGTCAGGCCTTTGGCCTTCTCCCAATCGAATCCGGTTTTCGCCACCGGATCGTACTGGAGGACGATCTCAGCCGTCACCCCCGGCGCCACGGCGACAAACGGGGCTGCCGGCATATCGGCAGGTTTCATGGGCGCGGCAAAGGCGGCGAGACCGCAAACGAGCAGCAACAACGCGAAGATCTGTTTCATGGATTCTCCTGATGCCCGGGAATATTTGGATGCCCGGTCGTAGCGATATTATTCTATACCGGATGGCGATACCCCTATCAACAGGGAGAACTATTGAAACCGTTCCTCAAGTTTTCGCCCTGGCATTATTCGATCGGCGTCAACCCGTCCGCTTTGGCAATACCGCGGGGGACGAGGAGGACGCAGGGCGACTTCGCCCACAGCAACGGTACCGAATAGAGATAAGGGAACGCAAAGCCGTTGCCGGCGATCATGGCCACCGTGCCATCCTCACCAGGTTGCAGTGCCACGGTATGGGTACCCATGGCGCTGATGTCTTCCGTGCGCAACTTGCTCAGCCCCTTGGCCGGCAGTCCCTTGTAGAACGTCACCGTTTTACTCCCAAAGGCATCCCAGACTTCCAGATCAAGCGTTTTCGTGCCTTTGGGAAGGTAAATGTAGACCGGGGATTGCGTCACGCTGTCGGGCGTGTTGTTCATGGTGAAACCATGCAGCGCATTGCCGGTATACTTGTCAGCCTGAATGTCAAAGTCCAGGCTGGAGAGCGGCGAGTCATTGCCGCCATGCCCGATATCGAAGCGGTAGGTGCCCCGGCGGGGCGCCTTGAAGCGCACTTCAACCAACTGGTAGGGTTTCCCCGCCAACTCGACCTGCTGAGATGGTTGTACGGTCTTGGACTTGTCGATGAAGGAATCCCACGCTTTTTTCGTGGAATTCCAGATGTCGACCCCGTAATCGAGATCCACCTGCCGGTAATAGACTTCGTTCGGGCTATAGGGCCAGATGAGTTTGAAGCCGATCTCATCGCCCGGCTTGCGCGCGATTTGCAGAAACTTCGGCGTTTTCATATAGCCGCTGAAATACCGGTAGCGCTCATCGGGGATGGCACACTGGAATTCTTTGACCGGCACCAGGTCATTCAAGTCAACATCTTTTCCTTTCGTCCCATCGATCAGCACGGCATTGGCAAACAGCGTGACGGAGGTCCATTTCCAATAATCGAGGACCTTTGTCCAGCAGGCTTGCGTCTCCGCTTGGGTGTAATGCGCCGGGCCATTGGTGAATTCCAGACCCGCCGCTTCCGCGGCGCTGATGGTGTTGAAGAACCGGCGCGTCACCACATACTCGGGAATCATATAGGCGGTCTGCCCTTTCCAGGCAAACTCGCGCATCTCCCGCGCCGTGGTCTTACCGGTGCAGCAGAGGTAGTGGAAGTACCAGAATTGCTTGAGATCGTCCAGCCGTTTCTGCGCGGCAGGCTCGCTGACCGCGTCGATCTTCGCATCGGCCGCCTCGATGTAACGGATGGCGCGCGCCCAGGCATTCGGCGCGTTCACCGGGTAATGCTCCGGCTGCATGAAGTTGAAATAGGCCTTCATCTCTCGCCAACCGCTGCCGAAGGCCCGTTGGAACCAACGGTCGCGGCGGGCATCCAACTGCGCGGGCGTCTGTTTGACGTCCCACAGGTATTGCGCGAGCAGGTAGTACCCGAGGCCAAGGCGAGCGAAATTAAAATCGATTTCGACATTGATCGCCTTCATGCCGCCATCGAACAGCGGCTGATAATCGTCGATAATGGCCTTCGCCGCATTGCTCCATTGTGGAGGGATGCCGCTTGAATCGTAATCGCCGAAATAGGCCTGGCTCAAGATGAGGTAATCACCGGACGGCTCGCGCGGCAGCAGACGTTTGAAGGCCTGCGCCAGGTCGATGTGCGAGACATAACGCTTCCATTTGCCCGTGCCACGGTGTTTCGGGAAGCTGGCGATCATCACGCGGATACGCGGGTCCAGATTGAAATTCGGCGGCACGTCATGATAATTGTAGCTGTAGCCGCTGCAGCGTACCAATTCCTGTTTCTTCTTTCCGGTACTGGTCACGCGCTCCGCTGCCGGCAGCGAAGCGATCCATTTATCATATTCCCGCAGTAGCCAATTGGCAAAGCCGAAAACGGTATCACTCGGAGAGGCGGGGTCCCACATTTCCTTTGGCTGGTCCAGCCCGAGGAAACCGTGCAGCACGTACGGTTGACCGAGGGGAGTGCCTTCCTTCGCCAGGTAATCCGGGTACCAGGTTTTATCCTTCAGCAACTTCTCCAGATCGGCGTAACCGCTGCCGTCCTCCGGTTCATAGCCGAAAACGAATAGGTCGTTGGGATTCTGCGTGAAACTCAATTCGGCATAGCGTTTCATGCGCTCCAGCACAACATTGCGTACCAGGGGGACGGACAGATCCAGGTTGGCATTGACCAGTGATGGGTTCTCTTCCGACCATTCCTTGCCGGTGGAGATGAATAACTTCCCGGCTTGCGGCGTTCCATCCCGATCGTCGTTGATCCACATCTGTCCGGCATTTTGTAGGGAAGCGGCCGGGCGGTCTGCCGCCGGGGCGATGGTGCATTTGGGCACGAGAAAGCCATCGGTGACATGCTGCGCGCGCATGGCAGCGATGACATCGCGGTGAAATGTCTGCAGGGAATGGCCGGGGAAGTTCGGCATGGAACTGCCGAACACCCGCAAACCGACCATCCACCGATAAAAGCTTTTCTCCACCAGTTCATCGGCAGGATCGGTGAGCGTGTCGGACATCAAAGTGCCGACACCGTGGTCCTGCCCACTGGTCGGCCACAGCCGGCGCGTGTAGAAACTGGGACGCCCGGCGTGCGCCAACGTGAATACCAGCGGTTTTTGCCGGTAGTCGGGGGCGTACACCCAATCCGGCCCCATGCCCAGGATTTCATAATTGACCGAGTCCAGCAGGTCTACGACGGCTGCGGCCAGTCCCTGTTCGGTGTTGGCGATAATCAGCAGGCGCTTCGTCTCGCTGCGGATGAAATAGGCCTCGTTCGCGTTATAAGCGTCCTCCCCGGTATCACGCAGCGCGTTGAGCACCTCCTGGTCTTTCTGTAACACGGTCGGCGCACCAGCCAATGTGGTAAGGATGATGCCGCGAGAGAGGTCGCTGCGGTTCACCACCGGCAACTCTTTTCCGGTCATGCGCTGGATGCCGTCGCGGAGATAATTTACCGCATTTTTTACAGTGTTGGCAGGAGTATTGCCCCAATACCAGGCCAGCGTCCTGGCCTTCTCCCAATCAGTACCGGTCTTCGCCGCCGCGTCGTACTGGAGGACGATTTCCGCCGTTACTCCCGGCGCCACGGCGATGAACGGGGCGACCGGAATGGCGGACGGTTTCGCCGAAGCGGCAAGGGCGGCAACCCCGCAGATGAGAAGCAGAAAGATAAGGGACTGTTTCATGGATACTCCTGCTGCCCGTGGGATGTGCGGGCATTCGGTCGTTGTACCCGGTACTCTACATCGAAGCATCGAACATAGTCAATATCAGGCTTCCGCGTCTCCGATATCCCGCCAGGTGACATGCTCCCCTTCATTGAGATCGCGCAGGAGCGAGCGTCCCACCAGCGAGGGCAAGTCGTAGGGGGGAATCGCTTCACGCGGGCAGGGGCGTAGAGCGGCGAACATATCCTCCCGTAGGACGGACCCTTGCTTCAGGGCGCGTGTGGCGCGCAATGCCCGGCGCTGCATGATGACCCATTCCTTCTCATTGTCTTCGAGGGTCTTTACGCCGGAACCCAGCGCCATCTCCAACTCGCGGGCGCGCGCCATCATCTCTTTCCAGGCAGCGGCATCCATGGAGATGGCGTGGTCGGCGCCGGGACGGGTGTTGTCGTCGGTGAAGTGCTTCTCGATGACTCGCGCGCCCAGCGCGATGGCGCCCAATGCGGCGGCGTGGCCGGGGGTATGGTCGCTCAATCCCAACAACATGCCGGGGTACATGGTCTGGAAGGTCTTCAAGACATTCAAGTGCGCGTGACGGAAGTTTTCGCTGCTGCCCGAGTAATTGGTGTTACACTGCAGCAGCACCAGTTGCCCGTTGTAGCGCAATATTGCTTCCACCGCTCGATGCACCTCGTCGGCAGTGGAGAGTCCGGTCGCCAGCAGCACCGGTTTGTTGCGCTGCGCGACATATTCAAGGAACGCCGACCAGGTCAAGTCTCCGGAGCCGATCTTATACGCGGGGACGAAGCTGTCGAGTTCGTCCACCAGCGCGGGCGAAGTCGGCGTGGTCATGAAAGTGATGCCGGCTTCCCGGCAGGTCTCTGCCAGCGTGGGGGTCCACTCGGGGTTGATCGAGACATCCTGGTAGATTTCATAGATAGGCTTGGTCAAATTCTTCAGGAAACTGACCCCTTGCACGTGCCGGAACCCGTAATCACTGGCGAGTGACGCAGCGCTGAAATGCTGGAACTTGGCCACGTCTGCACCCGATTCCTTTGCCAGGTAAATCAAGTCTTTCGCTCGCTGTAAATCGCCATCGTGATTTGAACCGATATCGGCGATGAAGCAGGTGGGGTGGTCTTCACCGATCAGATGTCCCGCAATGCGTATCTCAGTCTGCCAATGCTTCGTCATAACGTTGCTCCTTTGTTCGTGATGGGGGCGACCAGGAACTCGACGCTCACCACGCGTACCGTTCCGTTCTTCCGCTCCTCGCTGGTATCGCGCGGTCGGGTATCATTCAGCAGGGTCAGATCGTTCCACCTCGGAAGGCTCGGGGCACATGGGCAGGCGCAGGCGGCACTGCCAGGTCGGCTCCAGATAGTTCCGCTGTCGGCCAGCAGATCCACGAAGGCATGAATCGCCTTTGGGCGGAGTTTTCCATCGTCACGCCAGGTAGCACCTTTGTAATAATTGAAGTAAATGTTGCAATCGCCATTATACAGGACGCGGTTTTTCGTCGGCTTCATGCAGACTCCTTCTATTGGAAAAGGAAGTTGTTTTTCAGATGGATTTTAAACGGCAGCGACGGTTTGGAAAGCTTGCCGTCTTTATCGGTGTATACGACGAATAGATAGAAATCCACCTCGGGGCACAAACCCTCCAGCAACTGGCCGGGTACCGTCCAGGCTGACCCCAGCTTCAACGCGCCGCGGCCATCCGCATAGGGGCTGACCCAGATATCATAACTTTTCGCACCGTCAACGGCGTCGAAGAAGACATGGCAGCGCGTGCCGTTATATTCGTGGGCCGGATCGGCCACCTTCAGCACGCGGGTGGGGGCCCCCACGCCGGTCTGCGCCATGTCGGTAATAGGATTATCGAGGGTGGGGGCGCCGGCAGGCATCGGCATGCGGAGGGCGGATATCCGCACCATCTCATCCGTCATGTCAAAAGCGGAGGCATACTCGGCATAGAGATCGCCAAGCAAGACATCGTCCGTCCGGGCCGGAACGAGATCGTTGCCGTACACGACGGAGGAGCGACGCTCGACGATGATCTTTTCCAGCTTCACCGGCAAATCCACCACTCCATCGCCGTCATAAGAACCCCACCAGGAGGTGCCCAGTTCACGGTAGCAATCATACGGCGAGTGTGACGGCAACTCGAAGCGCAGGTAGCGCCAGCCGTCGAAGTTGAAACCGCTCAGGGTGCGGGTGTCGTCCTGGTTCCATTCATCTTTCCCGCCGACGCTGAGCCAGCGTTCGCCTTTGGCATCGCGCAGGCTGTAGATCACGCGCCCCCAGTCGCTGGCGGCTTTTACCCACAAGCCGAAGTGGTCGGCCTTGCCCGGAATGACGATCGGGGTCTTCGGCATGAACGTGGTGTAATACGGCATCACCTTGCGGTCAACCTGCTGCGGGCCCAGATGCACCGCCAACGCCTGGCTGCCCTGGGCTTTCGGCGCCGCGATGGCTTTTGCCGTCATATCACCCAGGAATCGAGCAATATACATGGGGTTCGTATTTTCATACTGTTCGTCATGCTTACTGACCAGCGTCCATTCGTTGTTGGCCAGGTTCGTCAACTTGATGCGGTTTTTCGCCGGGACGGCATCGGAATGATCGGTGGCGCCCAGCGTGATCTCCGCTTCGCCGGTCATCCCCTCCAGGTAGACGGGCGACTGCGCGATGGTAAAGGTGACCGTGCCGTTCTTTTCCTTTAGCACGATGCGGTTGTCGTTCATGTCATAGACTTCAACAGTGGCTCCGGGCGCCACCTTGACGCTCACCGGGCGTTTGCCGCGGATGGTCCACAGCAGGTACACCAGGTGATTGTCCCGGTAGTGCTTGTATTGCTGGCAGTAAACTGAGGTGCTGCCGGTGGGCACGAACTTCACGAAATTGCAGCGGTTCACATGCCGTGTCAACGTGGCATAGGCCACATACGCCAGTTTGGGCATCATCAGCGGCATGCGGGTACAGTTGCCGCCGCCGTTATGGTTCTCCCCCCAGTAATTGGCGCAATCGAAGACGCCATTCGCACTCTCATGGTTATTCACCCCGTAGCCGATGAGCCCCAGGAAGTTGCGCGTGCAGATGTCGGCTTGCTCTTCATCTGACGCGTCGACATCCTTGGAAGGGCAGGTGGGACCCTCAATCTGCACCATATATGGATTTTTCTTATATTTTCTGATCTCCGTCATGATCGGATAAAGTCGGTTGAGCGTCACCTGATCGATTTGCTGCTCGGGAATGCGTTCGTATTGCGGGAGATCCAGCGCCATGCCGTCGATCAATTCGCGGGCTTCCGGACTTTTCCGCAAAAAGATCGCGGTATAGTTCGGATCGCCATACGGCACCAGGATCTTCACATCCGGCCATTCCTTCTTCCCCGCGCGGGCGCCGAGCAGGAACATCTGGGCGCTGGTAGCGCTTTGACCGCTGACATCGACGTGCCGAAACAC
>Ga0118677_10012248_pt1 | contig 12624 bp, 16 predicted proteins | sample AliMusrvi5mmetaG_FD_86154 | JGI IMG/M metagenome (GOLD analysis project Ga0118677, IMG submission 86154)
CTCAGGGCCTTCGCCGCGAAACAGGAAAAGGTAGCCCAATTCCTCACCGCCGAAGACCTAACCGACGATGCGGCGGCCCATCAAAAAGCCGCCGCCAAGGCTCTCGCCCAAGCCAGCGCCATCGAGAATCATCTGCCGGAAGCGTGAGCGGACAGGATTTGCTAAATCAAATCAACTCGCGATAGACGTCGGGATGAGGGCGGGCGATGACCACGGCGTTGACCAGCAAACCGGCCCCGGCAATAACGGCGCGGCCGGCATCCACGGCGGCTTGCACCGAGGACACATCACCCGTGAACGTGGCGAAGGCCTTGCCGCCGAGGGCCATGGCCAGGCGGATTTCCAACAAGGTGACGTTGGCCGCTTTGACTGCGGTATCTGCGGCTTCGATCAGGTTGGCGACGTTGAAGGATTCTAAAATGCCCAAGGCACCGGTGGGTTCGACCGGCCGCGAACGGGCGAGGGCGGCAAATACGTCGGGGTGGACGCTGGGAATGACGAATTGGTCAATGAGGCAGCCTTTGGCGGCGGTACAGCCGGCATGTATGGCGGCACCGACGGCGGCCACATCGCCACCGATGAGCACCATGTACTTGCCGGAGCAAATCGAGCGAGAGAGCAACAGCTTCACGTTCGATGCCTTGAGCATGGTGTCGGCGACGAGAAAGCCGCCGGCGATGCTGGTGAGTTCGATAAGTCCAAGGGCGCGGTCTTTCATGTTGTACGGAGGATGATGGCAGTGCCAGTAACGGCTTCAACGGTGGCGGCGAAAGGCGCGTGGATGATGGCACCGAGGGCATCGGGCGCGGGTTCCGCAATGACCTGGCCGGCGGCAACGCTCTGGCCGACGTCCACCTTGGCCAGAGCTGGCGCACCGGCGTGTTGCTTGAGCGGGAGGACCGCCCGGCTGGTGGTTAGAACGCCTTCTTGGAGCGGGGCCGGGTGGTCGTAGCCATCGATGCCGAGGCGTTTCATCAGGCTCTTGACGGGCACTCGGCGACCGTCATGCATCGGGTGAGCCTCGACGCTAGTGGCCCCGGTCCATTTCCAACCTTTGGCGCGCAGGACAGCTTTCGAGTCGTCGCAGGCTTCTTTCGGATAGAGTTGTTCGGGGCAGGCGTAGAGCGTACACAGGCCGCAGGAGCAGCAAAGGCCGGCCCACTCGCTGAAGCGCTCGGAACCGGTGGCGGTGAAGCCCAGCGAGCGCATCACCTGGTGGGGTTCAACGGCGTATCCCAACAAAAACCGCGGGCAGAACTCGGTGCAATAGCGGCACTGGTCACAAGCGGACTTGCCGATGGCAGCCTGCACCTGCGGGGGCTTGAACTTGCGTTCCATCACGTGGTGGTCGCGTGGCAGCACAATCACCCCGGCGGTGGTTTTGGTGACGGGTCGGTCGAGATCGGAGGTGGCCTCGCCCATCATCATGCCGCCAATATTGAGCACCGGATCGGCCACGGTGGCACCGCCTGCTGCTGCGATGCACTCGCGCAGCGAAATACCGATGGGCACCTCAAAGCTCGCCGGTTGGCGCACCGCCCCGGCAATGGTGATGGTTTTTCGAATGACCGGGCGGCCGTCGGCGGCGGCGGCAATGTTGGCCAGTGTTTCGACGTTCTGCACCACCACACCAACATGAATCGGCAAGCCGGCAGGCGGAATAAGCCGACCCGTGACGGAGTGGACCAAATCATACTCGTCCCCGGCGGGATAGTAGTCATCTAACAAATGAACCCGCACCCGGGTGCCGGCGCAGGCGGCCTCCACAGCAGCCACCGCGTATTTCTTCTTGGCTTTGATGGCGATGACCACGTCGGCGGCACCAACCGCCTCGGCGGACAACAGGATGCCGCGCACCACCTCGGCGGCGCGGTGTTGGAGCACCGCCGCATCCTTGTGGAGCAACGGCTCGCACTCGGCACCGTTGGCTATCACGGTGTCGGCCTTGGCGACGAGCTTAACGTGGGCGGGAAAACCGCCGCCGCCGGCACCGACAACGCCGGCTTGGCGCACTTGAGTGACGAGTGACATGAGGGGAAAGATTGGGCTGATAAATTGCGGCGGCAGGAGCATGGCTCGGGCCTGTGAACAATCAACCCAAAAATCTCCCCATAACCCGGGGCTACACCAATTCCGCGGCGATCGGATCGACCAGTGCTCGGCCGTGGTGAATGAGCAGAAGTCGGCCCCCTGCGAACTGCAACAAGCCGGCTTCGGCAAGGTGCTTCGCGCGACTCAGCGCATCGGCCGTGAGTAAATCCTGCGAAATCCCTTCAGCCGTGCGCAGGCCCAGGGCGATGCATTCCAATCGACGTGCCTCCGGATCGAGGATTTCAGCTTCGGCAAGGGCATGCCCGAACGCCTGAATTTGGGCGATATAGCTGGAGGTATCGGCCACGTTTTTCGAGCGGACGTGTGCCATCGTGGACACCGCAGAAGGCCCCAAGCCGAGGTAGTCCTCGCCGCGCCAGTAGCCGCAATTGTGCGATGATCGCTGGCCGGGCCGGGCATAGTTGGACGTTTCGTAGTGCTCAAACCCGGCATGGGTTAGGATGTCGTCGGCCAAATGAAAGAATTCGGCATTGTGGTCTTCGTCGTCACGCATTTCGCCGCGTCGCAGTGATTCAAAAAATGCGGTATCTTCCTCGTAGCTGAGGTTGTAGGCGGAGATGTGCTCTGGGCCAAGCGCCAGCGCCTGTTCAAGAGTGGCCTGCCAACTTGCCTTGGATTGGCCGGGAATGGAGAACATTAGGTCGATATTCACCGCTGGAATGTCGGCACGCCGCAGAATCGCGACGGACTCCCTAGCCTGGGCCGCCGTGTGCTCGCGGCCCAAGGTCGCCAGTACCTCGTCATCGAACGATTGAATCCCGAGGGACACCCGGGTCACTCCCAACTCCCGGAACAAGCGCGCCTTGGCCGCATCGAAGGTGGCCGGATTGGCTTCCAACGTCACTTCCTCCAGCGCATCAAAGTCAACCACCGCTCTCAACCCGGCGAACAAGTTGCGCAAATGCCAGGGCGACAACATGCTCGGCGTGCCACCACCTAAATAAAGCGTGCGGGCTGCCGCAGCCTCCTGCGGGATCCGCTGGCGGGCCTCACGGGCGATCGAGTCCAAGAAGCCGCCAATCGGAGTGGCACCCGGCGTGTGCTTGTAAAACGAGCAATACGGGCAAACGCGATGGCAAAAGGGAATGTGGACGTAGAGGAGCAGGGCGGGCAACGTGTAGCACGGGATGATCCCAGCACCAATACCGAGTCTGCCCAAAATCCCCTTCACCCGGTCCCGCTATCCACACCCTGGCCCCCAACCTGATCCTCAGGCTTGAATCGGCAAAAATGACGCCGACGACCGCAGGAAATCCCCCTCAAATCGAAAAAATGCGGATTTGCAAAAGATGATTAGAAAAATGGGTTGCTTTACAGCCTTGCTGCCCCAAGCTTGAACCACGCATGACGGTGCAACCGATAATTATTCAAGGAGGAATGGGGGTGGGTGTGTCGAATTGGCGATTGGCCCGGGCCGTTTCGCAAGCTGGACAGTTGGGTGTAGTGAGTGGCACAGCCTTGGATCTGTTGTTAACGCGGCGCCTCCAATGCGGTGATCCAGGTGGCCACATGGCTGAGGCTGCGGCACGTTTCCCCTTTCCGGCCATCGTCGAGCGCGTTTGGAAACGCTATTTCATTGAAGGCGGCAAGTCGGTCGCCAAAAAGTTTCTTGGGGTGCCGATGCACGCCCTCAAACCATCTCAGGATCTGGTTGATCTGACGGTTCTGGCCAATTTCGTTGAAGTCAACCTCGCCAAGCACGGCCACCGCGGTCTGGTCGGCATCAATTTGCTGGAAAAAATCCAGCTTCCGACGATTCCCTCATTGTTTGGCGCGATGCTTGCAGGGGTGGATTATGTGCTGATGGGAGCGGGTATTCCGCGGGCGGTGCCGGGCATTTTGGACCAGCTTGCGCAAGGCCAGGCGGCCCGTCTCAAAATTGATGTGCACGGGACGACCGGGGCTGAGGAATTTTTCACTGAGTTTGATCCGTCACCCTATCTAAAATCCCCCGACCAACGCTTGGACCGACCCAAGTTCCTAGCCATCGTCTCTTCCGCCACTCTGGCTATCGCTTTGGCACGCAAATCTTCCGGACGTGTCGATGGCTTCATCGTCGAGGGATGGACGGCCGGCGGCCACAATGCCCCACCACGGGGTACCATGCAGATTGATGCCGCCGGCGAACCCATCTACGGCGAACGGGACCTGCCCGACTTGCAGAAAATCGCCAGCCTCGGCCTCCCCTACTGGCTAGCCGGTTCCTTCGGTGAACGCGGAAAAATCGCCGAAGCCCAGGCGCTCGGTGCAGTCGGCGTCCAAGTCGGTACCGCCTTCGCGTTTTGTGAGGAATCCGGCATCGCTCCCGAGCTCAAGCAAAAGGTGCTCGACGGCAGCAGCCGCGGCGTGCTGCGGGTATTCACCGATCCGGTGGCCTCGCCAACGGGATTTCCTTTCAAAATTATCCAAGGCGGCCCCGAAACCTCCATTCCCATCTGCGGCAAAGACCGCACCCGCATCTGCGACTTGGGTTACCTGCGACACCTCTACCGCAAAACCGATGGCGGTGTGGGCTATCGCTGCCCGAGCGAACCCATCAATGACTACCTCCGCAAGGACGGCAGTTTGGAGGAAACCGTCGGCCGCCAATGCGTCTGCAACGGCCTCATCTCCACCCTCGGTTTGGGCCAACTCGTCGCTGATGGCAGCACCGAAAAACCTCTTCTAACTGGCGGTGACGATGCAGTGGTCGTGGCACGCTTTCTCGAGCCCGGCAAGACATCCTACTGCGCACAGGATGTCATCGATCGCCTGTTGAGCTGATCCCGGGCCTACGCTTGAATTTTCACCACGCGTGGGCCACTGCGGCATGAGGTGTGAGCGACTGGCGTTCGACCTCAAGATAGCCACTGAGCCAAGCCATTTCTATTCCCTGAAATTGCGGTCAAGCTCAGGAGTCGTGCAAGCATCTTGGTCGCCTTGATAGCGGCGTGTCTATGCCCGCCGATGACCCTCAGAACTTACGTGCATTGGAACACCCGCTTCACCCGCTTTTGCTTGGAATGTCTGAAACAGACTCCTCAGAACGCTGGCACCCCGGCCATCAGCGCCTACCTCGACTATCTGGTCCTCGAGCGCAACGTCGCTCCAGCCACCCAGAAGCAAGCCCTCAACGCCATCGCCTTCCTCACCAAAAAGGTCTTCGGCGTTGAGGAATTTACCCTCGATCACGTCACACCAGCCCACGGTGGCCGCCGTCCCCCTCCCCTGTCGTGCTCTCGCGCCTGGAAATCGCCGCCATTTTTGCCCATCTCGAAGACCCGTGGAAACTTGCCGCCCTTCTCATGTTCGGGTCCGGCCTGCGGCTGATGGAATGCCTAAACCTCCGAGCCAAGGATTTCGATTTCGACCAGGGCACCATCACCGTTCACGATGGCAAAGGAAACAAGCACCGGGTGGTTCCACTTCCCAGGGCATTGGAACCGACTCTTCATACCTATCTCGCTTCCGCCAACGAGAAGCACCTTCAGGACCTCGCCGTCGGGTGCGGGCGATGTTCACATGCCCAAGGCACTGCTGCGCAAATCATCATGAATCGACCCGGAGCCGGTGCCCAGAGCCCATTAGACTTCGACCTCTAATCCCGCTATTCTTCGCAGAACCCATCGCGAAAACCAAACGCTCCCAACCGCATATTCTTCTCGCCAAGTCCCAACCCTACCGCTATCGATGGGCCTGTGAACCGACTATCCCTGAGAAGTGCCCAACCGGGAAGGTTTTGCCCCCTGATACACGACCGGTCGTGTATCCAGTTAACCCACCGGTCGTGTGTCCCAGTTAACCCACCGTCCGTTCAATAAATCTGTTGGGCAGATACAATGAAGAAATCACTCAAGACAGCCTGTGTCATCTTTACCGTCCTTTTAGTATGTTTGCTTCCTCACAAGTCGTATAGGATCGCAGCATACCCAGAGAATCTTTGGACAAGCCCTGGACATTTTAGCCACCCGTCAACGACTCAAGAAGTACTCAAGTGGAACCGAACCGAATACGGAGTCGTGTGGGCCTGGTTGGTCCACGATTCCTGCACCCGTGAGCCAGCTTGGTATGTTCGTATCGAACCGCGATCTCTAGTGATCTATGTCGCAGGCGCATTTACAGCAGGTTTTGCAATTTTTTTCCTGGCTGGACGCCGAACCAAATTTGTCCAACAAGGCTGCGTACCGAATGCCCGTTAAACCCCACAACAGCAACCCCTACAACACCTCAACTGCCGGTCATCGGTAGCCTTAACGTTCTCCAACAAGCCCAAGATGCTAAGAAAATGAAACCGCTCCTCAACTTCGCAATCTTGCTTGTGGCGGGCATATCCGTATTGGTTGCTGATGAGGCTCATACTAGACCGCAGAAAGACCCGAAGGAGAATTTCGTAGTGGAGGCTTACGAGGTCTATATTCCAGGCACGACTCTCTTCACCAGCACCATCGTTCATACTCAATTGAAATCGGGCTGGTCTCAACGCACATGCTCTATCGGATACCAAAGGCAGAACGCCGAGCTTACCTCATGGACCTTTACACCGATTCTTACGCTCCCTGCTATCGAGAACGACTCGTATGTCGTGAATTCTTCTGAAGGGGCAATCAGCGTGACTACAAAGCTGGGTGGCAAGGAAGTTGTTAAACTTAACTTAGAGGCACTGGCACCTACGGCGGTCACACGAATAATTTCGGCAGAAGCGGGCGCTGCCCAACCGGCTACCAAGCCCGCAGACAAACTTCTCGAGAGAGATCAACCCTCAACCCCCACGTCGAAGGATGCCCCCCGGTAGCCGGATGGCAGGCCCGCACGTTCGCTAGATGAAATCATTCCTTACACAGACCATCTTGGTTTGGTCGCTATGCAGTCTCGCTTTGGCGGATAATTTCACGCGGGAACGCTTCACCCATATTGACTCAATCCGAATCACCGAGATGACATACAAGGCTGATTCGCTCGACCGAATACTCTTCGCGCTTATCGGAAAGATTGATTCCTTAGATACAACCCCAGGAGGTCCCTATCGGATGTCAATCATTGAGGGTGAATTCAAGCCAGAGCACAAGTTGCCCCTGGCGGACTTCTCGGTGCGGAAGGCTACGGTCAGGGAGGTGATTGGACACTTGTCACGGGTCTTTGGTGTGACATTTCATGCCACATCGATTGGGGTCGTTGTTACACCGGATGGCACGAAGCCGTTTCCCAATTATAAGGCCAAGGAAGGGGCGGTATTCTACACCTACCCAAAAGCAAGAAGCGAACAAGACGGTGGTGGCATCGCTCATGAACCACACTCTCACCCATCAACTTCGCCTTCAAAGTCGCGTGCCACCCCTTAGCGTACAAATGAAAACATGATTGAACTTGTCAGAGACCCCGACTCCGTAAAGATAGGATTTTACCAGAGTGTACTGGAGGATGCTGGAGGATGCTGGAATTCAAACGTACCTACGAAATGCGGATGGTTCGAACATGGCGGGCGTGATGATCTTCGACGTATACCCCGCACTCTGCGTCGTTAACGACTCAGATGTGGAGCAGGCGAATGCATTACTGAGCCGCATCGCCGTGCCAGTGACCTTCAAAGCAGATCGGGTGGACAAGCCCTGGTTGGTTATCTGGTGTTCCATTGCTCTGTTTGGACCACTCATTGTAGCAGGGCTAGTCGGAATCATTTGGTCGATCTTTGCGCAAGGTGACGTTTCAGAACCGGTGGCGGCTATTACCGACGATATCCCTCATCCAGTTGTTGTTTGCTGCCATGACACCGGTTGGAGCCGCGATGGTGATCAAGGCGAGCGCATGCAGTATCGTTATCGTCATGGGGTCTGTGGACTTTCGATCACGACGGCTGGAGCGATCTGGCCGAGCACCTTGCCAACACCGATCCCAACAATGCCAACTCGACCCCCTATGACACCGACAACGACGGACTGGCGGACGCATGGGAAATCGCGAATTTCGGCAATCTGTCTCAGGACGGCGCAGGTGATGCGGATGGGGACGGGGCGTCCAATCTTCTCGAGTTCGCAATGGACTCGAATCCCACCTCCGCCTCCTCGCTGCCGGCCCCTCATCTGGTATTGGCCGACACGAACGCCACGCCGGGCAAAGAGTTGGTGATAATATCCGCCGTCCGAGTCGGCGCCGTGTTTGCCGCCGATGGTCCTGCACAGATGGCGAGCATTGATGGCATCACCTATCGCGCCTGCGGCAGCACAACCCTTGTGAATTTCGATGCCCCCGTCGAAACGCTGGCCATGCCGCTGGCACCGGCGCTGCTGCTTGGCCTCCCCGTGCTGGACGCCGGCTGGGAATACCGGGCCTTCCGCCTGGCGGGTTCCGACGGTCCCGCCGATAAGGGATTCCTGCGGATGCAGGTCAGCCATTGATGCCTCCACCATCGTCGCCGCGAATTCCTATCTCGACAGCGGCAACCTCGTGCTCGGCGTGCGCCCTGGCAGTTTTCCCGCCACCGATGGCACGACCCAACCCTACTCGGAGGGCATGATTTATTCGCAGGGGAAATTCGATTATGCCGATGGTTATGTCGAAGTCAGCGCGATGTTCTCCAGCGCGAACGGCACCTGGCCGGCGTTCTAAAGCGGCTGGCCGCCGGAGATCGACGTGGCGGAATGGTTCAAGAGCCAGAATAACCGCATGCACACCGGCCTCGCCTATGATAACAGCGGCACCACCGTGTGAGATGATGTCAATACCTATGACAGCAGCATCGGCGACACCTGGCACCTTCACCACGGGTCCGACCTCGTCTCCGATCAAAAACCTAACGTAGCAACATCCATCAAGATCATCCATTGCGAAAACTCCAGGAAATTGACCTGCACCCGCGCCAAGAATACTGCGCCGAAAATGCTTGGCATGCCATCTGATATCGGCTAGAGAAGGGAACTGACAAGAGAGCCGATAATCGACACCTGTATCAACCCGAACCCAAAATCAACTCCCATGCAATCCATCAAGAACCTGACCCGCTTCACCTACGAGACCTCCGCTTCCCAAAACTTCCGCATTGCCGTCGGCAGCGGTCCATGCCTGAATACAGCGATGAATCCGCGCGAAGAAGTATCACCCCGGGCGCACCCGTCCAGCCTTCGAGTCCCGCAGGGGATACTGGCGTGCTTGATTGCGGGATCGTTCGTGTTCATTGTCGCCGGCCCGCCAGTTAAGGCTGGCATTGTTGCCGAGGTCTTGCGGTCGGTGAGCGACAACGCGAAGTTGAAAAGGGCCGAGAGCGACCTGATGGTCGTTTCCACCTGCCTGGACATGTACAAGCTGACTGGCGGCGGGTATCCCACCACCGAGCAAGGCCTCAAGGCCCTGGTTGAGAAGCCCGCTGTTGCGCCAATCCCTCAACAATGGGCACGGATCATGCAAAAAATGCCCGTGGATCCATGGGGCCATCTCTATCAATACCGGTTTCCCGGCAAGAAGGATCCGACCAAGTACGAGCTTTTTTCACTCGGGCCGGACGGCGTGGCGGACACCGCGGATGACGTGCGCAGTGACGGGTGAAGACGCCACAATCCAGGCACACTCCTGCTCGACAGTTGGTGCAGACCTTGTGCTGCACTGCGGCCGGTATAGGTTCCCGTGTTAAGCTGCGCCTCACCGACGTCGCCACCGCCGAGACCCTGCTGCGCCTCGTCCAAAGCGTGCCCAGCCCGAAGGCTCAGCCGATCAAGCTCTGGCTCGCCCTCAGCCCCACCGGGGCATCCCACGCCAGCCCAGGGCAACGCCCTGGGTGGTCGTCCCATCTCAGCCCCAACGGGGCATTTCATATTAGCCCAGGGCAACGCCCTGGGTGGTCGTCCCATCTCAGCCCCAACGGGGCATTTCATGTTAGCCCAGGGCAACGCCCTGGGTGGTCGTCCCATCTCAGCCCCAAAGGGGCATTTCATGTTAGCCCAGGGCAACGCCCTGGGTGGTCGTCCCATCTCAGCCCCAAAGGGGCATTTCATGTTAGCCCAGGGCAACGCCCTGGGTATGCGCGGCGGCCATTGAATCTAGGGCTGAAAGCCCGACCCAACGGCCGCACGGTTATACCGGGCTTTCAGTCCTCAATATCATTCCAATCCGAGGGACGTTACAACAAATTCAACCACGAAGATCCGCAACTTCTCATCACTTGCCGTGGAGCAACATGCGGATCTGTCAACATACCTGAGTGCGGACAGCACCCGCGGTGTGCCTGAAGCAGGGCCGCAAGAGCGGCTGAGCACCACGGGAGACAACCTGCCGAACGTGGTGCAGTATTTGAAGGAAGGACATGAGGATCGGTTGAACATGATCCTCCACAAACTGGCGAAGCGGGTGCCCCGGTTGGAAAAGGTGGAGGCCACAGTGATGCTTGACGGCCGCCTGCTGCTGCAAGTGAAGGACGCGCCTTTTGAAAAGCCGGTGATGACGAAATTCGCCTCAGACGGGACCCTCAAGATGCTGGCGTACCTGACGCTGCTTCATGACCCCGAAGCGCCGCAACTTATCGGCATTGAGGAACCGGAAAACCAGTTGCACCCGCGATTGCTGCCCGAACTGGCGGAGGAGTGCCGTGCCGCTGCCGCGGCCTCTCAGTTGATGGTGACGACTCATTCGCCCTTTCTGGTCAATGCCCTGCGGCCACGCGAGGTATGGGTTCGCTATCGAACGGAGGCCGGCTTCACACAGGCCCGGCGTGCCTCGGAGATGAAGGGAATTGCCGAGTTCATGGAACATGGCGCGCTGCTGGGGCAGCTCTGGATGGAAGGACACCTCGAGGTGGGAGACCCCCTCACCAACAGTGGTGCGGAAGTGCGCCCCTCACGCAAGCCCAATCCCCGCTGAGCCATGCACCTCGAACGGCTTCTCGAAGAGCCATCGGCGGAGGCATTCTTTGCCGGGTTTCTGCCCAAGATCATGCCAGCGGGCTCGACGCGGAACCTCATCCATTTTTAAGGCAAGACAGATCTGCTGGCCAATCTGGGGAATCGTCTCAAAGGCTAACCACCTCGCAGAAACTCTCGACAGGCGTGGACGCTCGCAACATCCGCAACATCGTGCTGATGCGGCCCATCAGCTCGATCATTGAATTCAAGCAGATCATCGGGCGTGGCACCCGTCTCTACGTCGGCAAGGACTACTTCACGATTTACGACTTCGTCAAAGCACATCTCCATTTCAGCGATCCCGAGTGGGACGGCGAACCGCTTGAACCAGAGCCGTGCAAGAAGTGCGGTAGCGATCCATGCGTGTGCGAAGTGGAGCCTCCCCAGCCCTGCGCCAAGTGTGGCAAGCAGCCCTGCGAGTGCCCGAAAGAGAACTGCCCCGATTGCGGCAAGCACCCCTGCCAGTGCCAGCATGCACGGAAGGTGAAAGTGAAAGTGAAGCTGGCCGATGGCAAGGACCGCGCCATCCAGCACATGACGATGACCAGCTTCTGGTACCCGGACGGCACGCCCATGTCGGCGCAGCAGTTCATGGAGATGCTATTTGGCAAGCTGCCGGACTTTTTCAAAAATGAGGACGAACCCCGCTCAATATGGAGCGCACCCGACACGCGGGCCAAGCTCATGGAGGGGCTTGCCGAAGGCGGATTGGGTCACGACCAAATGACCGAGATGCAGGTGATTATTGATGCCGAGAAAAGTGACCTGTTCGATGGGCTGGCCTACGTCGCCTACGCGCTGCCCCCGCTCACCCGTGAGGAGCGGGCGACCACCGCCAAGGTCAAAATCAGCAACCATTTCAACATCAAGCAACAAATCTTCCTCGAATTTGTGCTGTCCCATTACGTCAACGTCGGCGTCGAAGAGCTGGATGCCGCCAAGCTCAATCCCTTACTCCGCCTCAAGTATCACGATTCCCTCCCCGACGCCGTGGCCGACCTGGGCACGCCAAAGCAAATCCAAGAGGTCTTCATCGGCTTCCAGAAATTCCTCTACGGCCCGGCGGCGTGAGCAACCAAGGGTGAGAAATCATGAAGCGCGGTCAGTTGGCTGGGGGCGGGCAGACCGCCGCTCAGGCGGGATCTTCCGCGCTGGCTGCCAACCGGGCCATGACTTGTTCCGGGTGTTTGCGCCACTCCCTGGCCATTCTCAAAAGCTCCTGCGGCACCAGTTGCTCGACTTCCTGTTCGTTGGGCTGGCTGCATCCGTTGATGGCCTGATGGATCAGGCGGGAGAGCAGCCGGCCGCGCAGGTTCATGCGGCGGGAGGCGATTTCCAACAGGAAATCTGTCCAAAGACCCGAAGGCGGCGAGCCACTGGACCTCCAGCGACCTCGCCTACAGCCGCCTTGGCAGCTCCGCCCTCACCAACTGGGCACGTGAGACAGCCGTCCTGGTGCGCGTCAAGACGCCCGATGGCGACCCGCCCACGTTCCAGCTCCAGAACTCAGTGTTCGACCTCAAAAGTGCCACGAGGTCGAGCAAGCTCAATTCCGTGAAATGGGAGGACTGGTTCCATCGCCCGATGGGGTCAGTCCTCCTGAGTAACTCATTGTAAGTTATTGAATAGGAACGAGTTGGAAGCCATG
>Ga0118677_10012250_pt1 | contig 12623 bp, 9 predicted proteins | sample AliMusrvi5mmetaG_FD_86154 | JGI IMG/M metagenome (GOLD analysis project Ga0118677, IMG submission 86154)
ATTTAGAGGTTGTAGAGATGTTGCATGTTGGAGACAATGCCAAAGCAGACGGGGAGATGGCTCGCAGATTTGGGATAAAAACCGCAATAATTCCAAAAGCTATGGATCATTTTAGACGTTCTTTTATGGCTCAGCGCTTTAATGGAGCTCTGAATAAAATGCATGCAAACACAAGCCTCTTAATAGGGACCATTGCGAATAAGTTTTATTCTGCTCCAACAACATCTTTCCAAAACGACACCCTCTTTGATGGAAACACAAGAAACTTTGGGTATTCAGCTCTTGGGCCGTTCGTTCTTGGCTATGTCCAGTGGGTTATTCGTCGTGTTCAAGCAGAAAAAAGCACAAAAGTTTTTTTCTTGGCAAGAGATAGTTATTTAATAATGAAAGTATATGAAGAAATACGAATAAAATTAAATCTTGACATCCCAAAAGCGGAGTATCTCTACTGTTCAAGACGTTCTGTCGCAGTTCCAGCAATGGCAAAAAATAAAGATTCCGTGTATGAGTTTGCAACGCTTAATTTTGGAACAACAACAGTTCGCGACTTTTTATATTTCAGATACGGAGTAGAGGCAAAAGAACTACCTGCTGAAATCTTTAAAAAATATGCAATCAAAGCAGACGGTAGCACGCAAATCTCTTATCCAAGAGATATGAATATTACAATTAAACTTCTTGGTGATTTGATGCCGTTTATTCAAAAACAAGCAGAAGAAGAAGCTGACACTTTTGGTGAATATCTTAAATCTATTGGAGCAGATTCAAAAAAAGAGAATATCGCCCTAGTAGATATCGGATATAGCGGAACAATGCAACGCAAGATGACAGAGTTGACCGGGAAAAAATATCTCGGTCTTTATATGCTCACACACAATTATGTACTTCATCACTTTAAAGATGAAAAATTTGAGGCTTGGCTAGAAGCCTATGATGATCAACGTGTTGCATACAATCATGATTTTAATCGCTATATTCCACTTATAGAGTCTCTATTGAGCTCTGAAGAGGGATCATTGGTCCGTTTTGTTAGAAATGAAAAAGGGGAGCTCGAAAAAGATTTCTTGTATGTCAGCAATGAGGAGGACCGCATAGATTTTACAAGAGCCCTTCATGCAGGAACAATGTCTTTTGTCGGCGACTATTTAAAAAATGTTGGTGATTTTGCAATGGAAGTGGAGCTTTCTCCGATGGTCGCTTCCCATGTGCTATTTGATTTTGCAGACAAGCCTACAAGAAAAGATGTGCGTATTTTTGAAGAAATGATTCTTGAAAATATGTTTGCCGGTTCTGAGTTCCAAGTCATTGCTAATGCTAAACCATTTTTGGATAAAAATGGACATCTATCAAAAGGCTTTTTTGATAGATTGATGAATGAGAGCAAATGGAAAGAGGGCGCACATGTTGCCTTGAGCTCATATTTGAAGGAAGAACCGGCACAGCAGTATCATCAACCCGCGCAACATAGCAATCCAGCTCCAGTGCAAGTTCAAGTAGGAACACAACTTACATCATCACAAAGAAAGTGGAGAAAACTCTACAGCAATCCAGAATACTTTTTCTCGGATGTGAAATTTAAACCTTTACGTGTTTTACGCTACATGTTTGGCGCTGGTTTTATCGGCAGGGCAAATACGTCATTATTAAGACTTATTATTTCTAATCCGGAGAAAAAAGCATCATAAAAATGTCTACTTATTCATTATCTTTGACGCAACACAAAGCAGCGCATAGTGCTCTTGGCTCAAAACCATCCCTTATAAATCTCTTCTTTCCCGTAAAGCACGAGGTTGTTGTTGGATGGGGCAGAAAGAAATCTGGCCTAAAAGCTTCGCTATCCGGCAAGAAAGCGCTTTTATTAGAAGATGGCTTTTATCGTTCAGCAGGACTTAGGGACGCTCCTTCATATTCTGTAGTTATAGATGATATCGGTATTTATTATGATGCAACCAAGCCAAGCAGACTCGAAGAGATATATAAAGACTATGACTTCGAGACAGATGTTATGTTAATGAAAAGAGCCACTGAATGTATTGAGTATATTCGGACGAACAAGCTGACTAAATATAATGTAAGCAAAAAAGAGGTCACTTTTACAAAAAAGAAATCAGTGCTAGTTGCCGTTCAAGTAGAGGGAGATATGTCTCTCCAATACAGTTTTTCAAACGACCTAAAAACAGCGGATATAATTGCGATAGCGGCCGCTGAAAATCCAGATGCTACCATCATTGTAAAGATACATCCAGATGTAATAAGTGGCAAAAAACGCTCAGATATAGACCAACAAGAAATATTAAACGCTGATATAGTTGTTCTCGCAGAAGATGTAAATGTTATCTCTTTATTGGAAAATGTGGATGCAATTTATACAAAAAGCTCTCAAGTGGGTTTTGAAGCAATTTTGCTTGGAAAAAAAGTTGTAACTTTTGGTGCCCCATTTTATGCCGGCTGGGGACTCACGGATGATAGATCTCCTTTTGTTCCAGATCGTCGAAATAGAATTTTAACAAAAGAGCAACTCTTTGCCGGTGCGTGCATCCTTTATTCTAAATACTATGATCCGTATATCAACCAAGTTGTCTCAATTGAGGAGGCTCTTGAGAGCATGCACGCACACATGTTGGAAAATATAAAAAGCCAAGAAATGTCTAGCGGGTGTATCTTTTTTGTAGGGTTTTCTATGTGGAAGCGCGGATTTATTCATAGATTTTTTCCAAGCGCAAAAACGCGCTATGTTGGGAAAAGCCATACAATACCCTCTCTTCTTGGGTACGATATAAGCGAAGGAGACTCGATTGTTGTATGGGGCTTATCAGAGATGAAAGAACTTGCAGAGTTTGCCGAGACAAATAAAATACATCTATATAGATCTGAAGATGGTTTTGTGCGCTCTTCTGGCCTCGGAAGCGATTTAACCTCGCCTTTTTCTCTTGTGTTTGATAAGCATGGTATCTATTATGACTCTAGCAGTATAAGTAAACTCGAAATGGTGCTTAATAATATAAATCTCAATAGATATGAAAAGCAAAGAGCAAAAAAACTAATAGAGTCCCTTGTAGATAAAAAGATTACAAAATACAACGTAGGCGTAAAAATAGATACACCTAAAGATGTGTTAAAAAAAACAATACTTGTCCTTGGGCAAGTGCCAGGCGATGCATCTTTGCGTTATGGTGGAGAAAACTTGAGCAATCTTTCCTTATTAAAGAGTGCAAGCATGGAAAATCCAGATGCAAGAATAATTTATAAAGTGCACCCAGATGTTGTATCAGGTAACAAAAAAGAAACAGCGCCAGCCTTCGCGTTCACTAAACTTGCCAATATTATTCTAACTGAGGGGGATATGATATCGGCGATTGAGATGTGTGATGAAGTTTATGCGAACACATCGCTCGGAGGGTTTGAAGCATTAATTAGAGGAAAATGTGTACATGTCTACGGAGTGCCATTTTATGCGGGTTGGGGTTTGACAATAGATCACCACCATACAAGAAGGGCGGGAGCAAGGAGATTGAAAAGATTAACAATTGAGGAATTGGTTTATGGAGCACTAATTGAGTACCCATCATATTTTAATCATATCTCAAAAAATGTGGCAACACCAGAAGAAGTGATTCATATCCTGTCCTCATCCCAGAAGAAAAAGACCAGCCGTGGTTTTATAAACAAGATAAAAGGCGTATTCAAGACGCTCTTGAGAGCAGCTTAGAGATGAATCGCTTTAACGGAAAAAACATTCTTCTTTTACAAGGACCTATGAGCGGGTTTTTTAAAAAATTGTCCAAAGAGCTGAATGAAAATGGAGCAGACGTTTTAAAAATCAACTTCTGTGGCGGGGATGTGCTCTATTATCCAGACGGAATTAACTACACAAAAAGTTTAGAAAACTTTGGTGAATGGTTAAAGCCTTTCTTGAAAGAAAATACGATTGAAATGGTTATGCTCTTTAATGATTGTTCTATTCAGCACAAGCAGGCAATCGCTGTTTTAAAGGAGCTTGGTATCCCTGTATATATTTTTGAAGAGGGCTATATCAGGCCTCATTTTATCACAATGGAGCGCTGTGGTATTAATGCCAATTCCCTTCTTCCTAGAACTCGTAGCTTTTACGAAAACTACAAACTAAAAGGGGAAGCTCCAAAAATCACAAATGCGCCAGTGTTCCACAAAACCGTAAGAAGTGTATTTTGGTATGGACTTGCATGTAAGGCTACGGATTGGTTTTTATTCCCAGAATATAAACACAGAAGAACTCTGTCTTTTAAAGAGATGGCTTGTTTTATTGGCTTTAAAATAAAACTGTACACAAAAAAAGCAGACTCGCAAAAAAAAATAGATTGTTATCTTAGCAACAATGGAAATCGCTTTTTTGTTCCTTTGCAAATTGCTGATGATATTCAAATAACGCATCATTCGGACTACCTAATGACAGAGGAATTTATTGGTCACACGCTTGGCGCTTTTGCTTGCGGTGCAAAGAAGGATGATGCAATTATGTTTAAACACCATCCGCTTGACCATAAGAATAACTATACAAAAACCATCAATAAATTCATCAAGCTGTATGGATTGCAAAACAGAGTGTTTTATGTACAAAATGGGCATTTACCAACTATTTTAAGGGAATCAACAGCAACGATTACCATCAATAGCACAGTTGGTTTTTCTTCTTTGTTGCACAATCTACCTACGTTCTCCGCAGGAAGAGCAATTTATAACATCGATGGGCTTTCAACATCTTATGAAGAAATAAAAATGGATCAATTCTTTGCCGAGCCAAAATCATTTATGCCAAGTAAAAGAGCAGTGCAAGGATTCTATGAAATGCTCATAGATTCGACACAGTGTCAAGGAAGTTTTTATAAAAATATCAAATGTGGCAAGGGTGCAACAGGAATAAAGTGGCCACTCAGTATTTATGAGCCAAATAAGCACATGGAATTTTTTCACAACGGTTGTGTAAATGTTGCATCCGCTTAAAATAAAAAGCAGCCTAGAAATATTCTTCAGTGCTGTTGGGGCGCTTTTAACAAGAGAATTATATACAAGATTTGGAACAACACTTGGTTATGCGTGGGCATTAGCAGACACCTTTGTGCAGGTTGGCGTCTTTGTTGCAGTAAAGGAGTTGTTAATGGCTCCTTTGGTCTTAGCTTATGACTACACTGTTTTTCTGGCTGTAAGCTTTTTGGCATACAATCTTTTTAGAAGTGTTGTTCTTCGCTCTATGCCTGCATATGAAGCAAATAGGCCGTTGTTCATGTATAAGAAAGTTAAGCCGTTTGACGCGGTTGTGGCTAGATTTTTATTAGAGTGGATGATAATGTTATCTTCTTTTTCTGTGTTGTTTGCAATTGGCATATCACTTGGAAAAATAGTTTCCCCAAAAGATATAGTAATGACTCTATTTGCGGTTGCATGGTTTTCACTTTTTACTTTTTCGGTTGGATTTTTAATCTCGATACTTGGGGAATTATCAGACTCAGTAAAAAAAGTTGTAGATTTCTTATTTACACCACTAATGTTTGTGTCTGCTGTTTTTTATCCAGCGAGCGTGTTGCCAGCAGAGGCTAAAAAGTATGTTCTTTATAACCCAATAGCCAACTTCTTAGAATTTCTAAGATCGGCTTATTTTGCTACGCTTGATACTTCAAATGTAGATTTTTATTATATGGCGTGGTGGACTTTTGTTCCACTTTTTGTAGGACTTGTTCTTTATGCAAAATATGAAAAAAGGATTATAGCTGCATGATAAATTTTAAAAACGCATCTAAAGTCCATTACGCTAATGGCAAAAAGAAAATCATATTAACTGATATTACACAGACTATTCCGAGTGGAATAAATGTAGGAATTGTTGGCAATAACGGAGTAGGGAAGTCAACTCTTTTAAGGCTAATCGGTGGAGTTGATGAGTTGGACAGCGGGACTATTCAAACAAACTCTTCAACATCTTGGCCAATGGGATTTTCTGGCGGATTTCAGGGAAGCATGACTGGCTCACAAAATGCAGATTTTGTCTGTTCTCTATATGCAAACAACCATGAACATAGAGCTAAAGCAAAAGCAATAGTGAGAGAGTTTGCAGAACTTGGAGAATACTTTGATGTTCCAGTGAAAAAATATTCAAGTGGCATGAGAGCAAGGCTTGCATTTGGACTCTCTTTAGCTTTTGACTTTGATTATCTTTTAGTGGATGAGATTATGTCTGTAGGCGATAACCAATTTAGAGAAAAATCAAAAAGAGCGCTTGAGCAAAAACTTGAAAAATCAAACGTGATTATGGTGAGTCACGATAACGAGACGCTAAAACAGTTTTGTACCGCGGGCATTGTCATGTATGGCGGAATGATGCTCTATTTTGACAAAATAGATGATGCACTACGAAATCATCAAGAGATATTAAATCAGTATGGGGGGATAACTATATGATTAAAGTTCAGAAAAAATATATAACGATAGCACTTGCAACATACGCGGCAATTTATTTCGGTGTTATTAAAGATTCACTCTATCTTTCAAGCGCAGATACAATGATTCAAAACATATCCAAATCTTCTGTAAATATTGCAGAGCTCTCTTTTGTTGGTAGCTCAAGCGCGCAAGCTCAAGATGCTCTTGTTATGCAAAAGTATCTTGGATCAATGGATATGCTTGAAAAGGTTAATGCGAAGTTTAACCTCAAAGAAGTGTACACAAATGCTGTAAGAGACCCGCTCTCAAAGCTATATTCATTTTCAACAAGGGAGGATTTTCTTGATATCTATAGAAATCATCTCAACGTCGTTTTAGATCCGCAAGCCGGGATATTGACTATTGGGTTTTATGATGTGGATAAAAAAAGAGCTCAAGCAATAACAGCCTTCTTGATAGAGGCATCCCAAAAGCAGGTTAATGATTATAATTTCCGTATTGCTCATAAGCGTCTTGAAATGGTAGCTATAACACTTGATGAAAAAAAACATGAGCTAGATGAAGCAATAAAAAAAATTGAATCCTACCAGTCTTTACACAACACAATGGATCCAATCTCTGATGCACAGATTGGTTCAAGTATCATTGCGACACTTGAAGGTGATATTGTAAAAAAACAAGCGGAAAAGGATGCCCTGTCTGCTTATATGAATAAGGATAGTTTTGAAGTTGCATCTATAGATAACCAAATCAAAGCAATGCAAAAGCAGTTGGAAAAAGAGAGAGGCTTAACTTCTGGAAATAGTGGCAAAAAAATAAACAAATCTGTCTTTGAGTTTGAGCGTCTTAAGGCAGATATGGCCTTAAAAGCTGAGGCGTATAAAGCAGCCTCAGTTCAATCACAGATATCAAAGCTTGATACACAAAATGATTCAAAAACAATTACAGTATTAACTGAGCCAAATCTTCCAGACGAATATGCATCCCCAAAAAGGCTATTGTGGGCGCTATCGGCAGCACTTATGGCGTACATAATCTCTACTACTGTCGGTATGGTCATCAACATCATCAGAAATCATAAAAACTAGGGGTATAAAGATGAAAAAATTAATATTATTATCAGCACTATTGGCTACATATCTATCTGCAGTAGACATTGACTCCACGCAGTCAATCGATGTAAATGCAACGGCATCAGCACAGCAAGCGACACAAAAAGAGTCTTTACGCCCATATGGATACAACCTATTTAAAGGAAACTTTACTAAGAGCAAAACCCAAAGATACAACCCTGACCATCTAATAGCTATTGGAGATAAGATCAGCATCAAAACTTGGGGTGCTATTAACTCTGAATTAGAGACGATTGTTGACAGGGGTGGTAATATTTTTGTCCCAAAATTAGGAACAATCCATGTAGCAGGGGTTAAAAACGACAAACTGACCGAAACGGTAGAGATATCAGCAAAAAGTATATTTAATTCACATGTTTCCATTTATGCCTCATTGAATAATTACCAGCCAATTGGTATTTTTGTATCTGGGGCGGTAAATATGCCTGGACTTTATGAGGGCTACTCTTCTGACTTTATGGTGCAGTTTTTAGATAAAGCAGGTGGCATTAATTCTAAGTATGGAAGCTACCGAGACATTAAGCTTATGAGAAATGGCAAAGAAGTTCAGGGCTTAGACCTATACGGCTTTTTAAAAAATGGCATGTCGCAATCTTTTCAATTTCACGATGGTGATGTAATCAGTGTCGGCGGTATTGGAGGATATGCAGACATCAGGGGAGCTGTATTATATCCTTGTCGATATGAGGTTGACACAAAAGGCTCAACGCTAGAGGATATTATCAAATCGGTTATTCCAGAAGAGGGGGCGACACACGCTTATGTAACAAGAAAAATAGATGGCGATGATTCGCAGGTTGTTGTCTACGATACCGAAAAAGATAAAAACGTGATTATTAAGAGTGGTGATGAACTTCGTTTTGAAAAAGATGCGTTTAATAAGAGCGTTGAGGTGTCTATAGAGGGAGAACATGCCGGAAGACACTCTGTAGTATTATCAAGAGGTTCTACAATTTCCGAGCTACTTAAAAAAGTGAAATTAACTCCCCAATCCGATATAGATTCTTTTAGGATTTATAGAAAAAGCGTTGCACAAACTCAAAAGGCTATGCTGGATACTCAGTTGAAAGAGTTTGAAACCTCTGTTTTAACAACAAATTCCGCAACAACAGAAGAAGCCCTTATAAGGAAACAAGAAGCTTCTATGATGCTTGATTTTATAAAGAGAGCAAAATCTGTAATGCCAAAAGGGCAAATAATAATCAATAAAGATGCTGATCTAAGTAAAATAGTGCTTGAAGCGGGTGATGTTGTTTATATACCAAATAAAAGTGACACAGTTGTCGTGCAGGGAGAGGTTGTTATGCCGGGCGCTCAAACCCTATCGGGAGAAATGAACCTTAGCGACTATATCAAAAAGTGCGGAGGATACAACGCTCATGCCGACATGAGTCGTATAGTAGTTATTCACTCAAATGGAAGTGCTGAAACATTTGATGATTCATCTATGTTTTCAAAATCACCTATTGTTCACGCCGGAGATTCCATAATGGTACTCAGCAGAGTAGACACTAAAACACTTCAATGGACAAAAGATGTAACACAGATTGTTTACCAGCTGGCTGTTGGAGCAGCTGTTTTGTTAAGGGCATTTTAGGTTTTGTCTTCTGCGTGAACCACCCACAACCTACACATAAATGGGGTAGGCAAAAAGACCTTGCCTCTCTAGTTTTTTCTCCAATATGCCTACTCTCAATATCCACTCTCGGGGATTCCCCCTCCAACTTGCAGAAAAAAAATAGTTCCAACATATTATAGGCAAGAAAAAAGAATAACAAAAGGCCCTGCAGCACCCATGAAGCTCCGTCCATTGTCAAACGAACTCTAAAATTGGGCAGTTAAATTAAAAAAAAAGTTACATTCTGAAACTTAAACCACCTCTTGTTTTTCTACTGTTTTATTTGAAGATTTAGCTCCAAACTTATAAATATCTGAATTGATAATTCCTGATTCTTTTTTTTCCTTCAGCCTATAACTTTCTCCTTGTATATTGATTACATGTGAATGATGTAGTATCCTATCGAGTATAGCAGTTGTCACAACTTTGTCTCCTCCGAATACTTGTGCCCATTGACTGAATACTAAGTTTGAAGTAAATATGGTTGCACTTTTTTCATATCTTGCAGAGATGATTTGAAAGAAGTGGTTGGCATCCTCTTTGGACATATTAAAGTATCCGATTTCATCAATAATAAGAACAGATGGAGTGGCAATATTTTTTAAAAACGCGTCATATCGTTTCTCTCTTTTTGCTTTATTGGCATCAGAGATAAGCTCCATTATTGATGTAAATCTCACCTTGTATCTATGCATGACAGCTTTATATGCCAGAGCAATTGCAAGATGTGTTTTTCCAACACCTGGTTGTCCTAAAAATATAATATTTTCATGTTTTTTGACAAACACAAGAGATGCTAATTCTTCTATTTGTTTAGAGTTCACACCTATGGTAAAACTATAATCGAACTGTTCTATAGTCTTTATGGCAGGAAACCCTGCTAACTTTGTCAGAGTGCTTTTAGAACGATTCATTCTCTCATTAAATTCAACAGCTAGGAGTTCTTCTAGGTACTGCGAATAGTTCCAACTCTCTTTTGCTGCTAGGAGAGATATCTCGTTATACTGTTCTAGTATGGATGGGAGTTTTAGTTCTTGGCATAACTGCTCAATATTTGTGTTTAATTCCATAACAGACTCCCATTCATAGAACTTCCAGCATAACTAAGTGCCACAAGTGCTGTAAGTGAAGGGATAAATGCATCATAACTTTGCATGTCACGATTTGGAATATACACTCCTTTCATCTTTGCAGTAGATTGAAAAATCTTCTGATTTTTGGCTAAAATAACATTTATAGCCTTTGGATGGATACCCAAATAAGGTTTAGGTAGAGGTAACAGGTGGTAGCGTTCCTCTGCTAAAAGTGCAAATGGTATTTGAAGTGTTGTTTGATGAATTCGTTTATTGGCAACATCATCAAGCCATTTGATAACTTCAGCATTTGCATTATCTATATTCATGCTGTATCTCTTCATAGCAAGTCTCACACTCAGACTATTGTGAAAACTATATCTCAAGTAGTGATTGAATCTTTCAACTTTTCCTTTGGTCTTCGCACGGTAAGGTTTACAAACTCTTATCTTAAATCCGCAGTGTTTAGCGAAATCCTCAAACATGGAATTTAATTGGTGTTTGCCGTATCCATAAGCATTTCTCTTTGTTATCACTGTACGCATATTGTCATAAAGTGACTCTTTGGGAACGCCTCCGAAATAACTAAACGCATTGAGATGACATGAAATCAGTGTCTCAAGTGTTTCATCTTCAACATACTCTACATAAGAAGCTCTGCTGTAGCCCATAGTTGCAACGAATGCTGAAAGATTATCTTTAGGAAATTCTATCCAATCCACCTGCATCTGCTGCCCAGCTTCTGTCTCAAATCTGATAAGTTGTTCTTCTTCTTTTGCTCTTTTTCTAAGATCATATCTTTGCATTACTGTTTGTAGCCATCGGAGGCTTCCAAGGTATCCTAGTTTTACAATCTCATCATAGATTACAGTTGTTGGAATCTCTATTTTCTTCTCTTTTGCTATCTCTAGCATATGTGCAACATGTGGTAAATACTCATCAACTAAATTTTCCACAGGAGCTTTTGAAATTACAGGAATATAACTTTCTGGTTTATTGGCGTATTTACGAACTGTCTCTCTGCTTATTCCAAGCATTTTCGCTATTGCAGACTTACTCATACCTTCTTTGAGCCACTTATGTATCATTTTTATATCTCTCCTTTTTAACACTAAACCTCCTATTTCAAAATGAAATTAAAGTTTAGCAAAACTAATTTATTAGTTTAAGGTTCAAAAATGGCGTAATGAAAAAAACGAGAGGCTGAAACCCTTGGAAAACTTCGCTACCATGCGGGTTTGAAAAGGATTATCTAAAATGAGTTTTAAAAAAGCGGTAAAAGTTGCCCAAAGTGTAAAAGTTTAGACGTCAAAAAGAACGGTTTTCAGAGAGAAATCCAACGCTATAAATGTTCTAAATGTGAGCATAATTTTTCATCTATTCGAAGACCTGATAGACTATCCAAAAAGCTTTTTAACGAGTATCTTTTAGGCAAGCAGACCCTCAAACAACTTTCACTCAAATATGACCGTAGTATCCCTTGGATCAAGAAGCAACTCGATGCCTTTGAACCTCAAGCACGACAAATAAATCCTTCTGTAATCACCATAGTTGCCGACGCTACTTTTTACGGTAAGAAATCGGATAGGCTCGGAACACTCGTATTTAAGGATGTTCTGAACGATAAGATTGTGGCGTGTAAACACATCGATACGGAAACCGCCAACGATTACAAGCAGTTAGTCGAAGAACTGACTGAGCAAGGTTTTGTGATTCAAGGTGTCACTATAGATGGCAAGAGAGGCGTTGCAAAAGCTTTTGGTAATATTCCAGTGCAAATGTGTCATTTCCACCAAGTAGCCATCATAAAACGCTATCTGACAAGCAGACCGAAGTTAGAAGCATCCATTGAACTACTTAAACTATGCAGGCGAATCCCAACATCATCACAATCTAGATTTACCGATGCTTTATCCCAGTGGCACAGTAAACACAAAACATTTTTAGAAGAGAATACCATTAACCCTAGCACCGGAAAACCTGTATCTACACATGCCAAGCTCGTCGCTGCATATCGGAGTCTCTCAACCAATCTTCCATATTTATTTACCTACAAAAATTATAAAGAGTTCAACATGCCAAATACAACCAATGCTTTAGATGGTGGAGTATTCTCACACCTCAAAAAGCTCATAAAACTACATCAGGGATTGGTTAAAAAAAGGAAGGTAAAACTGATAGATGAATTTTTGGATCAATATAATAAAAAACGATAATTCAGCCTCTCGTTTTTTTCATTACGCCACAAAGCCGAAGAAGCGGTGCTCAAAGTTTCCTCATTTTTACGCAATACCATGAGTGAAGAATCGCATATCAGCATCAAAAATGAGCTCTTACATGTAAGGGATTATGTGGAGCTTGAAAATATCCGTTTTGCAGATAAAA
>Ga0118677_10012251_pt1 | contig 12623 bp, 9 predicted proteins | sample AliMusrvi5mmetaG_FD_86154 | JGI IMG/M metagenome (GOLD analysis project Ga0118677, IMG submission 86154)
GGAACGGCATCGCCGTGCCATCATCCTTTGCTTCCGAAGCGGCGCAACTTTTCAGCTCGTGCGCGGTTTAATCTCGAAAGCAGGGCTCCTGTGTGAAATGAGTTTTCCATCCGTTGGTCCCTGCCGATCCCGCAAAAAGAAGCTTTCCGACGGTTCCCTCTTCATTTCCCGCATGTCATTTGTAAAAACGTTGGTGGACCTGGCTGCCAAGTCCGGCTGTTCCGATAGCGCTGCCTGTGAGCTGCTTTTGCGCAAGGCTGCGCAGCGACAAAGTTCGCTGGTGGACGCCCTGCTCGACGAAAAGCTGGTCGATGAGGCGGTGTTTCTGGAGGCATTGAGTTGCACCCTTGGGATGGATTGGCAACCGCGCCCCGAGCTGGATCTCTCCGAGCCGTTGCACACCAAGTTCCCCGCCAGCCTGGCGATGCGCTACCGGGTGGTTCCATCGCGGATTGAAGCCAGTGAGGTGCGCCTCTTGACCTACGATCCGCTCAATTTGGTGGCGAAACAGGCCGTGGCGCAGGCGGCGCCCCGTGACGTGCGCTGGGCAATGTCCACCCGTAGGAATATTCTGGAGGCGTTGAAACAAGGGTACGGGGTGGGGGCGGAGAATTTCGAAAAGATCATGGAGAGCCATGACATTGACGCGCAGCTCGCGGATCTGAAACAGGAAGTGACCGTGCTCGATGAAGGAGACGAAGAAGGCTGGCTGCATCTTTACGATGTGGATGTCCTGCGCCTGTGCGCCAAGCAAGGGCCGCCACCCGGATCCCTTTCCGGGTTGAGACCATTGCTGAGGCTCATTCCTTTTTCGGACACCCTGCGGGTCAAGCGATTGCTGCTTGCCGAGCGTGTTTTCTGGAGTGAGCTCGATGAATTGCGGGTGAAAATCTACCAGAAGCCCATTCGGCCATATACGGCGGCGGTTCGCCGCGCTTCGGTGGGAGGCCGGACTCTTTCACAGTCTCATGAGCTGAGGGTCGAATGTGCATCAAACCACTTGCCGATTCAGCCCCTCAGGGAGTACGGACTGGACCGGATGGTGGCGGAGGCCAGGGCCAATGTCAGCGTGACCGTTGGGCCGGATGTGTTGGAATGGCTCCCGGCGGCTGAAAATCACTTCTGCGGGCTATGAGCGCCGGCCATTCCCCTCCCCTGTCTGTCGCGCCCGCCCGCCATCGGCGGCTGCTCAAGATTCTGCGCGACTTCCATGTCCGCGCTTTCGGGGAAGAGATCGCGCGCATCAACTTTCTTCCGGAGAAGCAGAGGAAGCAGGCCGTGGCGGAGATGATTGACCATGCGAGGCGCAAGGGCGTGAAACTGACACGTCCGGCGCTCGGGGTGACCCCGTAGGGGAGGGACAGATAAAAGTTTGTCCCACCCCGTCATAGGGTGATTACCCCAAACGGCCCATCTATGCATGGGGTTAACACCCTATGGCGCACGGGGCACCATGAGCTAATCTGTGAACACAAACATGGTGTCGAGGCCGGTGCCGGGAATCTTCACCAACAACTGGAAAGAACTATTATGAACCACAAAACTCTATTCGCCGCATTGCTTGCAGGCCCGTTATGCTGCAGCCTGCAGGCCAGCGATCTGTCCCACGACTTGAAATACCGTGCGGAGGAACAATTCACCGAGTTCAAAGGGGCGGAGGTGCGGAACCTGCAGAATGAAAAGTTCGGCAGGGTCAGCGATGTGACCGTGGATTTGCAGAATGGCCGTCTGGTGGAGGTTATTGTGAGTTCCGGCGGATTCCTGGGTATCGGCACGAGGAGGATCTCCGTGGCTCCGCGAGCGCTCACGCTGGATGCTGCCAAACGCGTCCTGCGTCTGGATGTGAGCAAGGCAAAGTTTGATGCCTCGCCCCGGTTCCGTAGTTCCGACATGAACGGCCCTTCGGCGCTCGAGAGCCTGGAGGCACTCAACCGCTACTACGGACTGAAACCCTGGTTTTTCGAAGAAGGCCAGGCGGTCAAAAAGAATGCGGAAATCCTGAAGCTGGGACATGTTGAAAGGACCACTCACATCATCGGATTGCCGGTTGTTGATACGGACGGGCGGATAATCGGAAGGGTGAGTGTCGTGAAGATGGACCTACCCAAGGGGCAAATCCCTCATGTCGTTGTTTTGACCAACGACGCGGATAGCCCTCGGAGCGTCATTCAGTCTCGGGCGCTGCGGTTCAACCCTTCAAAAAATGCTCTGATTCTCGATAATTCTGCTGCCGAACTCGCCGGCCAACCGCATTTCAAGTGGCTGGATGGCAACCAGTCGGCATTCCAGCAAGAATCTTATGTCAACCGGAAGGTCGAGGCTGACGCCGGGCTCCATTCGAGACAGAACGCGCAAGAGGGCATAGTCAAAACAGCCACCCCGATGGCGCAGGGGCAGAACTTCCGAGACGAGCAGAAAACCAGCCGCATCCTGCAGGCGATCCAAGCCGATCCCACGCTCTCCGCTAATGCAAAGAACGTGGAGGTCGTCACGCTCAATGCCCAAACCACTCTGAGAGGACATGTGAATACCGCTGAGGGGAAACGGAAAATCGGGGAAATTGCGGCCAAGGCCGGCCGGCCGGAAAATGTCAGCAATCTTCTCGAAGTCAGACCCAATTACGCGGCCCCTTAGGGGGGCTGACAGTGACAGGCACTTCACCATGAATGAAACGCAGAACTTCAGGGTTTCCGGACAAGCGACCTCGCCGGGGATGGTCATCGGGCCAGCTTTCGTGTTTCGCGATCACCCGGAGGATCTCTCACCCCCGAGGGACATCAAGCGCCACCAGATTGCAGAGGAACTGAGCGATATCGAACGCGCGGTGAGGATCGTGCGCGGGGATCTGAAAATATCCGCGCAGCGCATCGAAGCACAAACGGGCCCGAAGCTCGCAGCGATTTTTGAAGCGCACGAGGAGATGCTGCAGGATCTGTCGCTGCGCCGGGAAATCCGCGATGAAGTGGAAGGGACGTTGATCGATGCCTCCCAGGCGCTCGCGCGGGTATTCCTCCGGTGGGAAGAGAAGTTCCGGGCGACCGGCGAAGAATTGCTCCAAGATCGCGCGGACGACCTCGTTGACCTGCAAGGGCGGCTACTGCGGGAGATCGCCGGGGTAAAAACGACCGCGCTGGAAAAGATGCCGCCCGGTCGAATTTTGGTGGCGCGCCGCTTGTTTCCTTCTGACACGGTCGCGCTTCCACGGCGCGGGGTGCTGGGGATTATTCTCGAATTCGGCGGGCCCGGTTCGCACGCGGCGTTATTGGCCCGTGCTCTCGGCATACCGACCGTGGCCCTGATCCCCGATGCGACGGAAAGAATCGCGGATGCCCAGGAGGTGATTGTGGACGCTTTTGCCGGCGAGGTGATTATCAGCCCGGATGCGGAAACCCGGTTGAATTACGAAGACCGCATCAGGATGGCACAGGAGGAGGCAGTCCAATCGAGAAGCCTGTCGCTGGAGCCGGTCCGCACGAGCGACGGGATCGAGATTGCCGTGATGGCGAACGTGGGATGTGGCGAGGATGTCGTCGTTGCGGCGGAAAACGGGGCCGATGGCGTTGGCCTTTATCGGATCGAACAATTCTATCTCGCGCGGAACACCCCACCTTCGGTTCCGGAATTGCTGGCGGAATTGAGGCGCGCGCTCGCTCCGCTTCACGGAAAAAGGATCACAATCCGCCTGCTGGATTTGGGCGCGGACAAGCCTGTGCCTTTTGTCCAGTTTCCCAGCGAGGACGATCCCTTTCTCGGGCGGCGTGGGGTGCGGCTTCTGTTGAAATATCCCGATCTGTTGGACACCCAGCTCAAAGCGCTTCTGGAAATAGCCCGCGAGCAGGATATTCACATCCTCGTCCCCATGGTCACATTGGCCGAGGATATGGCGAGGGTCCGGCAGCGGATGCGCGAAATTGCCGATGCAGTCGGGATCGCCAAAATTCCGCCGCTCGGAGCGATGATCGAGACGCCGGCAGCCGCCCTTTGCGTTGGTGAGATCCTCAAACATTCGGATTTTCTGAGCATCGGAACGAACGATCTCACCCAGTTCACCATGGCTGCCGGACGCGAGAACCCGCTGGTGAACGAGTATTATTTGGAAAACCATCCGGCCGTCCTGCGGCTTGTGCGTATGGTCCTTGATGAGGCGGGGCAAACCCCGGTGTCGGTCTGCGGCGAACTCGCGGCGGATCTCGGCAGCATCCCCGTTCTCCTCAAGCTCGGCCTGCGCCGCCTGAGCGTCGCACCGCCGCTTGTTCCCTCTGCCAAGCAAGCGATCCGGAAGGCTTCCTCGGTATGAGAAAGCCTGCGGGTTACGGGCAATGTTGAGGGCGGAAATCTGAGGTAGGGTTAGACCCTATAGCGGAGCGCCTCCATTGGCATAATGTGGGGTTATGAAAAAAATACTCATCTGTTTGCTGGCGCTCGCGGGACCATTTGTCCTGTCCAGTTGCATCAGCGTGAAGACACAAAGGACAACCCCTGCCACCCAAGTGACAAGAACGACAACGGAACAAACCACTGTCAGCCGCCCCCGTTCCACAACCGTGGAAACGCAAACCACCCGGAGTTACTGATATGTTATACACCATCGCAGTCGTCCTGATTATCCTGTGGTTGCTCGGATTAGTTACCGGCTACACCATGGGGGCATTTACCCACATCCTGCTGGTCATTGCTGTCGTCATGATCCTCGTGAACCTCATTTCCGGCAGGCGGCCTTTGTAGGAGCGCAGTCTTATGAGCGTGAAAACCATTGTCGCCGCGCTGCTCATCACGGCTGGCATTGTGGTGCTCGCTTACTCAGGCATCTCATTCACAACGCCGGGCCAGCCAATCGAGTTTCTCGGCATCCACATTGAGACCGTGGACACACACTTCATCTCGCCGGTTGTCGGTGCCTTCGCCCTCGTCGGCGGGATCGTGTTGCTCCTCGTAAAACCACGCTCCGTCTGAACGCCGGCTCACCTTGGAATAATTTCACAACATGAGTGGTGAGGCAGAACCCGCTCCAGGCCACCCGACCACGCACATCGGTGTTCTCAGGCGGCTTGTCCAGCTTGCGAAGGCGTTTTTCATCACCGGGAACCGGCGCGAAACCCGGGTGTTGGTGCTCGCCATGTTCGCGCTTTGTCTGACGGTCGGCGTGGTCCAGGTGCTTGTGAGCTACGCGGGGCGGAATTTTATCACCTCCCTCGCGCAGCGCGATCCGCCCAGCTTCTACCGCAACCTGTGGATCTACCTTTCCACTTTCGCCCTCGCGGTTCCGGTCGGCGTCTTCTACCGCTACACCGCCGAGCGCCTCTCGCTCCTGTGGCGGCAATGGATGACGCACCTGCTGGTGAAGCGCTACTTTTTCAACCGCGCCTATTACCGCCTGCGCAGCTCGAACCGGGTGGACAACCCGGACCAGCGAATTTCGGAGGATGTCAAATCGTTCACCACCGGCGTGCTCGGCTATCTGCTCACCGCGATCAACTCGGTGGTGACGCTCTGCGCTTTCCTCGGGGTGCTGTGGCTGATTTCCTGGAAACTGCCGGTGGGGCTGTTCGTCTTCGCGACTCTCGGCACAGGCTTGTCCATCCTCATCGGAAAGCGGTTGGTCGGACTGCATTTCAAGCAATACCAAAAGGAAGCCGATTTTCGCTACTCCCTGATCCGCGTCCGCGACAACGCCGAGAGCATCGCTTTTTTCCGCGGGGAAAAGCGGGAGCACCGCGACCTGGTCGTGCGGTTTGCCGAGGTGGTCACCAATACCATGTGGATCATCGGGTGGAACCGGACGCTCGGGTTTTTCACGAACGGCTACAACTACGTGGCACTGATCATCCCGACGCTCATCGTGGGGCCGCTGTTCATGCGCGGAGCGGTCGAGTTCGGCGTGGTGACGCAGGCGGAGAGCGCGTTCGCGCAGGTGCTCATGGCGCTGAGCGTCATCGTCGCGCAGTTCGACGGCCTCAGCGCTTTTGCGGCCGGCATCAAACGTCTCGGCGATTTGTGGGATGAGCTGGACGATTTCGACTCCGAGGACGCCCTGATGGAGAAGGACACCCAGGTCGAGGTTGACGAGAGTGCGATCCGGCTCAAACTGACGGATCTCACGGTGCAGACCCCCGGAGCGGACAAGACGCTGACACGCCAATTGAATTTCACCCTGCCGCCCGGAGAGAGCGTCCTCATCATGGGGGCCAGCGGCACCGGGAAGAGCTCGCTGCTTCGGACGATCGCCGGCTTGTGGCAGAGCGGAGAAGGCAGCATCGAGCGCCCGAAACTCAACAGCCTGATCTTCCTCTCGCAGCGTCCCTACATGGTGCAGGGCAACCTGCGCGAACAGCTCGTCTATCCTCAGAACGAGGAAGGGGCGGATGACCAACTCGTCCGGGCGGCTTTGGAAAAAGTGAATTTCACCGAGGTGCTGGACCGCGTGGACGGCGATTTCGGGCGCAGCATGGATTGGACGAATATCCTTTCGCTCGGAGAGCAGCAGAGGATCTCGTTCGCGCGGATTTTCCTGCGGAAGCCGGTGCTGGCATTTCTGGACGAGGCCACGAGCTCGCTCGACGAGGAGAACGAACGCTTTCTCTACCAGAATCTGCGCGAGCTGGGGATTTCCTTCGTCAGCGTCGGCCACCGCAGCACGCTCAAGGAGTTCCACGACCACCTGATTGTCCTGGACAAGGATGGAGCAGTCGAGATATCGGACATTTCGAAGCTTTTCCATGAGGGTCACCGGCTACCCTTCATCACCAACAGAAGAAATAGGGTGTTCACCCCATAACGGCCTAACTTTGCAGGCAAAATGCTACCGATCTGCCGTCAGGAGTTCCGGCACGTCAAGGCGTGCTACGCCGATCCTAGCATCGGCCATTCCGTAGTAAATGTCGTATCGGTCTGGCTTGCCGAGATCGTCGCGCCGGTCGATGCCGGTGGGAAAAACGACGTTGGCGACCACGCGGTGCCGTTCCTGCGGAAACAGCGGGCTCAACACCGGCTCCTTCGAGCGATAAAGAATTTCGTCGGGATTCTCGCGGGAGAGAATCATGGCGCCGGCAGAGTAGCACAGCGGGTGTTCGTCGGGGGCCGACACGGGCAATTTTCTGGCTCCGGCTCCATCACGATGCCGAGGCGGTGAAGTTGGAAGCCGCTCATCGGGGCTTTTTTGGCGGCGATTCTAAGCAAACGAACATGCTATTTGGCAGAGTGTTTTCGACGGTGTGCCCACAGAAGGCGCAAAAGCCCGCATGAAACGGTCACAGCAAATCCGACCATGGCGAGAGTCGTCAGCATGGATGGAGTGCGATGAAGGCTGTCTGCGAGAACAAGGAGCGCGCAGCCAAGGATCAGGGACGCGATGACCAGCGACCATGAGATGTTCATGCTGGCCCGCTCGACTTCATCCGTAAGCCGATCCAACCCCAAATGCGTGAGCTGAAATCGAATCCTCCCGTCTTTGGCAGCCTTCACGAGATCTCCGACATCCCTGGGCAACGTTTCGGCGAGATCTTCGATTGCGAGCAACGCGCTCTTGGCGCGGGTCTTGAGGGCTTCGAATCCATAACGCCGCCCGATGGCATTCTCAAGGAAAGGGCGGACATAACCCACAAGATCAAACTCGGGCGAGACCTCCTCCGCCACGCCTTCGATGGTGGTGACCGCCTTGATCAGATAAACGATGTCCGCCGGGCACCGGAGATGGTATTTCCGCAATAAGGCAAAGAATTCAGTAAGGACCAGGCCGAGCCGAATGGAATCCAGGGACGTTCCGCTGAAGTGATCGACAAATTTCCACACATCGGCTCGAAAGGCCCGGTCGTCGATCATGCGGGCATCGGCACCGGAAAGCTCGACGGCGACCCGGACGACGCGGTCGAGTTCCTTGTTGACGGTGCCATGAACCACTCTGGCGAGCTGCTCCATTGTCGGGGGATCAATCAAGCCCGTCATCCCGCAGTCGATGAAACAAAGCTTTTGCCCCTTGAGCACGAAGATATTCCCGGGGTGGGGATCCGCGTGGAAGAAGCCGATTTCCAGGCACTGCCGGAAGACCATATCCGCGCCGTTGCGGATGATCTGGTCGCGCTCTTGTCGGGTCAGCTTAGCCAGATCCGTCTTCGCAAGCAGCGCGCCCACGACCTCTTCCAGCACGAGAACGGAGCGGGTGCTCACGGCATTATAGACTCGTGGAAAGGTGATGTTCTGGCTGCCCACAAAATCCGCCCCCATCCGCCGGGTTGACTCGGCTTCCACGGTCAGGTCTGTCTCGTGGGCAAGCTCCATTGAGAACTCATTGACGACGGCCAAGGCATCGAACCCGAGGTTTTCCAGATGGGGCTGCACCAATCTGGCAAAGTGTCGCAACAGTTCCAAATCCGCCGCCATTTGTTCCCGAATGCCAGGCCGGAGGATCTTCAAGACCACATGCTCGCCACCGGTCAGTTCCGCGCGGTGCACCTGGGCCATGGAAGCTGCCGCCATGGCGACCTCGTCGATCCGCTTGAACTCTGTCTTGAGCTTTGGGCCGAGTTCCTTCTTGAGGACTGCCGCCACGCCGGCCTTTCCCGACCAAGGAGCCGCCGGCACGTTGCATTGCAATTTTTTCAATTCCTCCACCCAGTCCTGCGGGATCAGGTCCGGGCGGGTGCTCATGATTTGTCCGATCTTGACAAACGTCGGCCCCAGGCATTGGAGAAGCAATCGGACGCGAACCGGGATCGTCTCCGCAGCATCCTGGCCGGAATGCTTCGCCCGCTTGTCGTGATGGCGGCTCAACCCGGTCTGACGGGCGAATTCTCCAAATCCAAAACGCAACAATGCGGCGACGATCTCCGCCCCGCGCTCCGCCGCCGCGATGGCGTGGAATCGGCTCAGACCAAGACCTGTGCTCGACGCCGGCTTCGGAGTTCCTTCTGGATCCGCCTCCACAGATCGAGAGATCTTTTTGTGGATCGGTGGAACTCTAGCGCGTCGAGCGGGGCCTTTCACGGCAAGGATCTGCTTTGCGGTTGTTGCGCAGCCAACCGGGGATTCCATCGCGCCGCGATGAAAACCAGCAGGGCGGCGGCACCGAGAATAACGTGATCCCCCACAGCCGCAGTCGGCACTCGATCGGGAGAAAACGAGCGTATCATCGGCGCCATGACGATCGGGTTCCTGAGCACGAGAGACTTCAGGAGGAAAGGGCGAAAGATTCCAGAGGCGAGAGCTGGTTCAAGTTGTTGCATAGCTGGTTCCGCCCACTGCCTTGGAGCAGGGCATTGTTGGCGTCCATCAGGGGTTGGCATCCATGTTGTTGACGACACGGGCCACCCGTTGGCGCTGCGCACACCAATGTGGTGGAGCTGATCGAAACGCTCGCGAAGACAAGTCGAAACAGGAAACGGAAAGATCCCATGCCAATAATCTCTTTGTTCGGATGGAAGCACGAGTAGATCTTCATGGAAGCCGCATCATCCGTTTCTGCCAGCTGCTTCACTATGGGGTCTTCCCCTACCATGGGAAACTCTGCGGAATCCCCGGTAGGTAAACTCGGGAAATACCGCAGGAGATCAGGGGACACTTTCCCGTTTTCTTTCCCAATTGGCCCTTTCCGAGGCGATAAAGTTCTAACATGCTGTTATTTAGTAAATGGCTTGCGGATGAACCGAAATGTGGAAGCACCAAAACTGGAGATCTGCCGGATGGCTTTGGAAATAGAAAACGCGGGACGTGAAGATCACGGACCCATGTCAGACTCTTCGCGCGATCGGGCTTTGACTCTGGGGATCGAGGGAGGCGGGACGAAGACGACCTGGTGCCTGGTCGATGCCGGGGGAACCGTGCGAGCTGAGGGCGTGCTGGGCTCGGGCAACGTGGCGATGATGACCGACGAGGAACTGCTCAGCCTTTATCGTGCGATTGCCCGGGCGCTGCCGGACCAGCCGGCGGCGATCGGGGCCGGATTGGCGGGCGTGGTGAATCCCGAGGCGGCAGCACGTGCCAGGGCGTTGCTTGGCGAAGCGTTTCCTCTGGTGCGGACGATTGTAGTCGATCACGATGCGCGTTCTGGATTTCTGGCAGCGCATCCGTCCGGCGCAGGCGTGCTGGTGATCGCGGGCACGGGAAGTTTTGTGCTGGGGTGCTGCGGCGGACGCTGGGCTCGCGCCCATGGCCGGGGGCATGTCGCCGGCGACGCGGGCAGCGCCTATGATCTGGCCGAACGCGGGCTGCGGGCGGTATTTACATACTACGACGAGACAGGCATGGTTTCCGCGCTCGGCAAAGCACTGCTGGCGGCCACGTCTTTGGATTCCCTGGAAGACCTGAGCGCATGGGTATCGCGGACCACGGTGAGCAAGAAGACGATTGCCGGGCTGGCGCGGACGGTCGTCGAAGCCGGGGAAGCGGGATGCCCGCTCGCGTTGGCGTGTGTCGTGGAGTCAGCCGAGGCGCTCGTGCGCAGCGTGGCGAGCGTGACACGGCGCCTGGAGATGAAAAAGCCGTCCGTGGCGTTGAGCGGCGGGCTGCTGACGAACTCGAAGCTTTACCGCGAAGCCTTTTCGCGCCAGCTCGCCGCGCGACTGGTTACGGCGGAGATTCGTGTCAGCACCACGCCGGGGGCCTTGGGCGCTGCGCGTCTGGTCGGGGAGCCTGTCCTCTCCCAAGCGTCCGCCAGCCCTCCGGTTATCGCAAAGCGTTCCAGCAACACCGAGCAGCGCAATCCGCGGACCCGGAATCTGGAGCAACGTTCGGTGCCCGAGTTGGTAGGGTTGTTTCTCGACGAGAGCGAACTCGTGGTGCCGGCCCTGCGCACAGTGGCCCCGCAACTTGTGAAAGCCACGGAGCTGATTGTCGCGTCCTTACAAAAAGGCGGGCGGATGTTTTACGTCGGCGCGGGCACAAGCGGCAGGCTGGGGGTTTTGGACGCCAGCGAGCTGCCGCCCACATTCGGGGTGCCGCCCGCGATGGTGCAGGGCCTCATCGCGGGCGGGGTGACCGCTCTGGCGCTTGGCGTCGAGAATGTCGAGGACGACGGGTTTGCCGGCGCAAATGCCATCCGGCAGCACGGGGTTGGTGACTGCGATGTGGTGGTGGGTATCGCGGCCAGCGGACGGACGCCTTTTGTGGTCGCAGCTCTGGAGGAGGCGCGGCACTGCGGAGCAAAAACCGTATTCCTGACATGCAACCCACACCGGCCCGCGCTACCTGTCGGGCCGGACGTGGCCGTGGACATTCCGACCGCCCCGGAGTTTTTGACCGGCTCGACGCGGCTGGCGGCGGGCACCGCAACGAAGATCGCGCTGAACCTGCTCTCCACGCTCGCGATGATCCGGCTGGGAAAAGTGCGCGACAATCTGATGATCGATGTGCGGGCCTCCAATGCGAAGCTGCGCGACCGCGCGACGCGCATCGTGATGGAACTGACCGGCTGGGATGAGTCGCGTGCGAGAACGGCCCTGACGCAGCACGACTGGAATATCCGCGCCGTCCTTGCCGGCACCCCCGGACCCGCTCCTGGGCCGATCGGATAGCAGGCTGCTTGTGCGGGCGGAAACAAACCGGGTATTTGTCGGCGCGAAATCCGGCACCCCGCTGGCAATCCCGCCGCTGGTTGTCGGGATTATGCCGGTGCTTCCCGACAGGAGTTTTGAATGATCGAGACGCTCCTGATCGCCATCACGACGGGATCTTTCAGCTTGCCCGGCCCGGAAACGTCAACTCCGCGATCCCGCTTTTGTCGAGGGGCCCCAGGCCTCCTGCAACCATGCGGTCGTATTGGGCTTTGGCGGCTGCGGCGAGCGGAAGGGTGAGACCCTGTTCGCGGGCAAGGGCCAGAAAGATGCCGCTGTCTTTCGCGGCGTGGGCGGCGGAGAAGAAACAGGCGTGATCGCGGTTCACCATGTCTTCGCCATCGGTGGCGAGCACGCGCGAGTTCGCTCCGGTCTGCGAAAAAACTTCCAGGACGGTTTTCATTTCGAGGCCGAGCGAGGAGGCGAGTCCGAGGCCCTCCGCGAGTCCGGCGGTGTTGATGTTCATGACCATGTTGGCGAGCGCCTTCACCTGCGCGGCCTGGCCGGAGGCGCCGATGTAGCGGAGCAATTTGCCCTCGTCGGACAGCGGCAGAAGCACGTGCTGAACGCTATCGAAGACTTCGCGCCGGCCGGCGCACAGGAGGTAGAGCGTCCCCTCGAGCGCCTGCGTGACGCTCGATGCCATGCAGGCTTCGATCGAGTGCGCGCCCACCAGTTCGCAGCGGGCCTCGATTTCGCGGTGGACGGCCGGCGAGACGGTGGCGCAGTTGATGAAGGTTTTTTCCGTGGCCCCGACGAGCAACGAGTTCACCGTCGGAGCAAAAAGTCCGATCTGCGCGGCATCGTCGGTGACGACGGTGATGATGACATCGGCGGAAGCGGTGACATCCGGCAGCGTGTCGGCAGCTTCCGCGCCGATTTCGGCGGCGAATTTCTCCGCGACTTCGCGGCGGGAATCGTAGACCGCCGCAACCGCAAAGCCCCGGGACTTGAGGCGGCGGGCGATGTTGGCCCCCATGCGGCCGACGCCGACGAATGCTATGGACTTTTTATCGCTCATTGGAAATTCAGGCGGCGAGAAACGGGTTCGCCTTTTTTTGCTCGCCCACGGTGGTGAGC
>Ga0118677_10001835_pt3 | contig 12622 bp, 25 predicted proteins | sample AliMusrvi5mmetaG_FD_86154 | JGI IMG/M metagenome (GOLD analysis project Ga0118677, IMG submission 86154)
CAAAATGCTGCTTCCATCATTCGGAACCCAATTTTTGCCGATGTGAACGTATGCTCCCCCTGGCGACAACTCATCAATGATACCTTCTTTTGCAATAGCGTTGTTCGGAAGTCTGAAAAGAACTTTCATGCCCCGGTGTTGGTCTGTGATGACCTTGGGAACATTAGCCTCAATCTTCATTCCGTCAAGATCGTCAGCCGGCCGAGATTCTTTCATTTCCGTCTTGCCCGCCATGCCTTCTTCTTTCCTACCCACCATTCACTTAAACTCATACATCCATAGATGATCCCCATTATGAGTAACACCAACAATACGAATCCCACGGCGATTGCGTCGATAACCCCTTTGAATGTCCAAACAAAAACGGCAATCATTTCAGATCCGCCGGCTTCTTCCAGACATCTTCCGCAAACACTCCGATGAACAACGGAAGTGCTACCCCAGGACGCTCAATCCATAGGACGAAAGGCTTGTCAATCCGAACCCAAGGTGCTGCTTCTGCCATCGCACCACACCTCATCGACATCGCCACAGCACTCTGAGCCCTTGCTCCCATCTCATTCATCCGAAACTTCGTCTGTTGCAATGCCTCCGAAATGTAATACTCATCATTCCCCGTCTGCATTCCCACGATCCATCCGATATTCACCATTTTATCGTAATTAATCATCGGGAAGATCACCCCGGAACAACCCTCAATATTGTTCGTTTCATTGGTGAGTGTCTGTAACATTGTCACCTTGTCGGACAATGCGAACGCCTCATTCGGCATATGGTCCAACACCGACATAAAGACCTTGTCCCCATTCTTAGTTTCCACCTGAGCCACCGGGAACGGGTAAATCCCTCGATTGATAAACATCTTCACATTCTTCGAGTGTTCACTCTTGAGTGATACGGCCGGGAATGTCCCCTTCTCATTATATACCGTTGTCACATCACCTTCCTTGACCCATTCGACCAGCACATCCAGGATACTCGCGACCGCGAATGCCGTCCCCGGCATAGCATCCAGTTGAATGTCGAATCCGTTCTCCTTGAGCCAGGCGTTAATCACATTGACATCCAAGTCAGCCTTACGCTTTAAATTGTCTCCCAGTGTATCCACAAGGCTCTTGGCACCAATGAAACGCCGGAGAAACTGATACTGGTCCTCATTCGCCGGAGTCCAGTTCACCATCTTCCCGAGTTTCTCCCATTCCTGATGAGTCCCGAGAAAGTCTTCAATAGCCTGAAGACATCCCAGAATAGTCAGAATGACCTGACTGTCTGATTTAATCTCAGTGTCCAGACCGACCGGTGTAATGACAGGAGCAAGTTCCTTTGACCAAGCCTTCTCCGGGTCCTTGGCCATCTGACGTTCAAGAATGGCAATTGTCTCCGCAAAACTCATTCCCTTCTCCTCGAAGAGTTTGATCCCGTTGAGTGTGAAGATCTTTGTTGGAGCATCCCATCCGAGGACATCACCCTTGTTGACACACCGTTTCATCGGCCCCATGTGCATTCCCGCTGTCATTAAAAATCGTCTCATAACACTTTCTCCTTATGCTTTAAACCACACCAGATACAAATCCTTCTTACTGTTGTAGGTGATAGAGATGACATCGTCAGCCGTCAATCCCCTGCTTTTCAATGCCTCATCAATCCTGTCAAATTCTCCATCGAATATATTGAAATGATCAACCTTCTTACTTGCAATCGTCTTACTCATGATACTTTCTCCTTCACCAGTTTCTTACCACAAAAAATACAAAAATTCATCAACGAGTGGTTACTCAATCTCCATTCGTGATCAATCCAATCCCGGCAGGAACACCATTCCTTCTCCGGGATCAGAATTGTTTTCTTCCTGCGAGCCATACTTACAGTTTCTTGCCGTCCAGACCAATAATCCCACCGGGTAATGTCCGTGCTGGCACAATCTTCCTGTTCTGTTCCTTGGTCTTCTCCTCATTGTTCTTCTTGATCAACTCAAGTTCGGCATTGGCGGCTTCATCCCAAATCTCAAACGCCTTCTTGACCCCAGTCCCATCAGGGAACGGCCACTCATGCCGCTGCATCTGTGCTTGCGGTCCCATCGGAGTGTTCACCATAATCTTGAGAGTCATCGACCCCTTGACCAGCGGTTCCTCTTTCGACTTGCCGAATACCTGCACGAACTCCAGGACCTCACGGCCATTGGAATCCACATAACGATTAACCTGACGAATATCATGCCCTTGCTTCTCAGCCATACTTATCTCCCATTCTTAATGCCATTTTGATTCTCGGAACACCTTCTTACCTGCCATCACAAACTCATTATACGCCGCGTGGACCTTCTTTTTACAAAGATTGCAAATACCACACCATCCCAAGTGACTATGACATATGGAATACTTCACCTTGGAAGAAGGATGCTCACACTCCTTTACAAGACTTGGATCTTTCCCTTCCATGCTTCCTCCCATCTTTTCCTCATCTCTTCCGGAGATGATTGCGATAAGGCCACTTGATACTTTCGATTAAAATCGGACATATTGATTCTTCGAGCCTTCTCCATTACCAGTTCCAGCGACAAGTATCTGTAATGCAACAACTTGAGATACTTATTGTCAGACACGACAACTCTTCCAGCAACAGACTTCGGTGAGTGGCCTCCGCAATTTAACTCAAGCAGACAATCCTCCCGAAGCACACAACACTTGCTATACATTGGATTCGGTCGGCCCTCTTGAATAATATCAGTTAGCAAGGTGTGTCCATCATCCGTCGGAACATTCCTGGAAACCATATCAAACCCTTCTGTCTGAAGAAGTGTGATACCCTTCTGATCACTCAAATCGAACAAGTTTAGAATATCCGGGTGCCAAATGAACTCATCAATATCCACGATGATCTTCCATCCAGGCCCAGTCTTCCGATACTCAAAGTTCTTCATCTCAATCAACTGGTCGTCTCTCAACTCCCCGCCCGTGTCCCAGTTATGAACTGTGACTTTAGGATGACGCTCTAAGATCTCCCGACTGGAATCTGTGCTTCCATTGTCCCAGACAATAATCTCGTCGGCGAAAGCATAATGCCGGAGAAAGAACGGGATGATATGCTCCTCATTCTTCAACCAAGTCAACACCGTGACTTTAGAACCATTCGGTGTCATGCCAAGTCTTTTTCCCGACGTTCTTCCTTCCAATAGAGAAGACTCGCAGAACTGTAGATCCTGGAAACCCAGTCCTTGTCCTGATTCATCGCCTTCAACAAGGTCAACAGGCCAACAAGATGAGGCATCTTCATCTCAAAGGTTATATGGGTTAGCCGATTCTTGTCCCAGTTGTCGGTTATCTCATTCCAGATGACTCCACGTCTTTTCCATTCCCTCGGGCTAACACCTTCCTCGGCATCTGTGTTGTCCCAATATCCATAGAACTTGATCCAATCAGGCATACCCTTGTCAAATTTTACCATTCTGGAGGTATATGGCATCATGTAACACCATTTACCCTTCATCCAGAGGTTGCAGGCACAATCAAAATTCAGGGGATCGTGCTCTGGACGCTTTGACGCCAACATCCATTGAGCCAATACCCAAATGATTCCAATGTCCTGATCCGAGAACTCCTTGTTCACATTCCGTTTAAGTCCGAACAAAGATCTCCGAGTCTTCTTCAAGCCCTTCGGATTGAGATGACCGATGGCAAGAATGTCCTTGCTGACCGCCTTCGCACACGTCTCATCAAAGAGGGGAAGAAACTCATCCAACTTGTTCCGGGGGAACCGGTACGCCTCATATGCCTTTAAGCTCATTGAGAGATTCCTTCTGCCAGGGTCACAATCATTCGGTCCTTCACGATCGCAACCTCTCCGATCATGACATCGTGTTTTGCATTGTCCCAGGAACGAATCTCATCAGCCCACTTCTGAATCTCCGCAGCCAGTGTCTGCACCTTGCATTTCCGGTCGATTCCCCTGAGATTGAATTCTCCGCCCATAAATGTCTCAATTGTTGATTTCTCAAACATATTATCCTCCATCCTTCTTAAACTCGTGAGGAAAAGTAATTTTATTCTCAATCGTATATCCCGAGACATACGATGTTCCATCCGTGTTATGACTCCAGTGCCAGTTGACCTTCTCACCCGGTAACAACCATAACCCCTGAATAGAGCCGGTCGTCATCGGAGAAGAGTGAAACGGAGCAGCCGTCCATACTCTGCCTGCCGTATCTGTCTTCATTATACCTTCTTATTTAGAAGTTCTTTCACTCCTGCCCAATAAACATTGGTAGCCGTCTTCGCATACCCAGTAGGCCCACCATTCCAGATCCTTGAACACATCTCCTCATTCGACATCGTCAGTTCTGGATGAGTCTTCTTGGTGTGAATAAAATAGAATGACAGATACAACCAGCAGATCCTCCGTGCCGTCGCCACATTCGCAGCATCTCGTGGCCAGACATATTGAGTGTCATACAACCGATTCACATCTGCAATCACAATGTCCCAGATCTGCCAGACTCCAATGGCCTTTCCATTATCACCGACTGCCATCGGATTCCAATTGCTTTCCTTCCATCCCAACACTTCAATAAGATGCTTGAGGAAAACGAGACGACTATCATTTATTCCATACGGTTTCATTTTATTCCTTTTTACTCATTCAACGCTAAAGTCTTCTTTCCAAAGATTCCCTGAGTCGCTGAGCCATTCATCTTGGCCCTCATAGACATCAGAAATACCTCTCCATCCGTCATCCCCCTGAATTCCTCATTCTCCGGATCAACAATGTCCGTCTTCATATTCAAACTATCACGACGAACACTCGTATCATATCCATATCTCCTTAACAAGAAATTGATCTCATGCCCATCAATGCTACTTCTAACCTGCCCGACCTTCTGCATCATTGGCAATCCCTGGGACCTCACCATCCCCATCGTCTGCTCCAAAGCCGGGACAAGCCCTCTCCCTTCCGGGGTGCTTACCTTCGCCGGCAACATACTTCCAACAATCTCTAAGGATTTTTCTTCAGTTTTTACTGGGAGCATCTTTCTATCCCCGAATCTCTGATAGTCTGGCAACATCATTGGGTCAGTAGGCCCAGGAAGCATGGTAGGACCGGCTGTGCCGGCCGCAATCCTACGCCCCAGACTCTGAATCGTAGCCAGTTCCAAGTAGTTGTTTGCCACCCTACAGGTGATCTGGTCAGTCAGAATGAATACTTCCTTCTCACCCTTTATCGAGTTCTGAAATCCCTGATCCTTAATCCTACCGAAAGTGAATGAACCGTCACTCTTCGCGTAACAGACATACTTCCCGACAAATGACTTGTCAATCTTCTCTTGCATTCTCATATAACCTGTTAATCACTATCAAAGAATTTTCCTTCAACTCTTTTTCCCAAAAGACTACAACTTTGTGTCCGCACTTACGCAGATATGCAACTCTCGAACGATCCTTGGCCTGCTGTTTTTTCTGCGTCTCAGTCAATTTGGGAAACACTTTAGGATTTCCGTGCCAGTAATCCCCGAAAACCTCGATTATGGTTCCGTCTGATAATAAGAAATCAACATAGAATTTCCCATATAGTGGTGCATTATGCTCAAACTCCACATCTTCCAGATATAAAACATCTGCCACGATCTGTTCGGGTTTTGTATAAGCCCCGCTCCTCATTGTCTTGACTCCTCGCATCAGAGCGTCTTTGGCTATCTTTTTCTGTTCCTCACTGGCTGTCTTCCACCAATTAATCCTATATTTTCTTATCTCATTTTTACTATTTTCTGAATGCCTGTTTCCCCAAAAACTATTCTTTTCCCCAGAGACATCTGCGTGATTGGAAGACATTTTACTTTTGGTTGCATCCGAATGTTTTCTTCCTTTAAACGGATTCACATAACCCGGTCTAAGGCTTCGACATTTAACACATCGATCTCCCTTAGTATGTCTCGACAGTCCCTTGCCGCACCCCTCACAAAGTTTCTGGCTTTTCTTCATAAATCTCCCACTTTTAGAGAATTATGTCGCAGTCCATATCCCTTGTCAACGTTTGGTATTCATCAGTCCTTGTAGGGATCTTTATCGTCTTTTCCAGCCATTGCAACGCCAATCGGTTTTAAAGTGTGAAGGACCCTAATCATTCCTTCGTGAGCCTTCAACACATCCGGTAGCCTTTTATAACAATGCGGAGACTCATCAACCCCTGCTCCTCGAAGTTCTACCCCCACCGTCTTAACCCATTCGTCCATCATTTCCTTGGAGACACGCCCTGGCCGAATACAGACACCGGTTTTCTTATCATATTTACCCGTCGCGTCTGCACGACCCATTACACGTCCGGCTCCGTGAACAGTTGAATACAAAGACTTTAATCCATCAGGATTCTCCATTCCTTCAACAATTACCGAAATATCTCCAAGAGATCCCCCAATGAATGACTTCTGACCTGGGAAAGCAGGAGTGGCACCTTTCCGAACCACCCACAGTTTTTCTCCACCGTGTTCTTCGAGCCAAGCATAGTTATGATTATTATGAACTTCTTCTTCAATTCCTGCCCCGAGTATGTCTGAAACTTCCCGACAGACGAAATCTCTTCCAGCATAGGCAAATCTTCCCGCCAAATTCATACAAGCAATATATTTGGCCCCAAGATCTGAATTAACATCTAAAACAAGAGGTTCGACATCCATTCCATCTTTCGCACCACCGGCTTCCAGAAACCAAGTAGCCATCTTATGCCCTAAACCCCTTGATCCGAAATGACATCCTATCCACACTCGGTCTTTTTCATCGGTAAAGATGTCCACATAATGATTCCCCGAACCAACTGTTCCCAATTGTTGCCGAGCCATACTCTTCAACGGTGCAACCGCCTTCAAAGACCATGCCGAATCATCGAAAAGTTCATGTTCAACCTCGGTTACTGATTTGCGACCGATTCCAAATGAAATCCTTCGACAAATGTCGTCCATAATCTTCGAGATGTTCTTCCGAACATCTTCAGCATTCGCATTCGTCAAAACAGCCTTGTTACCACAAGCCACATCGTATCCGACACAAGATGGACTAATTTGGTCTTTATATGCAACCACCCCACCTATCGGACAAGAATATCCCTTGTGATGATCTGCCATTAATGCGACTCTCTCTGCCGTCTGAGCACATACCTTTATCTGTTTGAGTGCTCCTAAATCGATTGGATTTCCCCATACCGGCACATCTGAGTCATTGATAATCTTAATCTCAATCTCACGCTTCTCAATATAAGTCTTCCGATGTTTGATTATCTCCTGAGCAATCGGAGCCAGTAGATCGTGGTTAATGAACAGGTCCGGGTTCAGTAACATAGCCTTGAACGCGACCTCGACTTGAGGCTTCCCGAATCCCTTTCTTGACACTCCAAGCACCTTAAGAGCCGTCTTATAGATCGGCCCTTCTGCCATACCCCACTCAGATAAATCTTTGCCTGTAATCATGAAATCAACGCCCTTTCACCCTTCGCACTCACAAAATACTGAGTCTCGTCCTTGGTTGCTTCCCGAACTTCACTGACTCGACCACGACCGAACTCCTGAACAGCTACACTCCTGGCAGTACGCTTGTTGTTCGTCTTCACAACGAACCAACCATTGTTACTCTCACAATAATAGTTCTTCATATCCCTTTGCCCTCAGACTTCGCACATTCCTTACAAAGAGGGGTGTGAGGATCAAGCCAGAACCTTGTAGGAGTCCCACATTCTGAACAGTTCTCCGCCACATCTCTTTTGAATTCAGCAGGCTCGTGATGGACGATACGTCCCTTTTTCTTTGTTTTCATATCACTACATTGCTGAAAGTTGGTCGGAATACGGAACTTATTCCGCCTCAATCTTGCAATTCCCTTTCAAATGTTCCGTCGCCTTCTCAGAAAGTTCATCACCATTACTTGAACCAAACACATAACCACAAGTCAAACAACGGTATTCCCTCCGAGCGTAGTTCTTTGAAATCAACTCGAAAAACTGTGAAACCCATTGATTGTCTTTCATTTCTTCTCCTTCAGAACCTTATATTGTTTTGCCCAGGACGCCGGAGGCTTCAGGCACATCCCGTCCTTTCTCACAAATGCACACACTTTTGGCATCAGATTACTCCCACAACATTTCGGATGTGTATTACGACACCCATAGGTGCTTTCACCCGAGTCCCTGATATTTAATGGTTTCCTAAAGACATCCACTTTTACTTTCTTCATCCCTGTTCCAACCCCATCAATAATGTGTAAAACGCCTGATACGCTGCCATTCTCAACCTCGTCTTGGGAGTGTTTTCTTCATCCTTCGCCAATTCGTTAGAATACATATTGTCCGAAAGATCAGCAATCTTTACCTTCCGGGCTATCGGATTCGCAGAAACCTTGGCCACATAATCATCATACTCCTGCCCAGGTGTCTTGGTGAGTGCGGTCAAGGCCAACATCGCCTCAGTCGGAACTCCCATCACCTCTAGATCATGCATTGTAACCATGGTATCTTCAACAACATCGTGAAGCACAGCCACAATCCGATGAAGATCGTCCTTCATTCTCAAGGCGACCCTCAATGGGTGAACGATGTAAGGTGTTACACCATCCTTGCGTTTTTGACCCACATGGGCAATGGCAGCGACTGAAATCGCTGCCTCAAATGTAAATTTTGGCGTCATAGTTCCTTCACCTCTCCAAGTTTCATCTCAATTGCCACAGCCTCCACCTTAATCGTTGAGGCTTCCTTATAGTGCTCCAGAACTTTCTTCGCGGCCATACTGGAATACAATCTCGCGTGGTAGAATTCGACTGCCCACTTCTTCTCAAAACGGCCACCCGTCAAGAAGGCCCCTGTATCTTTCCGGCGAATCACTGTCATTCTCACTTCGTTCACGGATACACCTCCCGAACTGCTTTCAACCTCTCACACTTTACCCGTGCCTGCATATAAGGCTTGAGCAGATCCTTTGGAGCCGGAGCATCCTCATACCCCTTCATCTCCTTCTCCAACCGAGCGATCTCAATGTCGATCAACCCGGTGCAAATATTGTCTTCAGTCCCTGGAAGTGCCAGACGCCCGAGAACCTCGATACGACGCATCTGTTCTGCCTCGTTTAGAAACGCACATCCACCCATCTTCCCTTGAACCAGAATTTCGCCATTCCCGTTCTCATCCACGACAGAAATGGTTACGGAATTCGACACCTCCTGAACATCAACTATGAGTTTTTCGATCATTTGATCTCCTTGATGACACCCTTGCATTTGAATTTCTTGTCGCCCTTCCAAGGTGCTCCACAGATTGCACCGTCCTGGGTCTTCCGGCTACCACGTTGGCTCTTGTGTATTGCCCCGCAGATTTCGCATTTGTATGTCTTCATACCTATACATTGCAGGAATTAGGTCAGAATACGGAAAACATTAGAACAATTTTGGGGTAACACTGGGTGGTTTCGTTAGAAATCTCACCCGTATTGAGATTCTCTCTACCGGGAATGACAGTCGGACAACATTATCATCCTTCACACTCCCGACCAGGATAATCTGCCTGCCATTGTAGTAGAATCCTTTGGGATCAAACTTCTTGCCCCTCTTATACCCAGTCCTCTCATCGTCCTGGGTCAAAACAGCCGAACAATACCAGCGGGCTTCAGGCTCATTCATCCAAGTTTCTCCATAATTCTCATCTCATTCTTCACAAAAGGAATGTCCGTCATCCCCATATACAGATAGGGACCAAAAATGTTCATCAGGTTCCACAACTCTGTCTCCAACTCTTTCTTCTCCTCATTCCAATGAGAAGTCTTGAGCAAATATGGATGCTCTTTCCTTAGAATCTCTCGACCAAAATCAGTAAGAGTTGCCCGGCACCGAACATTCACGTTACAAATTTGCATTTAGTTCTCCGCAAGGGTGTTTGTGTCAACCTGAACCTTCATTTTATTGACATCAGACAACTTCGCCCAGAACCGACCCTTTGCCTTAATGTCCCTACCATTAAAGCTTAATTCTCCGCCCTTGTGAAGATGAAATGTGATCGAAGAGAAAGATTCTGCACCCTTTCGGATATAAATGCGATCCACAGCCAACTCAGAACCGGCCTTGATCGTCACCAGAAACTTCGGCTGATTGGCACCATAAGTGTGCCAATCAAATTCTCCCTTCCCGATCTGTTTCGTCAGAGCATCATTCCGATGCTCCTTAATCAACCGGAAAGTCCAGTCCTCCGTCAGCCTAACCACCGTCCCAATGTCGGGGATCATGAACTGCCCAGGGTCAGTCCAGGTTGTCTGCCCAGTCTTCCGAGCCTTCGCCTCTCCATCCCTCTCCAACCTCTTCTCCTCAGACAACAGATATATCCGTGTCTTTGTTAAAACGCCACTTCCACACCAACTGTTACGCTCAATCTTCCCACCGTTGAATGTGACCATCTTCATAAAGAGATCTATCCCGACTTCCCGTGCCACTGGCCCAACAAATCCCTTTACCCAGGCTTCCTTGATCGTTTCCCGATGATTCTGCCATGCACCCCTTTCCTCCGGGATACGAATGTCTACAGGCCCCTTCAACACCGCTTCCTTCAATCCGACATCAATCGCGGCCTGCTTGCCCTCTTCAAGGGTCAGGTAATATCGAATCTCAGGGTCAGCCGGATGCGGCTTACCCAATCTTGTCATATTTATTGTCGTTGTCATAAGTCCATCACCTTATCCACCAGTATCTTAGTCCTCACTGCCTCGAATTCTACATTGGCATAGCAGACTCCAACAAATTTAACTAATGTCTTCGCTCTCCCTCTATACTGGTTCAGAACCTTTCTAATTTGACGAAAGTGGTAAAGATCCGCCTCCGATAAATCATTTGTCCAATTACTACGACGAGGATCACCCTCTGGCCATCTCTTCAAGTATTCGGCCCTAAGACCCAATAAATATTCCCCGGTATCCTTCCGACGAAGCACATATTGTTTCCGATAATCATACATAATTCCTATCCTTTCAACACGGGTCATCCAAAATCTTGTTCCACTCATCCGAAAGTTCCCGTGTCATCTCCGGGGCAATCGGCACCTTCGCCGCCGCCAACTTCAATTCCTTGAAGAACCGTTGATAGGCATTCGCATATGCGAGCTTCGCCGTCTCCGCCCGTGCCTGTTCCAACTTGTGATCATCTTCCTTGTATACCGTTGACCGAATATCATTCCTCATTGTGTTCCGGCCATCCTTCACACTGTAATGAATGTTCGTCACATTCTGTCTCATATTCGACTCGTATACACTGACAGCCCGAGGGAACCATAAACCACAAGTCGTATGTGCCTGGACACATTGATTCGCAAATGTGCAATACCCCGTAGACCTCTTTCCCTGCCGGCCGACATCGAACTGGAAGTGTCCACAGTTGTTACAGCACCGAGCCTCCTTGATCGCAAACCGATTCTTCGCAGGAATCCTCATCATCAACAGAGACACTTCCGTCTCAGACCGGGTAATCACATTCCCCTTCGTCCGACAGTAACAACAGGTGAACTCCCCACTCTCATCCACATCTGCCATTCTCCAGGAACAAATGGGACAGACACAAGACAAGGCTCCCTTTTTACTGATCTGCCGTTCATCATGACCCCATCGATCCTTGTCCGGGAACATCGGGAAAGTAAAATCACCCTTCTCCAACTTCGCCCGGTAAATCCTGTTCTTCCCAGCCTTCAACACATAATCAAAATTGTCCTGAATGGTTACATCTGTCTGGGAGGCCAACTCATCACTATGACCGTCTTCCTCAGACCGTTCCACATTCGAGAAGACACAAGTCATCTTGACACCATCTTTCCGAAGCACCGTCACATTCGACTTCAGACTTTTGATGACACCCAATGCTTCCTTACCACCTTTGAGCTTCACCTTTACCGTGTCCCCAGGAAGCAACCTTGGCCGATCCTCATCCTTCGCCATACCTTGTGCCAAAGAGGAAGGAGTTACGATCTTGCCCTCTCCAATCATTTCAAGCACCCGGTCAAGTCCCATGCCAAGATTCTTCTGTAATTGAGCCGTGCCATTCACAAGCACAGCATACTCGTTGATCTCTCCAATGAATTTGGAAAGTTTGTCATAGTAGCCCTTGTCAACCCTCTTATCATTCACGGAATAGATCTGGTCATTTCTATAACTTTGACTTCTCAACATTGCTCCAAGACCGTTGGAAGGCCAATCCTGTCTCATCTCGATTTCAAAGACTCTCCACCGAGACTTCATATTGATTGCGTAAGCCACATTCTCAAAACCTGCTTGCTTCATCAAATAGTCAACCTGTCTCGCCCCGAGGAAGATTTCATCTCCTGGAGTAATGAAGGCTTCATCAATGGGAGTGAGTTTATCGGGTCCATCCAAGACGATGAATTCCATATTGTGACACAGACCACGACCTCGCGTCTCACGAACCACTACCGTCCGACCATTCATATCTTTCAATTGCATAATATTCCTTTACTTTCCAAGCCACAAATATACCGGTTTTACCGCACAAAACGCTGAATAACCACCCACATGCCCCCAGTCCTCACAGTAAACTCTCCACCCGGCCTCATTTTCCCCATCGTGATCCCCTTTAAGATCCCATTGCGTCAACTTGATTTTAGGTTC
>Ga0118677_10012252_pt1 | contig 12622 bp, 9 predicted proteins | sample AliMusrvi5mmetaG_FD_86154 | JGI IMG/M metagenome (GOLD analysis project Ga0118677, IMG submission 86154)
GTTCAAATTTTTTGTCTTTATTAAGACATTATTAACATATATCCATTTGAATATTAATTGCTTGCCTCCACAATTCCTTTCCCTTCCTCGTTTCGGCGATACAAATTAATACAATTTTAACACAATTTTAACATTGCTAATTTGTGTTAAATCAAATTATTTCTATGCAAACGTTTGCGGTGACGTTTGCAACAAATATGTTATACAACATGTTTTTAAAAACTCCTGTATCGACTGAAAATTCCGCAAGGGCATTCTACCTCTGATGAATTGAATTTGTATTAATTCTACGTAAATATTTTTGCTGTCAATTCAAAATAAATATTACTTTAGTAAAGTCTTATTCCAATTGAATTAAACCATTCGATGAGCAGTCAGGTCACTATAAAAGATATTGCAAAAGCATTAGGTATCTCAGCTTCTACCGTTTCGCGCGCCTTAAAAGATCACCCTGATATCAGTCGTGATACGAAAGATGCAGTAAATGACCTGGCTAAAAGACTTCATTATAAACCAAATGCGGTTGCTTTGTCGCTCAAGAGCAGTAAGACAAATACAATAGGGGTGATTATTCCCGAACTGGTTCACTATTTTTTCTCCTCAGTGATAAGCGGTATTGAGGATGTTGCCTATGATGCCGGGTATAATGTAATGATTTGCCAATCGAATGAGAAATATGAGCGGGAGATTATCAATGCCCAGGCGCTTCTGTCAAACAGGGTCGAAGGGGCGCTAATTTCCATTTCTAAAGAGACCAGTGATTATGCCCATCTGCAATCCATTGAAGAGAGTGGCATTCCAATTGTATTTTTTGACCGGGTACCAGATGGTTTCGACTCAGACAGCGTAATAATCGACGATCAGAAAGCAGCATATAACGCTGTATGTCACTTGATTGAATCAGGCTGTAAAAGGATTGCACACCTGGCAGCCCCCACTTCTTTAGGTATTGGGAAGTGCCGGTTTGAAGGGTACAAGGAGGCCTTATTGGCACACAATATGCCCTATCTTGATGAATATGTGATTATTGCAGACTCATTTGACCTTGCAGCCATTGCTACCCGCAAATTAATTCAACTGCCTGTGCCACCCGATGGAATATTTACAGTAAACGACCTCACTGCTGTCGGAGCGATGAAATCGCTGCAGAAAATGGGTATTGCCATTCCTGAAAAAGTCGCTATTATGGGCTTTTCGGCAGGGAGTTATTCCGATATTACCACTCCAACCCTAAGTTCGGTTGACCAGCATGGCTATGAGATGGGGACCAGGGCCGCCACGGTTCTTTTAGAGCGAATTGAAGCTAAAAGAAATGGTCCAGGCGAGACTTTTTTCGTTGAAACGAACCTTGTAATCCGGGAATCGACAAAAAGAATCTGACATTTTCTGGCTTTCGCAAACGTTTGCATTCATAAGTATCACCTAAATTCAATTATTATTTTGATTTTAAAGGGAATAGTTGTTGTTTTTCAAAAATTCCAAATTATATTTGCTGCCGAATATTGATTATCTTTCCCCAAAACCGTTCGTATTTCTTTCCAGGATTACGAAAACTCCTTGTTATTATTTTTGGCAATGGTATCCTCCAATTTACGTTGGATGATAAATTTAAATCTTTGTGTTCAGGTACTTTGCAATTTCGATTTCGGGGTATTAGAATACGATCGTAATAGTTGCTATATTATCACTGATCAGCAAACCGCAATTTTAAATTATGGAAAAAAAACCGCGTCTCTCTTTTTGGTCGATCTGGAATATGAGTTTTGGATTCATGGGTGTCCAGATCGGTTATTCACTACAAAATGGCAATACCAGCCGAATACTGTCTGCCCTTGGAGCCGATGTACATCATCTGAGTTATTTCTGGCTTGCCGCACCTCTTGCGGGATTAATCGTGCAGCCAATAATCGGCCTTTTCAGTGATAATACCTGGACGCGACTGGGTCGCAGGATTCCGTACATCCTACTGGGGGCCATTATTTCGGCCATGGCAATGTTCTTTATGCCTAATTCGGAATTCTTCGCCTACATTCTGCCTCCCCTCTTTTTTGGTGCCTTTATGCTCCTTTTCATGGATACTTCCTTTAATATTACGATGCAACCGTTCAGGGCGCTGGTGGGTGATATGGTTTCGGAAGAACAGCGAAATCAGGGATATTCGGTACAAAGTTTTTTAATCAATGCCGGCGCTGTTATTGGCTCTATTCTCCCTTTTGTACTTACCTGGATAGGAATTTCAAATGTGCCTGCTGCAGGAGAAAAAGTTGCCCCAACAGTTATCTGGGCCTTTTACCTTGGAGGTGGCACCCTTTTACTTTCCGTCTTGTGGACCAGTTTCAGGACGAAGGAATTTCCTCCTGAAGAGTATAGGAAGTATTACCAGCTTAAACAGGACGAAACAAAGAAGAGCTCTTTCATTACATTACTCAAAGAGATTCCCGAAACGATGTGGAGGCTCGCCATTGTACAATTCTTCTCCTGGTTTGCCCTCTTTCTGATGTGGGTTTACACCACACCTGGGGTTGCCCAGAATGTTTGGAATACAGTTGCCGGAGACTCAACATCTGCGGGTTACAATGAAGCAGGTAACTGGGTCGGTGTAATCTTTGCTGTTTATAGCCTCTTCGGAGCCATATTCTCGACAATAATGGCTAAACTGGCCAATAAATTTGGTCGCAAAACGATCTATATGCTCTCATTGCTTGCAGGAGGTGTTGGCTTAATTTCAATGATCCTGATTAAAAATCAATACGGGTTAGTAGTTTCAATGGTTGGAATCGGAATCGCATGGGCCGCCATACTGGCTATGCCTTATGCAATCCTTTCGGCTGCCCTTCCATCAGATAAAATGGGAGTTTACATGGGCATTTTCAATGCCACAATAACAATTCCTCAGATCGCTGCAGGATTATTAGGTGGTGTCGTTCTGACTCTGGTTGGAGGAAAAGCTATTCTGATGCTTGGTATTGCAGGATTATCGATGGTGATAGCCGGAATTACGGTAGTTTTTGTAAAGGAACACATTGTCACTTCTAAATCTTAAATTTTGAAGATTAAAGCTTGTTTATTCGATTTGGATGGTGTTGTAGTCGATACTGCACGGTACCATTACATCGCATGGAAAAAGACTGCCGAAGACCTTGGCTTCCATTTTTCGGAAAATGATAATGAGCGGCTTAAAGGGGTAAGCCGGATGGATTCGCTGAATATTTTGCTGGATATTGGTAAGATATCACTTAAGCAGGATCAAAAAGAGCTCTTAGCTGATAAAAAAAATAATTTATACGTTTCGTATATCCGCCAGATGACACCCGATGAAATTCTGCCTGGTGTCATCGCATTTTTGGATGAATTACGTGACAATGGCATTTTAATTGCGCTTGGATCAGCAAGTAAAAATGCGATGACTATTCTTGAACTAATTAACCTGACCCGGAAATTTGATGTCGTTATCGACGGAAATAAGGTTGGCAAGGCAAAACCAGACCCTGAGGTTTTCCTGAAGGGTGCGTTCGAACTGGGGATTGATCCCGCAAATTGTCTGGTCTTCGAAGATGCACAGGCAGGGATTGATGCTGCACGTAATGCCGGTATGCATATCATAGGAATTGGCCAGGCCGAAAACCTGAAAAATGCCGATTTTATAATTCCCGGTTTTGAAAACATGAATTTCGACCGATTGCAATCGTTGTATTTTTAGGGATGTAACAACTTACGTCCATTCATAAAAAGCAGATTAAGATGAAAGATTATATCATACATAACGAATGGAAGATTATAGAAGATTCTTTCCATCCAGCATATAACAAAATAACGGAGAGCCTGATGAGTCTTGGAAACGGACGAATAGGGCATCGGGCTAATTTTGAAGAGAAATTCACAGGGGAGACGCTTCAGGGAAATTATGTAGCGGGAGTTTACTATCCCGACAAAACCCGCGTGGGATGGTGGAAAAACGGCTATCCAAAATATTTTGCGAAAGTACTCAATGCTGCCAACTGGATCGGCATAGACATTAAAATCGGAAACGAAACACTTGATCTGAATACTTCGGAAATTCTCGAATTCAGGCGGGAACTTGATATGCAGCATGGTCATTTAAGCCGCGAATTTATTGTCAGGCTCCCTTCAGGAAAAAAGATAAAAGTTGTTACACGTCGGTTTGTGAGTATTGTTGATTCTGAAATCGGAGCCATTAGTTATACCATCACGGCATTAAATTTCTCCGATAAACTAACACTTTCCCCATTTCTCGACTTTGACATCCGCAATGAAGACGCAAATTACGACGAGAAATTTTGGGATGAGGTTGAAGTTAGCGTAAAACCGGGTGAAGGTTATGTTGTTGCAGAAGTGCGTAAGACCCTATTTCATGTTTGCGCCGGTATGAAAATCAATATTCTTCGGAATGGTATAAAATGTGATTTCTCGGCAGATGTTGAAAACCGAACAAAATTTATCGCCAATATAATCCCTTTGACGATCAGGGAGGGGGAATCAGTAACAATCGAAAAAATTGCAATTAGTCTCTCTTCCGAAAACTATCCCAAGGAAGAGATGATGAAAACTGCCCAAAATCATCTGAATTCAGCCTATTCCAAAGGATTCATTCAGCTTGAACATGAACATTCACAAGCCTGGCTTGAAAAATGGAAGACAAGCGACATTATTATTGAAGGGGATATCGCAGCTCAGCAAGGGATACGTTTTAATATTTTCCAGCTTCACCAAACCTATACAGGAGAGGATGAACGGTTAAATATAGGCCCTAAAGGATTTACCGGCGAGAAATATGGCGGTTCCACCTATTGGGATACCGAAGCTTTTTGTCTTCCCTTTTTCCTTGCCACCGCCCCCATTGAGGTGTCCCGTAAATTATTAAAATACAGACATAAACACCTCAGTAAGGCGATTGAAAATGCCTCCGCATTAGGCTTCAATCAAGGGGCGGCTCTCTATCCAATGGTTACAATGAATGGAGAGGAGTGTCATAATGAATGGGAAATAACCTTTGAAGAGGTTCACCGAAATGGTGCAATTGCCTATGCCATATTCGACTATGTAAGGTACACCAACGATTTGGATTACCTTGCCCCGAATGGTTTCGAAGTTTTACTCGGAATATCCCGTTTTTGGGCTCAACGGGTAAACTGGTCAGAAGAGAAGCAGAAATATGTTATGCTTGGTGTGACTGGTCCCAATGAATATGAGAATAATATAAACAATAACTTCCACACCAACCGGATTGCGCAATGGACACTTCAATATACCCTCGGAACCATTGACTTTCTCAAAAAGAACCACCCGTCATTATATCAAAGTTTAATTAAGAAATGGCAATTTAATGAAGAAACGGAAACCGACCTTTGGCATGCGATTATAAAGGATATTCATCTTCCTTACGATGCTAAGCGGGAGATCTTCCTGCAACAAGATGGATTTTTGGATAAAAACATAAAAACAGTCGATGAAATACCTGCAAAAGAACGGCCTATAAATCAACACTGGTCGTGGGACAGAATTCTGCGTTCCCCTTATATTAAGCAGGCAGACACACTTCAGAGCCTTTATTTATTTGAAGATCAATATGATAAAAAAACAATTAAAAGACATTTTGATTTTTATGAACCCTTAACTGTTCATGAATCATCATTGTCTCCTTGCGTTCATACAATACTTTCTGCAGCAATAGGATACAAGCAAAAAGCCTATGATCTTTATTTACGTACCTCGCGGCTTGACCTGGATGATTACAACAACGATACAGCCGATGGGTGTCACATCACCTCGATGGGTGGAACATGGATGGCTTTCGTAAAAGGCTTTGGCGGCATGAGGGTCCAAAACGGTATGATTTCATTTAGCCCTTTTATTCCACACAACTGGAACTCCTACGCTTTCAGAATCCATTTCAGGAACAATGTATTAAAGATCAATGTCCTAAAAAATACCGTTTGTATTGAAAACCTTTCAGACAATGATATTACCTTACTTTTATATGATCAGCAACAAATAATCGGCGGAAATATGAAATCAGAAGTTCAACTTAAACATGATCACCATGAGATTTAAACAATTTTCAACATTGAGATTACTTTTTGCAATTTTAGTATTGCTTACCGTAATCCCGGCGTATGCAACAAAAAAACCAACTCTTAACAGGGTGGAACCACCTTTCTGGTGGACCGGATTTAAAAATCCGGCATTACAGTTAATGGTCTACGGAGAAGGGATTTCAGAAACCAAACCCGAGATTAAATACGATGGTGTCGAACTGGTTTCTTCAAGTTCTGTCGATAATCCGAATTACCTTTTTCTCGATCTCCGGTTATCGACATCCGTTAAACCAGGAAAATTTGAAATTAACTTTAAGCAAAACGGGAAAATAATTGTTGCCTCAACCTACGAATTAAAACCCCGTGAAAAAGGTTCGTCGCAACGTGTGGGATTTAACAATACGGATGTGATGTATCTGATTATGCCAGACCGTTTTGCCAATGGAGATCCCTCAAACGACTCGAAGGAGGATATGCCCGAAAAAGGGAACAGGGCTGATCCCAATGGCCGTCATGGAGGTGATTTAAAGGGAATCCTGGATCATCTCGACTATATACGCGATAACGGCTACACCGCCTTATGGGTGAATCCGATTCTCGAAAATAATATGCCAAGGGTCTCTTATCATGGTTATTCCACGACCGATTTTTATAAGGTAGATAGCCGGTTTGGCACCAATGGAGATTACCAGCAATTAAGCGCTGAGGCAAAAAAAAAGGGAATCAAAATGGTTATGGATATGATTTTCAACCATTGTGGCTTAAGTCATTGGTGGATGAAGGATATGCCGATGAAAGACTGGATTAACGGATATCCAAACTATCATATTACCAATCACAAAAAAGCTACGGTGCAGGATCCATATGGTTCGGAGAGTGACTCAAAAGAGTTTACAGACGGATGGTTTGTCCCCAGCATGCCCGATCTGAACCAGCGCAATCCCTACATGGCCAATTACTTAATCCAGAACTCAATCTGGTGGATTGAATATGTGGGGCTTGACGGAATCCGTATGGATACTTATCCTTACCCTGACAAACAGATGATGGCCAATTGGACCCGGCAGGTGATGGAAGAGTACCCGAATTTCAATATCGTGGGTGAAGAATGGCACATCAATCCGGCCAATGTGGCGTTTTGGCAGAAGGGAAAAGTTAATCCAAACGGCTATAACTCCTATCTGACAAGCCTTATGGATTTTCCGATGCAAAATGCGTTGGTAAAATCGATGAATGAGGGGTGGGGATTTAACCACCTTTACGAAACTCTGGCACAGGACTTTCTTTATCCTAAGGCCGACAATCTCGTTATCTTTGGCGAAAATCATGATACAGAGCGCTATTTTACTGCCATTGGCGAAAATATCCCCAATTTAAAAACTGCAATGACTTTTCTGATGACCACCAGGGGAATTCCGCAGGTTTATTTCGGTGGCGAAATTCTGATGACAGGTTTGAAAAGTGATGGCGATGGAAAAATGAGGAAAGACTTTCCAGGCGGATGGGAAGGTGATCCCGTCAATGGGTTTAGTGGAATTGGTTTAACTGCTGACCAATCAGACTTTCAACAATTCCTTAAGAAACTGGTTAACTGGAGAAAAGGGAAAAGTGTTATTCACAGTGGGAAACTTAAACACTACTACCCTATGGATAACTTATATGTCTACTTCAGGTATAACGAGAAAGAGAGTGTGATGGTAATTCTGAACAAGAATACAGAGAATAAAACACTGAACACAAGCCGTTTTACAGAATCTCTCCAGGGGTTTACCTCTGCAAAAGAGGTGATGACAGGGATCAGTATTCCTGATCTGAACAATATCGTTGTTCCGGGAAAAACATCGATGATACTGGAGTTAAAATAAAAATAAAATACCCCGAAGGCTTTGAAAAACTTCGGGGTATTTTGAAAATCTTCAGGGGCTATATCGTTAACCTAATCCCAATAGTTTGAAGATCCAATAGATAGTTGCAGCCAAAACCATTGAAACAGGGATTGTCAGAATCCAGGCATATAGCAGATTTACAGTTACTCCCCAACGTACAGCAGAAACCCTCTTTGTCAATCCAACACCCATAATAGCGCCGGTAATAGTATGAGTTGTACTTACAGGTATTCCAAATGCCTCTGTGCCAAATAACATAATTGCCCCTGCACCTTCAGCTGCAACGCCCTCAAATGGCGTCAATTTCGTGATTTTCCCACCCATTGTACGAATGATCCTCCATCCACCAAGCAATGTTCCTGCTGAAATTGCAGTATAACACCCATAGACGATCCAAAGCGGAATGGCATGAATTTTCCCGTCGACAAACGTAATGTGGGCCCAATGTGGAATTAAGGCGGGATCAACGGTTTTAAAATAGACCAGCAAGGAAGCAGAGATAATGCCCATAACCTTTTGCGCATCATTCCCTCCATGCCCCAGGCTGAACATTGCAGAGGAAAGCAACTGACCAACTTTAAACCACCGTTTCAGTCGGAACGGATTAAAACTCTTAAAAATCCAAAGAAGGGCTATCGATATTAAATAGGAAAGCAACATTCCAATTAGAGGTGCAAGGAAAATAAAGGCAGCAATTTTGATAATCTTCTCGGAATGAACCACATCCCAGCCCGCGTAGGCAATTGCTGCGCCAGCAAATCCACCAACCAGGGTATGTGAAGAACTCGAAGGTATACCCAAATACCAGGTAATCAGATTCCAGATAATAGCCGAAATAATTCCGGCCAAAATTACCTGCAAATTTATCGCACCTGTATCCACTACTTTAGCAATCGTATCCACAATATGCAGTTCAAATATTGCATACGCCGCAAAGTTGAAAAATGCGGCCCAGATCACAGCCTGCAAAGGGGTTAAAACTTTTGTAGAGACAACTGTGGCAATGGAGTTTGCCGCATCGTGAAACCCGTTGATAAAATCAAAAATAAAAGCCAGTATTATTATGGCGATTAAGAGTGTAAAATTCATGGATATCTATGATATTTTAACAATGATTGATGAAAAGACATTCGCCACATCATCACATTTATCAATCGCCTTTTCGAGAGAGGCCAGAATATCACGTTTCTTGATCAGATTTATCGCGTTAGTCTCCGATTCAAACAGGTCGGAGAGATACTGCTGGTACAAATAATCAACCTCGCTTTCGTAATCACTGATTTTAGTGCAGGCGTCGGTATATTTGAGAAAATCAGAAGCATTTTTAACACTATGCAACACGCGTTGAATCTCCAGATTCGCCGCATGGATATAATTGGCAATTTTGGCAAATTCCATAGGGAATGTGGGCAGTTTATAAAAGTGGGTTCGGATTGCAGCCGTATGAATATAATCTACAACATCGTCAATTGTTGAAATGAGCACATGCATATCTTCCCTGTCAAAAGGAGTTATAAATGTTCCGTTCAATTCCACTAACAATGCATGGGTAATATCATCACCTTTATGTTCCGCCTCACGGATCAATTTACCGTATACTTCACGTTGAGTCAAATCATTTTCGCCCATCAATTTGATAAGCAATTCAGATGAGACGACCAGATTGTCTGCAGCTTCAATAAATAGGGGGAAGAACTTGCGATCTTTTGGAACAAGAAATCCGAAAATTTTGTCCAGATTCATAGTGTAATTGGTTTAATTAGTTTCAACATAATTAGCGTGCTAATTTATAACTTTCTGCCGGAGGAAATGCTGATTTATATTTTAAAAGGGAATTTTTTAACTTATTTCATAAAAACACGGGAACGAGACTCCCGGTTACCGGCAAGGGGTAGGCACAGTATAAAAATATTCACGATTTGGTATAGGAAACAAAATCGCGCGTGGCTTTGAGCAGGTTTACAGTCTGAAGAAGAAGGTGCTTGGTTTCAGACATTACCCCAAAATAGAGAATCGAATTGCGGCTATTGGTCCCCTTTCGCTTAATTCTTCGGATTTGAAGGTTCTCCTGTTCCCGCATTAACTCCAGTATATCCTTACGTTTTTGAATCAGCTCGTCAATTTGCTCAAAACGGGATACTTTTATGATATGAAGTGCGAAATTGAGAAAGTCGGTAACCTGATTGTTGAATTCTGTCAATTCCGTGTTCTGATCCTCACCAAATGGCCGGTGATTATTCTTCAGATGCTCCTGAAGCGGACGAACCACGTATTTAATGGAATGAGCCATCTCCCGCAAATAATCAACAATCTGAACATAGTAATGACCCGTCTCTATCGAATCGTGCTGAAGTTGCTGGATCACCCGATAGGTATTGGCTTTTAGCTTTCTGGCCCGTTGATTGAACTCCTCGATCTCAACCTCAATCTCTTCGAGGAGCTGAACATTTTGAGCATGAAAAGCGGAAATTCCAAGATAATAAGCTTTTGAAATCATGATAATTGCATTCGACGAGTCTTCGGTAGTCTTTACCAATACATTTTCAGCTTTTATCAAAGGCTCTGAAAATTCCTCATTTTCAGAACTTCCGGGTTCAATTTTTGGAACAGGCTTACGACTACGGGCAAAAATAAAAATTATCCACGTACACAACATTCCGATAAGAAACCAAAAAAGAGGATATAATCTTTCCATTAACCTGTTAACTTTTCCAAACGACAAATGTATTTCTGAGTAGTCACCCAAGGTGCATATAGTGTATTAAATAAATGTTAATTAGTGAATAGCCTCGAAAAATTGGAAGAAAGAGTAATTAAATTTACTTTTGACAGATCCACTATTAATATTTTATACTGATGGTTCCCTTAAAAACAAGTACTCCCCAGAAACTTTCCATCACATCTTCTGTAATTATTACGGTCTTTTCAGCGTTATTATTGGGTCTGGCCCATTGGCTGGGCTGGACCCTTTGGTCGGCTTTGTTTATTCCTGTCCTATTCCTGATCTCCTATTTTACAACACTGTATATTCTCTCTATCCTTATAAATGATAAAATAACCCCTATTTATAAGACCATTCGTGAAGTCCCGATGGAGCGCAAAAGGATAACTAAACTAATCCATGGAAACAGTGATATTATCGCAGAGGTCGATCACGAGGTTAAACTCTGGGCAGAAGATAAGCTGGCGGAGATAGACCGGTTGCGCGAACTGGAGAAATATAGAAAGGATTTTGTGGGCAATGTTTCCCACGAACTTAAAACACCAATTTTCAACATTCAAGGATATATCCTGACCCTGCTTGACGGTGGTCTTGAGGATCCCAAGATCAACAGGCTCTATCTTGAGCGGACAGAAAAGAGTATCGACCGGATGATAAGCGTGGTTGAAGATCTCGAATCGATTACAAAACTCGAATCGGGAGAACTCAAAATTAATATGGAACCATTTAACCTTGTCAAGCTAACTGAGGAGGTTTTTGAATTTGAACTGCGCGATTCAAAGGAACGAAGAATCAGTATGAACCTTGTAAGTCCGGCGAATAAACCGGTTTATGTAATGGCCGATAAGAAACGGATCTTTGAAGTAATCAGTAATCTGGTTGGAAACGCTATTAAATATGGAAAGAAGGGGGGAAACGTGAATGTGGCTTTTTATGATATGGATAAAATGGTGCTCATTGAGGTGAGTGATGACGGGATCGGAATTGAGAAGAAAGACCTAATCCGCATCTTTGAACGATTCTACCGCGTTGATAAAAGCCGGTCGAGAATTCAGGGTGGAACAGGCCTCGGTCTCTCAATTGTCAAACACATTATTGAGGCCCATGAACAAACGATACATGTCAAAAGCCAGGTAGATAAGGGAACAACTTTTACCTTTATGCTTGAAAAATACAACAAATAAAAAATATATTAACTATAACTCAAAATCCTAAAATATACCTATATTTAATTCGTCTAAATTAATGGATTCAATTTTTAAAATGCGATGGTAGAAAAAGACAATACGCCACGAATACTTCTTGTCGATGATGAAGAGGACATCCTTGAATTCGTAAGCTATAATCTTCAGCGTGAAGGCTTTAGGGTATATTCTGCCCGCAATGGGCTGGAAGCGATTGAGATGGCAGGTAAGGTCAAACCCGATCTTGTCATACTGGATGTGATGATGCCCGAAATGGATGGCATCGCCGCCTGCGAAGAGATCAGAAAACTACCCAGTTGCAAAAATGTTGTAATCGCTTTTTTGACTGCCCGCGGTGAGGATTATTCACAGATAGCCGGTTTTGAGGCTGGTGCGGATGATTATATCACCAAACCGGTGCGTCCCAAAGTATTAATAAGCCGGGTAAAGGCTTTGCTTAAACGCTCCGGGGGAATCGCCTCAGATGCAGCGGATAACAGCAAAATACTCACAATTGGCGATATCGTAATCGACAAAGAGCGCTATATCCTGATTATTGGCGGGAAAGAACTCACCCTACCCCGAAAAGAGTTCGAATTACTATCCCTCCTTGTTTCAAAGCCCGACAAAGTTTTTACACGTGACGAAATTTACAAATCAGTCTGGGGAAACAATGTCATTGTTGGAGACAGAACCATCGATGTACATATCCGTAAATTACGCGAAAAAATTGGAAATGATCATATCCGGACACTGAAAGGGATAGGATATAAA
>Ga0118677_10012253_pt1 | contig 12622 bp, 10 predicted proteins | sample AliMusrvi5mmetaG_FD_86154 | JGI IMG/M metagenome (GOLD analysis project Ga0118677, IMG submission 86154)
GCTCTTTTCGGGATGAAATTTCAGGACCGGAGAGTGGAATCATGGCGAGCGGAAGATTGCGGGTGCTCGCGGAAGTGAACTCTCTCGGCATGTTCCTGTTTTTTGCCCGGGTTGAATTGGGAAACCGGCCGGTGATAGCCCATTACTCGGGTCCAGACTTCACAGGCTTGGCGTTCACTATCTTTGAGTTCAGTGGTGTTGTTCATGGTTCAGGCGGCTTGGGAGTTTGTGGCTAGTCGTTTGGAAGCAAGGATCTCGTTGTCGCACTTGGGGCAGAAGGGGTGTTCCCCGGCGAGGTAGCCGTGCTTGGGGCAAATCGAGAAGGTTGGAGTGATGGTGATGTAGGGTAGGCGAAAGCGGCTCAGTACGCGCCTCAACAACTCGCGGCATGCCCGCACATCGGAAACCTGCTCGTTCATGTAGAGATGGAGAACCGTCCCGCCCGTGTATCGTCGTTGGAGTTCTTCCTGATGCGTAAGGGCCTCGAAAGGGTCGTCGGTGTAGCCAACCGGCAGTTGGCTCGAGTTAGTGTAGTAAGGCGAAGTCTCGGTACCCGCATGGATTATTCCCGGAAATTTGATCCTATCTGTCCGAGCGAAACGGTGAGTGGCCCCCTCCGCCGGTGAAGCCTCAAGGTTATAGAGGTGGCCCGTCTTCTCCTGATACTGCGTCATACGCTCCCTCATGTGGTCCAGCAGTCGCAGTGCAAAGTCCTTGCCCCAAGGAGTGCTGATGTCCTCAAAACCTCCGCTGAAATTGAGGATGCACTCGTTGACTCCGTTGACGCCTATTGTGGAGAAGTGGTTACGAAGAGTTCCCAAATAACGTTTTGTGTAGGGGAAGAGTCCCTCGTCCATATGGCGTTGGATCACCTTTCTTTTCAGCTCGAGACTCTCCGATGCAAGATCCATAAGTCGGTCTAGCTGGGAATGAAGATCCCGTTCACTACCGCGGCAGATATAACCCAAACGAGCGGCATTAAGTGTGACCACCCCTACGGATCCAGTTTGCTCGGCAGAACCAAATAAACCGTTACCACGCTTTAGCAGTTCTCTGAGATCGAGTTGGAGACGGCAGCACATCGAACGGACCATTTTCGGCTCAAGATCCGAGTTGAGGAAATTCTGGAAATAAGGGAGGCCGTATTTGGCCGTCATTTCAAAAAGAAGGTCGCATCTCTCGTCTTCCCATACAAAGTCTTTGGTAATGTTGTATGTAGGAATAGGGAAGGTGAAGACGCGTTGTTTGGCGTCCCCTTCCATCATCACTTCAAGGTAGGCGCGGTTGAGCATATCCATCTCCGCAGAAAGCTCCCCGTATGTGAAAGGCATTGTTTCGCCTGCGATCAGAGGATGATCCCCAGCTAGATCTTCGGGGCAGTTCCAGTCGAAGGTGAGGTTGGTAAAGGGAGTTTGAGTGCCCCAGCGGGAGGGCACATTAAGGTTGAAGATGAACTCCTGCATGCATTGTCTAACATCCTTGAAGCAGAGACCATCCTTTCGGACATAAGGGGCTAGATATGTGTCGAATGAGCTGAAGGCTTGTGCCCCGGCCCATTCATTCTGGAGAGTCCCTAGAAAATTCACCATTTGACCCAATGCAGTACGCAGGTGCTTGGGAGGTCCTGACTCGATCTTGTTTGGCACGCCGTTGAATCCCTCCCACAGGAGCTGCCTGAGCGACCATCCGGCACAGTAGCCCGAGAGCATGTCAAGATCGTGGATGTGGAGGTCTCCCTCTCGATGAGCATTGCCAATTTCAGGGGAGTAGATATGGCTGAGCCAGTAATTTGCAGTGACCTTTCCTGCGACCGAAAGGATCATTCCGCCCAGGGAGAATCCCTGATTGGCATTTGCGTTGACTCGCCAGTCGGTTCGATCGATATATTCGCTCACCGAGCCGATGGCATCCACAAGTGCTGCCCGATCCCCTCGGATCCTTCGGTGCTGTTCGCGATAGACAATCGAGGCTCTGGCTGTGACGAAGAGTCGAGTTTCCAACAAGGTTCGTTCGACCAGATCTTGAATTTCATCAACACTGATCACGCGCTTGACCGGGGGTCGCGCTACATAGTCCAAAAACTGGCTGGAAAGCTCCTGTGCCTTAGATTCAGAAAACTCTCCTGTTGCGGCACCTGCCCGTGCCAGAGCGGAAAAAACCTTTTCCTGATCGAATGCCACTAGGGACCCATCCCGCTTACGCACACACTTTGGCAGTTCGCGGTGATCCGCCGGTTCATGCCGGCGACCTACTTCCTGTGGAGAGGAATTCATCCAGCTGGGGATGATATATATTGTGGTTTTTACTTTTTATCAAGAAAAAACACACAATAGAGAGTGCTTTTCATTGGCCATCCCATCTTCTATGGAGGCGTATTACCGAACGGGGGTTTCTAAGGCGATCAGAAGGGTTTCCCAAGGCAGGACCGCGCATTTCACACGCTGTGGAAAATGGTGGACACGGTCAAGAACACGGAGTTTCTCCGGCACATCCTCAGCGACACCGGTGCGGACAAGTTCTCGGAAAGTCCCTGCCAGTTTGCGGACATCATCGCAGCGGAGTCCCCGTACCTCGCCGGTCATGATGCATGCGGAAGCTCTACAGATCGCGCAGGAACTTCCTGTAAACTTCGCCTCCGCCACCTTACTGTTTTCTACTCTCAGAGCCACCGAGATTTCGTCTCCGCAGAGGGCGTTGTATCCCTCGGCTGCATGGGTGGTATCTTCGAGGGGGCCGAAATTTTTGGGGTGTTTCGCATACTGGAGGAGGACCGCCTGATATAGTTCGTCATCCATTATCGAAAGAATGCCATAGCCGAGGTAATGCTTGCAACTAACGCTGTGACCTCAGCCTCGGTATTGTAGAGGTAGAAGCTGGCGCGTAACGAGGAAGGGGCACCTAGTTTTCTCATGAGCGGTTGAGCGCAATGATGTCCAGCTCGCAAGGCTACCCCTCTCTCGTTGGCAAAAAAGGCGATGTCGTGAGCGTGGATTTCTTCAATTGAGAAAGTGACAATGCCCGACTGTCTTCTCTCAGGTCCAAAAATATGAACCCTCCCAATCTCGTTGAGCCTTTCCGCGGCCATATTTGCCAAGGCAGTCGAATGTTGATGAATCTCCTCCAGTCCCATTTCATTGAGGAAGAGGAGTGCCTCCTGCCATCCAGCGGCCTCCATGATCGGCGGCGTGCCCGCCTCAAACCGTGAGGGTGCATTCCTATAGATGGCCCTCTTGTCAAAGAAGGCCCGTTCAACCATCTCGCCACCATACTGCCAGGGTGGCATCTCTGCGAGGAGTTCGCGGCGCCCCCAGAGGGCGCCAATCCCAGTAGGACCGCACATCTTGTGCGCGGAGCAGGCTAAAAAGTCGCAGCCGATATTCTGTACATCAACCGGTTGGTGCCCGACGCTCTGTGCTGCGTCAACCAAGGTTGTCACTCCCAACTCCCGGGCTGTTCGGCAGAGTTCCCGCACGGGGTTTTCCAATCCGAGCGTGTTAGGGACATGAGCTATTGCGAAAAGTTTTGGGCCTTCTTTGAGAAGTGTTCGTGCAGCTTCTAGATCAAGAGCGGTTCCGTTCGGAAGGACTGGCACGAATTTCACCCGAACGCCAATCGCCTCAGCGAGGTGTAGCCATGGCAGGAGGTTACTGTGGTGCTCCATTTCTGTCAGCAATAGTGTGTCACCTGCTTTGAGGTGTTTTCTTCCCCATGAGTTGGCCACTAGATTGACCGCCTCAGTCGTTCCTCGTGTGAAGATGATTTCATCTGGTGAGGAGGCATTTAAGAATCTTGCCACTGAGGTACGCGCCCCTTCGTAGGCTTCAGTCGAGCGAATGCTCAATAGATGCAGTCCCCGATGGACATTGCCATATTCACTCTCAAGAAATCGGCTCATTCGTTTGATCACGCGTTCCGGTTTCTGTGAGCTTGCGGCGCTGTCCAAATAGACCAACGGTTGACCGTTGACCATTTCCCGCAGGAAGGGAAACTCGTTCCGGATTTTCGTGGTGTCCATGAGCGGTTGCATGATGCAGGTTTTTTTCCCAGGTTCCAGTTTGCTGATTTAAAATTACGGTTCAGGTTCAGCCGAACGGCAGCAGGGTCACTGTCACCTTTGTTCTTCAGTTAGTGGATAGATTTGAGAAAGGAACAATAATTCTCCTGCATCAGGAGTAGGCGTGTTACTTCTAAAATACATATGCGTCTCGCTTTGCACCACACCCACGAGTTCGGACAGTTTAAAATGCGCTATGGTCATGCGCTTCCCTATGGGGCAAGCCATGTGCCTGGCGGAGTGAATTTCTCGATTTTTTCTGCTCATGCCACGTCTTGTACTCTTGTTCTTTTCCGTAAAGGGGCTGCGGAACCATTTGCCGAAATACCTTTCCCGCCCGAATGCAAGATTGGTGATGTTTTCACCATGATCGTATACGATCTTGATTATGAGGAGATGGAGTATGGGTTCCGCATGGAAGGTCCTTGGGAGCCGAGGACGGGACATCTTTTTGATCCCAAGAATATCCTGCTAGATCCTTTTGCCCGTGAGATTGGTGGACGTGATGTCTGGCTTGACAGGCCAACTGGGAAGGAAATTTATCCCCACAGGGCCCGGATGCCCTACGAGGACTTCGATTGGGGGCACGACCGGCCCCTAAATCTGCCGGTTGAGGATCTGGTCATCTATGAGATGCATATACGTGGATTCACCCGCCATCCATCTTCCGGCGTCAGGCATCCTGGAACATACGAGGGGATGATCGAAAAAATCCCCTATTTGCAATCGATCGGAGTGAACTGTGTGGAATTGATGCCCGTCTTCGAGTTCGACGAGTGGGAAAATACTCGAGTCAATCCTGAGACCGGTAGGCAACTCTGCAACTATTGGGGCTATAGTACTGTGGGATTCTATGCTCCCAAGAGCGGATATGCAGCCACGGGTCACCACGGAACCCAGGTCTCCGAGTTCAAAAATCTGATCAAGGCGCTCCACTCCGCCGGGATTTCGGTAATCCTGGATGTGGTATTCAACCACACTGCAGAAGGGGATCAACGTGGACCGACCATCTCTTTTCGGGGAATCGACAACCAGACCTACTACATGCTCAACGCCGACGGCGGTTATGCCAATTTTACCGGCTGCGGAAATACGCTGAACTGCAACCACCCAGTGGTGCGATACTTCGTCCTAGATTGCCTGCATTACTGGGTTTCGGAGTTCCACATTGACGGGTTCCGCTTCGATCTCGCCTCTGTTTTGGGGCGTGACAGCACGGGTTACCCTCTTTCAAATCCTCCGCTTTTGGAGGCGCTTGCCTTGGATCCCATCCTAGCGGGATGCGACCTGATTGCCGAGGCATGGGATGCTGGAGGGCTTTACCAGGTAGGAAAATTTCCTGCCTATGGTCGATGGATGGAGTGGAATGGTCACTATCGAGATATTGCCCGTAAATTCCTTCGAGGTGACGAGGGGATGGTCGGAGAGATGGTCCAAGGCATCCTCGGATCCCCCAATCTTTATGCACCATCAGGGCGAAAGCCAACTGCCTCCGTTAACTTCCTGACCTGCCATGATGGATTCACGCTTCGAGATCTCTATTCTTACAATCAAAAGCATAATCTGGCGAATGGGGAGGAGAACCGTGACGGGGCCAATGACAACTATTGCTGGAACTGCGGGGTTGAGGGAGAATCTGATGATCCCGCCATACAGGAGCTGCGTGCACGACTTCAGCGTAATGCGATGGTCTTGCTATTCCTGAGCCAGGGGGTCCCGATGCTTTCTATGGGGGATGAACTCTGCCGCACTCAGAAAGGCAACAACAACGCCTATTGTCATGATGAAGAGTGGAATTGGCTCGACTGGGGCCCCGAGGTCGACAGTACAAACCCGGGAAGCTCCTTTAAACGCTTCGTATCGCTGCTCGCGGACTTTCGTCGCCGGCATTCCCAGCTGCATCGTCGGGAATATTTCAGCGGAATGGACACTCAGGGTTATGGTTATCCTGATATCGGCTGGCACGGTGTGAAACCTGGCAAGCCCGATTGGGGGCCGCTCAGCCGTTCTTTGGCGTTCATGATTTCGGGGGACATGGACTGTACATTCGGACCCGAGGGCGACTTCATCTATGCAGCCTTCAATATGTGGCATGAAGCGCTCTCATTCGGTCTGCCGAAACTTCCATCCGGCATGCACTGGCGAGCTGTTGTCGATACGGCCCGTCCCTCACCTGACGACATTTTGGAGGCCGGTACAGAAAAGCTTCTTTCTGACCAGTCCGTGATCAAACTGCTAGATCGTTCCGTGGTTGTCTTGATTGGCAATCGCGCTGGAAGGTTGGGTTAGGCAATCCTTGCTTGAACCATCCGAGTGACTTGGCGATTTTCCTAAGGCATGAAACTTTTGTCACTCCACCTGCTCCGTAATACGATGATGATCGCCTCTGCGGTGTTGATGCCCGTGGCATGCAGTTCGATCGATTACAAACCAGGAGAGCGCCCCAGGATGGTTGTGACTGAAGAGCATACGCCTGTTTACTTTCATGGCCCGGCACAGGGGAACGGTCCTGATGTTTCACTCTCGAAAGGGGATGAGGTGAACGTGATCAGGAAGGAATTCGGATATAGCATTGTTCAACTGGCTGGCGGACAGACCGGCTATGTGTCAAATGAAGCGATCGCCCCAGCGCCACCCCAGGCGAGTCTCCCTACCTCTGGAGGAGAAACTCCTCCTGATTCCAATGTGACGGGTAGTAATTCTACTGTGACGAACGCCGACTTCAGATACTGACGTCAGGCGATGCAGTTGTGAGTAATTTATCAAGATCGGCCATCTCCTTCCAGCGGGTCTTGAATTCCCTGTCATAGCGCTGGTCCTGCCACTCGCCCATCCGCATCCGAAGGGAAACGATTTTTTCCAAACGGGGAGTGAGCTCGTTGTGAATTTCCCTCACAAATCGCAGAGCAGAAGGATTCGAGTCCCAGAGTGTTGCGTAGGATTTGATGAAGTCCTGTGCGTATCCTGGTTCGGCCCGGTCATTGGGATGCCAGAGATCCGCTGGGGGAGTGGGAAGGTCGAGGAGCAGTGGGGCGATGTAGATGTTTTTAAGCATGGCAGCGCGGCATGCCATCAGAGAGCCTTCTTCGTCACCAGAATGCCACAATGCCAAAGACTTGCCGAAGAGCAGGGCGGGTTCACAATAGTCGTCCGGGTAATTAATTTCGTATTCCTCGAGCGCCGATAAGGCTTTGGCATCATCTTCTGCAAGGAGGTAGACGAGAGGTAGGAGAAACCTCACCCCTTGGTTATCGGTTGGGTTGAGGGTTAGGATTTTCCGAAGGCTCCGAGCGGCCGACAAAAAATTGCCCCTCTGCCAATCTGTCATTGCATGACCGTAGAGTGCGCGGAGGAAGGGGCGTGTCTCGGTCTCAACCCACCAAACCGGATTCTCCCCACGCCAGCGCCGTTCCTCTCTATCAATGATATCCTGATAGCCTCGCCGGCAATCTTCCATGCGGCCTGCCTGGTAATCAGCGTCGGCTAGTTCTATCCGAGCCTCGGAGCAATCGGTGTCCTTTTCAATAGCCTTGCGCAGATGGGCGGCCCGTTTTTCCGGTGAACGAAGTCGTTTTGAGGTAGCTACTAGTCCGCGGGCTACTGTTGATGGTGAGTGAAAGTGTTCCGATTGGAGCCTTTTGGCCAGCAGCCTGAGTTCTGATGGCTTCGCTGGAGTGAAATGGCTGAATGAAATTTCAATCCTGTAATCCACAGCAAAGCTTCGCCAGGATTCAGTTTCCCACTCGCCGCTTTCTGCGATGGTAAGTCGTTCGGGCGTGCCGTGTTCCTCAAAAAGCCTGCACAGCAGCTCTTCGGTCCTTGACTGATCAAGTTCATCATGAATTTCCGGGGGTGCAATCGGTTTGCCCGCCGCATTGGTCACCAGAAGGCAGGTGGGTAGATAATACTCGGGATCCGACTCAGGAGTACCTCCTTGAAGCGGTCTTCGGATTGGCTCCTCCAAATCAAGCCAGAGTAATCGCCAACTGTTACGGGCTGCATCGAGAGGTTGGATCATGCAGCTCCCTCTAGATCGATTTTAAGGGTTTGTTTTCTTGAGAAGCGGTCGAAGTACTGAAGCTCTCCATGGTTTAGAGCGTATTCATGAACCATTTTTGTGACCTTGACGTCGAAGCAGCAATATTCGGCAATTTCCATGATTTTTCCCTCCCTCCACCATCGGATGGCATCCAGTCCGTCGCCAGATTTTCCTATTCCAAGTGTCGCTTGCGCAACCGAATCAAGCGACAGTTTAAATCCGGCAGCCTTTTCCACTACTTCCAGCAGATCCAATGTAGGGAGATGGTGAGGCAGATCCAGAATCGTGTACCCCATAAGGACTTCATAATCAAAGCGTCTGTTGTTGTAACCGACCACCAAGTCGGCTCGGTTGAGGCGATCTATCAGTTCAGAGACGCGATTTTCAGGGAAAATCTCATAACTTCCTGTAGACGTGCTGAAGGTTACCCCGAGTGAAATCCCCATGGCACTCTTTTTATCCCAACCGCCGACATCGTTGGCGGTTCGTTGGGTTTCCAGATCAAAATAAACGATGTTTTTCACGGAGGACACGAGTTTTTCAGAATAACATGGAAGTATAATAATTAAAGAGGGAAAGCGTTGATTCAATTGGATTAAAACTTCTCCAAACCGTCCTGATATTTGACTTAAAAGGATTCTTATGAATGTTTTGAAGCTGATTTTACTTGTCTCACAGAGAGGTTATCTGTACTAACATTTACCTTTATGGCAAAAGAAGAAGCAATTACCACCGAAGGCGTTGTCGTCGAGGTTCTACCCGGCACGATGTTTCGTGTCGAACTAGGCAATGGCCACGTGGTGCTTGCTCATATTTCTGGAAAAATGCGCAAGCATTTCATCCGAATTGTTCCCGGTGACAAGGTGACGGTGCAAATGTCTCCCTATGACTTGAGCAAGGCACGCATCACTTTCCGAACTGCCTGAAACCCACAATATAAACAAAAAGCACAGAAAAACATGACCATCCCTGACTCATTCACACTCCGAAAAGGCATGAAGATTGCCGCCAAGATCGCGCGGCTTCAGCAAAAATTGCATGCGCTCCTTGGGGCGAAACTTGAGCTTCCGCCTGCCACCGAGACCATGAAAAATCAACTTCTGGAAGTTGCCAAGACTCCAAGACGCCGCGGGCGTCCCCCGGGGTCAGGTCGCAAGAATGGCGAGGCAGGCGTGCGTGGACCTTCACCGCTTGCCGGTCGCAAGCGGCCGGCCTCCCCCTCCGGTCCGCTGGCTCCTGCCGTTGTCAAGGTTCTCCATCGCTACAACCGCCCTATGAAAGTGACAGAGATCCTGACTGGGCTTGAGCAGGATGCTTATCAGTGGACCGCCAAAAACCCCCGTCAAACACTCTATGTGCGCATCGGAAAACTGGCCGGAGTGAAAAAGGCCGGGGAGGGGCTTTATGTGGCTGAAGGGCTTGTTGCGCCGATCGGCATCATACCCGAAACATTCCCGGCGGCCACGCACGGGTTTCCTTCCGATCAGCCTGCATTTTAATCGCTAGGCGACGGTCTTTTTATGACCGGCCGGATTGAAGTTCCGAATCTTGCCTCCCTATTTCTGGAGGCAGGTATGCGGTGGGGGGATCGACCTGCTTTTTCCACTCGGAGACACGACGGGACCTATTATTCGGTTTCTTATAGGCAATTGAGCCAACGCTCCGTGGCACTTGCCACAGCTCTAGCCCATCTCGACGGAGAGGGGCGTGGAGGGGTGGCTTCCGGGGATAATGTTGCTGTCCTTTCCGACAACCGCCTTGAATGGATCCTTGCCGATGCGGCGGTCCAACTTTGCGGTGCCGCCGATGTGCCGCGTGCGGCGGACGTCATGGGTGAGGAGATAGCCTACATTCTCGATCACGCCGATGTCAGGGTTGCCTTTGTTGAAAATGAGGAAGTGCTGGAGAAGGTATTCTCCGTTCGTGATCGCCTTCCAAAGCTGCGTCATCTCATCCTGATGAGCGAGGGTGTTGATAGGCAAAAGCATCAGAAAAAGGATGTCATTCGGTTGCGTGATCTCGAGATCAGAGGAGAGGAACTTCGCCTCGGAGGTGATCGAATTGTGGAGGACCGGGTTGCCCGGATAAAGCCCGAGGATCTCTACACCATCATCTATACTTCCGGTACTACAGGCATTCCCAAGGGTGTGCAGTTATCCCACGCCTCTATTGCATCTCAAATCACGAACCTTCCTTTCGATCTGGACACTGATGACAGGGCTCTATCCATCCTTCCGGTATGGCATGTCTATGAGCGCGTTTTCGAGATGCTCTCGTTGGCGAGCGGGTTGCATACATATTACACGTCATTACGCTATCTTGGGGATGATCTCAAAGCGGTTCGGCCAACAATCATGGCCTCTGCGCCGCGACTCTGGGAGGGCCTTCATCGCAGGATCCTATCGACAGTGGAGAAGGCTCCACTGCCTCGGCGTCTTCTTTTTCACGCCGCCCGAATTTCCTCGCACGCGGTTCGCCGAGCCGAAGCTTTCTTTGACGGGAGGCAGCTTGATTTGAGTGGCCAATCCCTCAAACTGTCTTTTTTTCTGACAGTTCGCCATGCCTTGGCCTGGGTTATCTATGTAATTCCTTTCAAGCTACTTGATCGAATCGTACTGGAAAAAGTCCGTTCAGTCGTAGGTGGGTGTTTTCGGGGCACGATATCGGGAGGGGGTGCTCTTCCTGCGCATGTTGATGAATTTTTCAATGACATTGGCATCCCAGTTTTGGAAGGGTATGGACTGACGGAATCAGGAACCGTTCTGGCAGTCAGGACGTGGAAGCGACTTGTGATCGGCACAGTTGGGCCGGCCTTTCCGAAAACAGAGATCCGGATAGTCGATCTGGTTACAGGGTTGACGCTCTATCCAGATCCCGGCCGTAGAGACCTCGGACGTGGAAGAATGGGTGAAATCCATGCGAGGGGGCCTCAACTCATGAGGGGATACCATAAGGATGCTACCGAGACTGCCCGTGTATTGCTTCCTGATGGCTGGCTTGCCACCGGGGATCTGGGACTTGTCACATTCAACGACTGTTTGAAAATCGTCGGCCGATGCAAGGAGACGATTGTCCTGATAGGAGGAGAAAACGTGGAACCTTTGCCTATCGAGTCTCGCCTCCTTGAGTCTCCACTCATCGATCAGTGTGTCGTTGTCGGTCAGGACCAGAAACACCCTGGGGTACTAATCGTTCCCTCTCTTACCGGGTTTGGATCTCTGGGAATTGGGTCGGAAGATCTCTCCGGACTCCGTTCCAAACCTGAGGTGCGCGAGATGCTACGACTTGAAATCCGCAGGCTCGTTGGATCCACCTCCGGATTCAAGCCATTTGAGCGTATTGCATCCTTTGAACTTCTCGACCGCCCCTTTGTGGTCGGCGAGGAACTAACGATGACCTTCAAATTGAAACGTCACGTGATTGAAGAGCGATATGCAAGGGAGATTAGATCGCTCTTTGTACACTAGGAAAAACCATGTTCAATTACCGTGCGTAAATATCAGGTTTTTCTGTCTCGATTTCAGAGTTGAAAACAGAGGATAGCTCTTGACTTAGAGGTGGAAGAAGTGACTGTTATAGGTATGCAATCGCAGTTAACAAAATTGCGAAATCGGGTCGAGTTAAATGAGAAACTTTCAGAAGAAAATTTGTTATATATTAGCTATATAACAGCTATCATTCATACCCTCTTTCTAACACCTCTGCGGAAGACCCTCCTAGCAGGCTTCGCTATTTTACTATTGTTCGCGCAAGGAGCAAACGCCCAGACCTATCTATGGTGGGCCTCAAATGTTACAAACGCCACGGCTTGGAGTGTTCCCAACGCAGTGTGGGCCACCAATGGCGCGGGCACAGGAACATTGGCTGGTTGGACCACAAATGATGTAGGGGTTATTGGCGCAACGAGTGTCACGACCAACCTTACGATAACGCTAACCCTTCTGGGGCTTACCAATGCAGGGGTCGTATTTTCCAACACTGGCACCACGACCATCAGGTCTGATTCCACGACAACAGAGACCAATAAAATCGGCCAATACGGCATCAGCGTCGCTTCGGGCGCGGGTGCTGTAACCATTGGAAATTCCTCATCCAATGTGGCCATTGTCCTGGGCGCCAATCAGGGATGGACCAACAATTCCACGAATCTTCTCTCAATTCTTGGATCAGTCAGTGGAGCCTTTTCACTTACTAACTCCGGGAGCGGTAACACGCTTGTCAGCGGGGTTGTTTCCACAATAACGGGCCTCACCAAAAACGGCACGGGCACGTTGATCCTGACAGCGGCCAACACGTACACCAACGGAACGACGTTGAATGCCGGGACGTTGGCTTTGAGTAACAACGCGGCGATGGGGACGGGGACGGTGAGCTTTGCAAGCAACGCCACCGTATCCGCGCTTACGACGTTGAATGTCACAAACGCCTACTCGATCGCGGGTAGCGCAACCGGCACGTTCAGCGTGGGCAGCGGACTGACGCTGACCAACACGGGCATTATCAGTGGCACGGGAGGACTGATCATGACC
>Ga0118677_10010488_pt1 | contig 12620 bp, 8 predicted proteins | sample AliMusrvi5mmetaG_FD_86154 | JGI IMG/M metagenome (GOLD analysis project Ga0118677, IMG submission 86154)
GGCAAGCCGAGTGGGAAGCCCTCGACGATGCCTGTGACAGCGGATTCCTGGCCGCCGCCACAGTGGCCGAATTGACCCAGGATCGGGCGGCGGCCAGGGCCTGAGTAGCCCCTGGAGCTGGTCCGCCAACAGGCTGTCGAGCCCCCTGACGCTGGCCAGCGCGCCGTCGAGCCCGGTCTTCAATTCCCCGGCCGGCAGCTTGAGCAAGCCGCTGTCGGACAACAGCGAGGCGAGGTTGACCTGCGTCAGCACGTCGGTTAGAGCGACTTGCTCGCCGCCCGCGAACGTCAGCTCGGTGGCTTCCGGGGTCATGCTCCGCACCTCTTCCGTTAGATTGAACAGCAGCAGCGGTTGGTCCGGCACCGGGCTGCGCGAGCGGAATACCCGGGTGGCTTCCAAATGCACCGGCAGATCGAAGCTGATGCCGTTTTTCCAGGTGCGGGTGGCATGCGGGTCGAACGCGTCGCCGATGCGGTAGTCCGCGAGCGGGGTGCCGGGCGGCGTGCCGCGATGGTCGGCATCGTAGTGGCCGGAATCCAGTGCTTCCCACGGCTGGCGGACAAAGAGGTCTGGGCGCGAGCCGCTGTTGCGCGACTCGGTGGAGAGCACCACGCCCATGTCGGTGAAAAACGGCACATCCAGCAGTCCGGCCACCGTGAGGGTGCCGCTACTGTGCGGATTGAATTTGTTCAAGGCGATGCCGCCGACGGGGTTGACCGACCAGGGTGTGTTCGACGAGTTGGGGCCGGCGACTTCGAGGTGGCCGCCGGGGATGAAGCGCGAGATCGACTTGACCGCGTTGGCCACCGGGTCGGTTTCGGCGACCAGGTCACCATTGAGGATGCCGATACTGCCGCTTAGACTCTGGTCGCCGAAGGCGGTGAGCTTGGCTTGGGCGCTGATGCGGATGAATCCGACATCGGGGGCGGCTTGCGGGCAGCCCGCGGGCTGCGGAAAGTCCAGTGCCAGCGGCTCGAACTCAAGCGCCCAATAGTCCGGCCCGAGCACTTTCTTATCGGTATGGTTCTTGTCGTCGTCAAGCGCCGGAGCTAACAACTGCCCCTGGGTTCCGAAGCGCAGGCTCTTGAAAAACAGTTTGACCTTGGACGGTGTGTCGGTGAGGAGGAAACCATTCACTCCGGACGAGACGTTTACGCCTTCGCGATAACCGAGGCTCAAGCGGCTCAGTTCAAACACACTGCCGAACAGCGCGAACTGGATCGGCGGCGCATCCGCGGCGGCGAGGTGGCGGCCGGTTACCCCACTGGGGCGCAGGCAATACTTGGCCGCGCCAGCCAACGGATAGGTCGCCTCGCCGGCGGGCACCGCTTGGTTGGCCAGCCGGCTGACTGCACCGTAGCTGGCGTCCGTGCAGCGCAGGTTCACGCCCGGATAATCCGCCAGGCCGTCATAGTAGGCATCACTGCCCGGCCGCTCGGCGAGGGTGGCATCGCTTGGCGAACCGAAGCCGCTGAGCCACAAGGCGGCCGGTTTCTGCCAATCCTCCAGGCCGGCCAATGGTCCGTCCGGCACCGCCACCCCGGCGGTCATCACCCGCGCGGTGTCAAAGCCGGTCTTGATTTCATTGACGTAGAAATTTGCGCCGCCCGCGGTGAATTGCCCCCACCGCACGACCGGGCCGGTGAAGCCGAGATTTTCGCGCCGCAAAATTCCGCCAGCCTGCAAACCGCCGTCAGGGGTGAAGCGCCACACGCCGTCCTGCGGGTGAAACCACACGGTTTCCGTCGCCACTGGTGGGGCGCTCAGGGTGTTGTCACAGGATTTGGTCGGCACCCCGGTGGCGTAGTTCATGCTGGTGAACGAGGCCCCTGCCAACCCGCTTTGGGCCGCATCGATGGCCCCGCCGGCGAACACCAGATTGCTGCCCGCCACGTCATTCCAGGTGATGAACATGCGCGGATAATGGGTGTAGAACGACAGCTCGGCGGCACCGAATTTGGTCGGATCCAGCGACATCGACAGCGCCTGGATCATCGCGCTGCCGTCACCGTCCCTGGCGCGGATGTGGATCTGTGAGCCAACCGTTTTGGCCGCCACAAAATAGAAGTCGTTGGAGGCGGGCACCACGGCACCGGGTAGCTCGGCGGCCACTTGGGCCAGCAGCGCCTGGATTTGCGGTTCGCGGTGGAACAGGAGGTCAGCCGCCGAAGTGAAGGCAAAATCCCCGCTGTCGCGCGTCAGCGTGATGGCCGGATGCAGCAGGCCGGCGCGCGCCGTGAAACGCACCGGAACCCGCTCAACCATCGGATAGACCGGCCCCGGCGCGGTGCCGCTGCCGAAATTCTCCCGGTTGAGGTCCAGCGTCAGTGGCGGCAGCAGGTTGGCGTCCAGCGCCACATCGGCCAGGCTGGCCTGGGCGTAGGTTTGCTTGCTGAGCGGGTCGAGCGCGACCCCGAAGCCCGGCGGCAGGTAAACGGTCAGGGAGGTTTTCGCACCCTGTGGCGTGAGCTGGGTGCGGAAACGCGAGTAGGTGACGTTGGCCAGCGTGAGGAGGTCCGCCGCCGGCTCGCCCTGGGGCGCGGCGTAATTGAGGGTGACGGAGTCCGCGTCGACCACGATGTCACCGTTAGGCATGAGCTGGCCGGTGAGTGCGCCGCCGAAAGTGTGGGTGGGATGACCGGGTACGATGCCGCCGGTGGCGTCGAGCTGGATGGCAAGCGTTGCCACCGCGCCGGCGAGCGTCGGCGGCTGGGCGCTCGCGGCGAGGGCCGCGAGGTCAGGGCTGAAGCGCGCCGTGAAATTGCCGAATTTCAAGGCCCCGGTGAACGGCGGATCGCCGTCGGCGGGAATCATGTCCGGCCAGGCCAGCTCGCCGCCAGACACCCCGCCGAGCGGAGCCAGGTCCGAAGCTGCCAGAGCTTCACCCCAGAAAGCCACGCTGGCGACGTCCACCTTGGCGGTTTCCCGGTTGTTGTCGCTGAAGAGCAAAAACGCGCTGTCCAGCCCGTAGCGACCCTGGGGTGCCACGGTGGTCTGGCCGGCCGCGGTTTGCGCGGTGAGCGCGCCGTTGACGTAAGCGCGGAGGATTTGCCGGTTCGATCCGGCGTCATAAGCGGCACTGAAGGCGAGCCGGTACCAAGTGTTGGCGCTCAACGGATCGGACGCGATGTCCCCCGCCGGTCCGCTGGCCCCGAGAAGCCTCAGTTGCCTCGACGGATCGATGAAAATCACCGCGTCGCTGGTATTGTCCGGATTGCTCTGCAGCAGGCTGGTCCAGTTGTCGAGCAGCGGAAAGCGCACGTCCATCACCAGCGTCCATGAATGGCTGAGGGTGGCGGCGGCCGGGCCGTTGGGGCCCGAGTGATTTGGCACCACCAGGCGTTCCTCCGGCGTGAGGCCGCCATACGGCGGGCGGTCACTGGCCAAGGCCAGCCACGAGGTTGCGCCGGAGGTCACGTACACTGGCTCGGCGAGGCCCTGGGTGCTCAGGCCCGGCTGGCTGGGCCAGCGGGAGTCCAGCGTCCCGGCCATGGGCCAAAGACCCTTGACGGAATTGAGGTTGAAGGTTCCCGCGAGGGCTCCGCTAGTGGTCAGCAACCCCCATCCAAGTGTCAGCAAGGTGTTCTTCATGGCTGTGTGTTCCGGCGGCGGACGAGTGTCGTATCGGGCCAGATCCAGCGGCCCGAGCCGGGTGAAACCACCCCGGCGCAGTGCCCCGATGCCCCAGCCCCCAAGCGGAAACGCGGTGGTCCGCGCCGAGGTCCACATGCGCCCCTCAATCCAGAAATATCAGATAGAAGGGCCTCGATAGAGTGAGCGCGCCACGGCGTCAATGCCAAATTGCGCAAATCCGCGCCGAATTGGCGTTTAAGCACTTGCCGGAATGGCCGGCGACGCTAAGTTCTGGCCTCCCCCATCGTTGTTCATGTCAATCCTTGCCACTATTTTGCATGTTGCGTTGTTGATTTTCGTCGTCGTGATGATTTTCAACGTGATTATTTTCACCCACGAGCTGGGCCATTTTCTCGCGGGCAAATGGCGCGGCCTGCAAATTGACCGCTTCCAAATCTGGTTCGGCAAGCCAATTTGGAGCAAGACGATCAACGGCGTGCAATACGGCTTGGGTTGGATTCCGGCGGGTGGGTTTGTCGCCCTGCCGCAGATGGCGCCGATGGAGGCGCTGGAAGGCGGCGGCACGCCGGCTGCAGCGTTGCCGCCGGTCACGCCGCTGGACAAGATCATCGTGGCCTTTGCCGGACCGTTGTTCTCGCTGCTGCTGGCGCTGCTATGTGCGGCGGTGGTGTGGCAGGTGGGCAAGCCCAATGATTTTGTGCCGACCCAGGTGATCGGCACGGTCATGCCCGACAGCCCGGCGCAAAAGGCCGGACTGCTCGCCGGCGACCGGGTCACCCAGATCAACGGCAAAACCGTCCACGGCTATGCCGGCACCCTCGACAGCATCTTCGAAAGCATCATTCTGAGCCAAGGCAACGAGATTGAATTCACCGTCGAACGGCCCGGCGTGCCCGCCCCGCTCAAACTCGTCTCCAAATTTGAAATTCCCGAGAAAAGCCATTGGTTCCACCGCAGCGGCCTGCGCCGTGTCGGCATCCTGCCGCAGGGTGAACGCGTCGCCATCCAGAGCGTCAGCAAGGACAGCCCTGCCAGCCGCGCCGGGCTCAAACCGGGCGACACGCTCCTCGCCATGGACGGCGAAAAATTCGGCAACGCCAACACCGCGCTGGCGCATATCAAACAAGCCGGGCTCAAGCCGATCGAGGTTGCCGTCGAACGCGCCGGCGCGAACCTGACCCTCAGCGTCACCCCCCAGGTGCCCATTTCCCCGACCGGCAAGGGCCCGATGATCGGCCTGAGTTTCGACGATGTGGAATATATCGACGAAGCCATCGTCTACCCGCGGCCGCTGCAACAGGTGACTGACAGCCTGACGATGATGTGGACGACCATTTCGCGGCTGGTATCGCGCGATTCGAGCATTGGCATCGATCACTTGAGCGGCCCGATCGGCATCGCCAAACATCAGTACGCCATCCTGCAAACCGAGCATGCGTGGCAGCGCTTGCTCGCCTTCATGGTGCTCTTCAACGTGAACCTGGCGGTGCTCAACATGCTGCCCCTGCCGGTGCTGGATGGCGGCCACATCACCCTCGCCATCTTGGAAAAGATCGCCCGCCGCCCGGTCAAGGCACGGGTGCTGGAAGTGGTGCAGACGGCCTTTGCACTGCTGCTCATCAGCCTGATGATCTACGTCTCGAGCAAGGACCTCGGCGACGGCTTCGGGCGCGGCTCGAGCAAAGGCGAACAGCTCGTTTTCCCGCAATAGGTGCCGCTGGCGACGGCCCGACAAACCCGCTCGGATCCGACCCGTTAGGGAGCGACGACGTTATTGTCGGTGGTGCGGGAGGCTCGACCTTGAACCGAGCCTCAGACATCCTGTGCCGGAAAACGGTGGGATCTAGGGAAACTGATGAGTCCAACTTAGTGGCTCCTCATCCGCGGCGCGCTTCCAGCCACCTGGCGATGCAGCCGAAGACGATGAGTCCGAGCATGGCCAGATAGAACGTCCACAGCACATTCTTGCCGGCGGTGAAGCCATAGTTATGGAGGCCCACGCCGAGGAAATTCACATGCCACCAGGAGAAGACCACGACGCATGCGGTAAAAGCGGAGGCGAAATGCAAGCCCCACTCCTTGAGATATCCGCCGAGACGGGCGTGCAGGATCACGAGGGTCCAGATGACAATCAGCAGGGCGCCGTTTTCCTTGGGATCCCAGCCCCAGAAACGGCCCCACGAGTCGTTGGCCCAGATGCCACCCAACACGGTGCCCACCAACGACAGAAACAAGGTCAGGCAAACCATGCCGTAGACCGCGACGCTGAGGATGCGGCGCAACTCGCCGTCGGCGCGGTCCAAGCGCAGGCCGCGCATCAGGATGTAGAGGGTGGACAGCAAGGCACACAGCAGCCCGGCGGCATACCCGAGGGTGATGGTGATGACGTGGATGGTGAGCCAGAAATTGGAGGCGAGCACCGCGACGAGCGGATCGAGGTGGTCCTTGGGATCGCCCATTTCGTAGCGGCGGGACAGGAACACGAGCATGGTGCCGAGGATGGGCGCGAGGCCCAGTGCGAAGCGGCGGCGGGTGAACCCTTCGATCACCAGGGCCAGCAACACGCCCGTGGCGCTGATGAAAATGATGGTGTCGTAGAGGTTGCCGATCGGCGCGCGCTGCATGATGAGGCAGCGCTCAACGATGGCAATGACACACAGCCCGAGGCCGCCGAGCGTCCAGCCGAGGGTGACACGGGCCAGAATGCGGCCGGCGCGGCCTGCGCCTAACATCCACATCGCCACCGCGCACAAGGCACCGATGAAAAACACCACAAACGCATTGAGAAACCAGTCGGCCCGGTTGTAGGCGGCCTCCAAAGCCAGATGCGGCCCTTCGCCACGCGCCGCGGCGCGCCGGGTGAGGTTGTCGCGCAGGGAGGTGAGCTCAGTGAGAAAGTCCGCTTCACCGGCGTCGAGGGCGCGGGCGGTTTTTTCCAGCGCCATGATGTCGTTGATGACGGGCTCCGGCGTTGCGCAGGCACCGGTCAATACGCTCATGATGCTGCCGCCGGCGTTTTGCCAGGTGCGGTCCTTGGCGTCGGCGGGCGGGAACAAACTCATTCCACGCAGCGCCAGGCCGGCGGCCTGCGACGCTTCTTGGTATAAGTATTCGGCCGGTCCGGGGGTGGGTTTGCCATCGCGTTTGGCCGCGGCGATATCGGCGCGGATCTTCGGTGCCTTGGCCATGACCGTGCTGATGTCGAGGCGTTGCTGGTCGGCCTCGCTGCCGATCACCACGCCGGAGCGGGCGAAGGCGAACTGGCCTAGCAAACTCTCAAAGTCCCGCACGTTGTAGGCCAGGTCGAGAATCTGTTGTTGCAGCGCGTCGCGTTGTTTCGGCTCGAGCTGCTCGTAGCCGGCGGCGAGTTCCACCAGCTTTTCCAGCCCCGGCTCGAGGTCGACATAACTGTAGCGGTCGCGCTTGCCACGGGGTTTGGCCCCGATGGCCTCCAGCACGGCGGAGTTGTCGACACGAAAGGTCGGATGCTCGACCGCAAAACGCGGCCGGAACAAGGTGTCCAGCAACCATGCGACGGGCGTGAGCGTTTGCGCTTTGCCATCATTGCCAGTGACGGTCAGCGACCGGGTGCCATGGATGGCCAGCATGTTGAACCCGGCGTAAGTGGCTAGCGGCTTGATGCGACCGCCGTCCTGGACGGGCAGGGTTTCGGCAACCGCGAGGGTGGCCGCGGACCACGGCGTATAGTCCTTGATGGCGCGCAACTCGCCCGCGGGGCGGGTGACGGCCACCAGGTTGAAAAAGACCGCGGCCAACCCCGCCAGTACCAGGCCGGCGGCAATCTTGCGATTGATGTTAGATGGTGACTCAGACATGTGGGGTTGGGCGTGACCGGGCCATGATGAAACCGGCGAGTTTGGTGATGAAATGCACCAGCAGGCCGAGCGCGACGACGTAAAGGCTGTATTGCGGCCACTGGTCCGCCGGATTGCGCACCACCTCAAAGACCGATGCCATCCGCGCCGCGGGCCCCTGGCCCAACTGCTGGTAGCTGGCTTGATAGAACGTGAGGTTGGCGTAGCGCATCGGCTCATTCATCTGGATGATGGCCTTGGCGTCGCTGCCGTTTTCGCTGCGGGTGATTTTGCTGACAAACTTCGAGGGCTTCATGGTGCCCGGATAAAACTCGGCGGTGAATTTGTCGAGCCGCACCGTGAAGGGCATGAGCCACAGCCGCTTGCGCAGCAGGATGGTGAACACGCGCCCGTGGTGGCGCACGCTGAAGGGTTGCCGCGCGGTGCTGCTGAGCAGGAACGGCGCGGCTTGGCTGCCGTCGCGGGCGATGATGCGCGCGACGCAGGCGGGGGTGTTGGCCTCGGTGTTGATTTCCGCCGGCTTGGGCGCCAAATAGTAGCCGTCGATGACCGGCACGCCCGCGGGCGGCGCGTGTTCAGCCGCCGACTTCACCTCGGCATTGGGGATATAACCGGAAAGTTCGAGGTCAAACGGCAGCGCCGGCAGGCGCACGCGGCGGCTGGCGGAGCCCTCCAGATCGGTTAGGTACTTGCCGCCGATCACTTGGATGGCGGCGGGTTTGCCATCCTTTGCCTCGGCCACCTCCACCACATGCTCGAAGTAGTCTTCGGCGGCATTGCTGGCGGCGCCCTCGGCGATGAGCATGTGGCCGCGCTGGGAGAAATGATGCGCCACCGCGCCTGCCACGAGCAGATAGATGATGCCCAGGTGGGCGACCAGCACGCCCACGCGCTGCCAGTCCCTGCGCCAGCGCAGCAACCCGCCGAGCGTTAGATTGAGCGCCAGCAAGGCGCACACCCAATAGCCGCCGGGCAGCGGCAGCGGCACGGTCTTGCCGCCGAGTTCGGGCAACAGATACCAGGCCCGCCAATCGAAATACTTGCGCAACGTGTGATGCAGGCCGCTATCGATTTGCTCGAGGGTGGCCAGCCAGGTGAGCAAACCTAACAAAACAAGCAGAATGGTGGCGAGGCCGAGCCCGGAAAGGACATTCAGCAAGCGTCCGGCGGGGGAGGGCCTGGGCTTGGGAGGCTCGGGCGGTGGAGGGGGTTCCATGAGCAATTGGGGAAAGGTTATTCCGCCGGGTCGGCCAGGCGCAGGGTTTTGACAAAGGCTTCCAAGGCGGGGCTGTCGGCTTTGACGACGGCGGCCGGGCCCACCATCTTCACGGTGAGAATTTGTCCCTGAACCTCCGTGATAACCCCGGCGAGGCCGTAGCCCGCCCTCGGCTCTGCGCCCATGCCGGCCGCGTAGGCACCCTCGGCCTGCACCCACACGCCGCTGCCGCCGAGGATCGCGACGCGGCGCAGCGCCTGCAGGCCGGCGTCGTCCAAGGGCTGCGCGCCAAACTGACGGAGCCAGCGGTTGACATTGTCGGCGAGCGTGCCGGAGGCTGCGGAGACCCACACTTCGCCGCTGCCATCGGGGCCGAAGCGATAATTGAGCAACCGGAATTCGTTGCCGGGCTGCACCGACCAACCTGGCGGCGTCTCGCCGGTGACCGGGCTGGGACGGGCATTGCCGAAGCGCTCGTCGCTGGTGGCAAATTCCTTGAACGGGCCATCGCGGGTGCTAACCGCCCGGGTTTCGTTGACCGTGACGTCATTTTTCTCATGGCACCCGACCAACCCGACGAGGCCGAGGGAGAGATAGATGGCGATGCGGCGATTCATGCATGGGGAAGTACGGCAGGACCGGGCACGCGGCAAGCGGCAAATACCGCCAGGGCATCATCGCGCCAGAGCCATTTCATCTGTTTTGATTGAACTGGTGGGATCTGTGCGTGTTTGCCAGATTTCACAAGCGCTGTAAGCCGCGCACCGAGGCACGGGCTTCGAGCGCCCGCCCGCGGCACTGAGTTCAGCCGCCAGACCGCCAGTAGCCCGCACTACCGTCAGCGGTTGAAAACCGGCATGGGGCATCACTCTGGCAGACCTTGGGATGACTGGTTAGGGCGGCGGGGCCTCCTCGGCTTCAGCGGGTTCCTTTTTCTCAAGCCGCGCGCGGGCCGCCTCCAACTTGGCCAACTGGTCCGGCGAAACCTTGGGGTATTCCAGGCCCAGGTCTTCAATGGCCGTGGTCACGATATCGGCCACCAGGGCGCGGGCGACGTACTTGCGGTCGGCGGGGATGACATGCCAGGGGGCGCGCTTGGTGCTGGTGGCGCTGAGGGCTTGCTCAAACGCTTTCTGATAGTCCTTCCAATGCTCGCGCTCGGCCAGTTCCGCCTCGGAGATTTTCCAGTTTTTTTTCGGATTGGTCAGGCGTCCCAGGAAGCGGCGTTTCTGCTCGCCTTTGGACAGGTGGAGGAAAAACTTCAGCACCAGGGTGCCGTTGCGCGCGAGGTGTTTCTCAAAGTTGTTGATGTCTTCGTATCGCTTCTCCCAGAACTTGTCGTCGGGATGGGTGGGTTGGCCCGGCCCGAGCCATTCCGGATGGACTTTGACGACCAGCACATCCTCATAATACGAGCGGTTGAAAATGCCGATGCGGCCGCGCTCGGGAAGGGCTTTCATGTAGCGCCACAGGAAATTGTGATCGAGCTCCTCGGCGGAGGGCTTTTTGAAACTGAAAACCTGGCAACCCTGCGGATTGACGCCGGACATCACGTGGCGGATGGTGCCGTCCTTGCCCGCCGCATCCATCGCCTGGAAAATCAGCAGCACTGAGTGAGTGTCGCTGGCGTAGAGCAATTCCTGGGCGTCATCGAGTTGCTTGCGGGATTCCGCCAGAATCTCATTGGCGCGCTCCTTGATGACGTCCTTGCCGAGTTCCTGGGCGTTGTCAGTACCCGTCCAGTCGGTCACGAAATGTTTCAGGTTCACCGTGGTGCCGGGCTCGACGACGAATTGTTGGATGAGTTTGGGCTTGATCATGATGGCGGGGGTTGGGGTTGGAATGAAGGGCTTGGGTCAGCGCAAGAAGCCGGCGAGGGCCTGGGCGACGGCCGCATCGATGCGCGCGGCGCGGGCCTTGCCGGAAGCGCCGCGGACCACATCGCCGGCGGCGAAGTTGCGGTACACCAGTTTGTTGGTGTGGCTGTCGATGACGTCGATGACGATGCCGGCGCGCTGGAAATAATCCGGGCGCTTGGAGTCCACGGCGCCGCGGGTATGGGCGCGCTCGGCGATGGCATCCGCCGAGCGGCCGTAGCCGAAATAGTCGGTGTAGCTGGTGGTCACCCCGGGCTGCTGGTAGATCACGAGGTAAGCAACCACCAACTCGGCGTTGGCTGCGCCGTAGGCCAGTCCCTTGGCGCGGAACTGTCTGGCCAGCGAATCCTGGATCAAGCCATGGATCGTGCGCTCGGTCGGGTTGGAGATGGCCGGCCGGCCCGGATCGCGCCGGGTGAGGCGGGCAGAGGTGTAGCCCTTGCTGGTGCCCTTGGGCATGTCCACTCCCGGGCCGCAGGAAGCGAGAATCAACGACATCACAGTAAGAGCGGAAAGCGCGAGGAGTTTCATCGGATGAGGCATGATGGGAGTTTGTGGTTGGATGTCAAGACACAAGGTTAGTGACCGTTGTTCCAAGTTCAACGAGCCGCAGGAGCTCGTCGCCCCTTCCATGCAAATTCGGACCCCAAAAACCCTCTCGCAATGGTCTACACTCTCCGCGGCTCTTTCTCCCTGCCGGCAGGTGTGGATGACGAGACCCTGATCAATGGAGCCCACCTGGAGAAATATCGCCCGCGCTGAGCCACTCTGGCTGGAGCAAGGATACCCTGCCAGAGCCTGCGCCAGGCACGCTCGCGGCAACAACGATCACCCAATAATCGCTCACTGGCGAAGCATTGGCAGGGTCCCGGGGTCATGGAAAATCGCCCATCACCGCGAGCTGCCGTTTGCCCCACTTCCATTCATCATTCAGCGCGGCCCATCCCTGAGGCGGTATGCCTTCGTCAGGTTCCTGCGATCTACCACCGTGGATGATGAGATAGGCGGTCATCTGCACGAGGAACAGGCATGCCGGGAAATACAACACCGCCAGATCCAGAAACCGTTTCCACAACACATGATACCCGAAGGGATCGCGGAACTTGAGCGACCAGGCGAAATCGGCGGCGAAGTTCACATGGGCGATCAGCACCACCGCGGCCACCGCGTTGAGCAACACGGCGACCAATAGGAAACCGGCGGTGCGCAGTGGCGCAACCTTCGAGTCGCCCCAGCCGAAAAGCGACAATACCAGAAACAACAAGAACGCGCCGAGATTCTGATAGGTGGGTCCCAGGTTGAATGGTTGTCCGGCGGCCCATTGTAAGGCGCGGTTGCCAGCGGCGGTCAGAGCTTCCAGCACGGGATACCCCAGCGGTGAGGCAAACAGCCAAAGATATAAGAATGCATAGGCCACCACGCCGACCCGCAACGGCCGGGGAACCGGCACCATGACTGACCAGATCGCCTGATGGAGCGCCAGAAACAACATCATTTCCAGCACCGCCGGCAGCGGCAGCGCGGCACGCAACACGATGACCACGCCCAACGCCAAGCCCAGCCAGCCTGATTGCCGCGTGGGTTTCAGGCACAAGGGCAGGGCCAATAGCCCGTACAACAGAAACAAACGCGCCGCGGGCGGCAGGTAACCGACCAAGTCGAAAATCAAGCCGAGGGGCAACAGGTACAGGAGCACGGACATGGGGAGTTTGATCGATTTCAGTCAATCGTGACTAGGACGTTAAGGGTATTGCCTTGAAAAGCAAGCGAAAGAGCAGCGATTCCGAAATCATAGCCTCGCGGTGTGCGCCGAGGGGTGATTGAAGGCTCCGGGCAGGATGCCCGGGCCACATGGCGCGGGCATCCTGCCCGGAGCCTTTCTTTCTTCCGCTAGTCTCGTCGCCTAAACCGAACAGTAATAGGGTGGGCGGCGGCGGTGAAGGGCAGGGGAGACCACCGGGCCTCAGTCGAGGTGATAGATTTCGGTCATGCCGTCCCAGAGTTCACCTTTGGCGGTGGCTGCGGGCAGCGGTAGCTGGCAGGCGTCGGTGAATTTCCACCAGCGTTTGTTCACGGGAAGCGCCTTGCTGGCGGCCG
>Ga0118677_10012255_pt1 | contig 12620 bp, 10 predicted proteins | sample AliMusrvi5mmetaG_FD_86154 | JGI IMG/M metagenome (GOLD analysis project Ga0118677, IMG submission 86154)
ATGGTAGAGTTCCGGATCGAACTGCACCGTGTGCCCGTTGATGCCGATGAAATCTTTCATCAGCGGGCGCAGTTCCTCGGCGGCCGCGGAATGCCCGATCGCCAGCGCCGCCACGCCGGTGCAGATCCGCCAGATGCTGTTGGGTTTCCTCATGCTGTTGGCCAGCCGTCACGGCTCAGCCGCTGCGGCCTATTGTACCCGGCTCCTGCTGTCCACGGCTAGCAGCGGCTGCAGCCGTTGGCTCGGCATGATCTTTCTTGTTTTCTCGGAAGAACAGCACCGGGAGCCCGATGGACATCACGACAACTCCGCCCAGCCACCCGGCAATTCGACTATTCGACTATTGAATGCTACCCGTTTCACAGTCGCGGTTTGCTTCTCTATTTCAATGGCCGACAGAGTTAAGCTTTGGCGCATGTTGCCAATTGAAGCTTCTGCCTCTCGCCTTGCTTTCTCACCAACTCGAATAACAAGAGCGCCAAGAACGATGAAGGAAGCGCATGCAAAATAACCGCAGATCCGGTTGCATCGCACCCGATGGTCTGGTCTAGCTCTCATTTTCTATTGCCGAACGGACCGCCCGCTGTTTTTGCCCTGGCGATTGCAGGAACGGGCCGCAACGCCCGATTGTCAGTATGGCAGGCGGAGAGGGGTTGTCAATCTGCTTTGGCACCGGTTGGCAGATGAAAGGGCCCCGATTTCATTTGACGCCTCAAATCAATTCGGATTATCGTTCTGCCCAACAGGGAGAATCCCTTTTTCGGAGGGCGGCATGAACGACTTGGAACTGCAGCTTGACCGCGAAGCCACGCCGAAAATGGCGCCGGCGCTCGATCCTGAATTCCGCCCGGCAGCTTTGTGGGTCAAGGCCTTCCGGGCCAGGGTCGCCGCCGTGCACCCCGTGAAACTGGGCCTGGTCTTGGGCCGCCCGGATGGCACAGCCTTTCGCTTCGACACCGAGATCCTCCCTTGGTCCCGCGCCACGGCCGCCGTGAACCGCCGCCACGTCGAGCGCCTCGTGAAGTACCTGCTCTGGCAGAAGGGCGGTTCGCGCGTGTGGGTCAGCGGCTGTCCGCAGCTCGCCGCCGAACTCGCTAAGGACTACGCCGCCGGCGGGGCCCGCGCCTTCGATGCGGACCTCATGGGCAACCGCGTGTTCGGCGAAACCTTCCGCGTCACGGCCTGCCAGCCCGACGAACTCCCCGCCCCCAAGGAACCCACCGTCGCCATCGGCGGCCACTGGAACGGCTGCCGTATCGGCTTCGATCTCGGCGGCAGCGACCGCAAGTGCGCAGCGGTGATCGACGGCCAGACGGTGTTCTCGGAGGAAGTGCCCTGGTCTCCGGTCAAGGAAAGCGACTGGCAGTACCACTGGAACGGCATCGAGGATTCCCTGCGCCGCGCGGCGGCCCACTTGCCGCGCGTGGACGCCATCGGCGGCAGTTCGGCCGGCATCATCATCGACAACGAGGTGCGGCTGGCTTCGCTCTTCCGCGGCTTGTCGCCCGAGGATTTCACGAATCATGCGCGCACGATGTTTGTCGAGCTGGGCCGCAAATGGCAGGTGCCGTTCGTGGTCATGAACGACGGCGATGTCACGGCGCTGGCCGGCGCCATGGGACTCGACGACAAGCCCGTGCTCGGCATGGCGTTCGGCACCAGCCTGGCCGGCGGCTACTGCACGCCGCAGGGCACCCTCACCAGTTGGCTGAATGAACTGGCCTTCGTGCCAGTCGACTACCGGCTGAAGGACTCGCCGCGCGACGAGTGGTCCGGCGACTTCGGCTGCGGCGCGCTTTACCTCTCGCAGCAGGCGGTCGGCCGTCTGGCGCCCCGCGCCGGGATCGTCTTCCCGGACGGCGTCGGGCTGCCCGAGCGTCTGGCCGAGACGCAGAAGCGCCTGCAGGCCGGCGACAAGGGCGCGCGGCAGATTTTTGAAACCATTGGCCGCTATCTCGGCTACGCCGTGGCGCACAACAGCAATTTCTACGCGCTGAAACGCATCCTGATCCTCGGCCGCGTCACCTCGGGCGATGCGGGTAACATCCTGATTGAAGAGGCAAACCGCGTGCTGAAGGCTGACTTCCCGGAAATCGCAACGCGCGTGATCCTGAGCGTGCCGAGCGAAAAGGAAAAACGCCACGGCCAGGCCATGGTGGCCGCGAGTCTGCCGGTGGTGTGAGTGTACAAACAAGTAAACAGTAAGCAGTTATCAGTCATGCCTCCTAACTTGCCGTTTTTCACTGCTAACTGCTCACTGGTGACTGATAACTGACAACTGGAGCCTGAACATGACCTTCCACAAACCTTCCGCCGACCTGTTCATCCCCGACGGCACGGATGCCCTTGCGGCGATGTCGCGCGTGACGCACCTGGGCATCGCCACACACCAGGACGATATCGAATTCATGGCGGTGCAGGGAGTGCTCGAGTGCTTCGGCAAGTATGGCCATCCGTTCGGCGGCGTGATCTGCACCAACGGCGCCGGTTCGGCCCGCATCGGCCCATATGCCGCCGTGTCGAACGACGAGATGTGCCGCATCCGCCGCTTCGAACAGCGCGCCGCCGGCACGATCGGGCAGTACGGGTTTGTCGCCCAGCTCGACTACGCCTCGTCCGAAGTCAAGAAGCCGGGCAGCCCCGACCTGGTCGCCGATCTCGCCAACATCCTGCTCGCGACCAAACCGGAGGTGATCTACACGCACAACCTCGCGGACAAGCACGAAACCCATGTCGCCGTCGCCATCGCCGCGTTGCTGGCGGTGCGCAGTCTGCCCAAGGCCAAACGCCCCTCCAAGATGTACGGCTGCGAGGTGTGGCGCGACCTCGACTGGCTGCCCGACAACGAAAAGACCGTGTTCGATGTCAGCTCCCGCCAGAACCTGCAGGCTGCGCTGAATGGTGTCTACGATTCGCAGATCGCAGGCGGCAAGCGCTACGATCTCGCCGCCATGGGACGCCGCCGCGCACACGCCACCTTCCTGGAATCTCACGAGGCCGACAAGACTGAACTGGCGGCCTTTGCCATGGACCTGACCCCCTTGATCTTGGATGACACGCTCGACGTAATCGAGTATGTTACAGGGTTTATTCGTCGGTTTGAAGCCGATGTCCGCAACAAGCTGGCAGCGCGTCTGCCGGGACGGACGGCGGCAGGCGGGCGCGCGGGCTGACCGCCTGCGGGGAAAACACAACACAGAAGAAGGGACGATAGCCAGATGAAAGTCGAATTCTACGGACATGTGCAGCAGTACCTGAATATCAAGAGCGAAATCGACGCCAAGATCAACCAGGTGTTGATGAGCGGCAAGTTTGTGTTGGGTCCGATGGGCGATCAGTTCGAGAAGGAACTGGCGGCTTTCACCGGCATGAAGTATGCGATCGGCGTCGGCAACGGCACGGACGCCATCTGGCTGACCCTCATGGCCCTCGGCATCGGTCCGGGCGACGAAGTCATCACCCACCCCAACACCTTCTTCGCCACGGCCGAAGCCGCGTGGGTCGTGGGCGCCACGGTGGTGTTTGTGGACTGCGATCCCAAGACGCGCTGCATCGACCCGAAGAAGATCGAAGCCGCCATCACGCCCAAAACCAAGGCCATCATCCCGGTGCATCTGTACGGCCAATGCGCCGACATGCCCGCCATCTGGAAGATCGCCGAGAAGCACAACCTGAAGGTGATCGAAGACAACGCCCAGGGCATCGACGGCGCCGGCGACACGTTCAAGCAGGGCGACCGCTCCGCGGCCGTGACCACGAGCTTCATCATCCAGAAAAACCTCGGCTGCTTCGGCGACGGCGGCGCGATCTACACCAACGACGCCGCGATCGACGCCAAGGTCCGCAAGCTGCGCAGCCACGGCTCGACCAAGCGCGACCATCACTCCTTCGGCTTCAACAGCCGCCTCGATGACATCCAGGCCGGCATCCTCAGCGCCAAGCTGAAGCACCTGAAGGAATACACCGCAGCCCGCGGCAAGTGGGCCGCTCGCTACACCGCCGGCTTGAAGGGCAGTAAGGCCATCACGCTGCCGTACGCCGTCCCCGGCTACCGCCACGTCTGGCATCTCTACGCCGTGGAGGTTAAAAACTCCGCCAAGCGCGACGCACTGGTTGCGTTCCTCAACAAGGAAGGCATCGACGCCAAGACGCACTACTCGATCGCCATCCACAAGCAGGAAGGCTATCCGTGGGGCAAGCAGGCGCGCATCTGCGGCTCCGTCGCCGAGGCCGAGAAGAACGCGGCTTCCGTCGTCACCCTGCCGATGTTCCCCGAGCTCACCGCCGAGCAGGTCGACTTCGTGATCGCCAAGGTCCTGGAATGGGACAAGGCGAACGCGTAAAAAGGGCTGAAAGGTGCAGGGCGGAGCGGCAGTTCCGCTTCCGCCCTGAAAAACGGCAGAATGTCGAACCAGGAATGTCGAATCTCGAAGGCGAGAGGAGTGCGCACAATCTTTCCTTCATGATTCGCCATTCCTGGTTCGATATTCTGCCGTTCTCTTTTAGTCATTTCTGAACCCTGAACCCCCGAACATCGAGGACTCCACCATGAGCAATCCCAAGTACCGCGTCGTCGTCGTCGGCATGGGCAAGCGCGGCATGCACCACGCCACCACCTTCCTTGCCAACCCGCGCTTTGAGGTTGCCGGCATCTGCGACATCGACGCCGCACGCCTCGAGGCTGCCAAGGCAAAACTGGGCAACCCGCAGACCGGCACGGATGCCGCCAAGCTCGCCGCCGCCGTGAAACCGGACGTCTTCTGCTTCTGTACCCTCCCCAATCTGCGCGTGCCCATGATCAAGGCCGCCATCGATTCCGGCGCCAAACTGGTCGCGTTCGAAAAGCCCGTGGCGCTGACGAGCAAGGAGGCGTTCGAGATGAAGCGCTTGCTGGACGCCGCCGGCGTCAAGGCCGTGGTCAGCCACCAGCACCGTTATGGCGCCCACTACAAGAAGATCAAACAGATCGCCGCCAGCGGCGCGCTCGGCCGCATCCATACCGTCACCGCCACCTCCACCGGCTGGATGACCCACATGCTCAGCCACCTGATCGACTATGCCCGCTGGTACACCGGCGAACCCGAGGCGCAGTGGGCCATGGCCCAGGCCGCCGGCCGGTTCAAGTTCGACGACGTCACCCGGCACCCCTCACCCGACTACATTGCGGGCGTCGTGCAGTTCGCCGGCAACATCCGCGGCTACTTCGAGTCCGGCGCCGGCGCACCGGATCAGCCCGAGGTCGCCAAGTGGTGGGGCAAGAACCGCATCAGCGTGCAGGGCACCGAAGGGTTCGCCGAAGTGCTGACCAACGGCGGCTGGCGCGCGGTCACCAAGCGCGACGGCTACCAGAACGGCGAAGGCGCCATGAATTACGAGGCCGACATGCCGCCCTACATCCAGGACATGGCCGACTGGCTGGATGGCAAGTCCGTGCATCCCTGCAACTTCGCCTCCGCCTACAAGGGTTTCGAGATCATGGCCGCGCTGCAGCGCTCTGCCGCCCAAGGCGGACAGGTCGCGCTGCCGCTGACCGCACCTGCGGACGAACAGGCGCTGCTCAAGGCCGCCATCTCCGACCGCGTTGTGCTCGTCTCCGACCCGGTGAATAACAAGGAGTTCGGGTTGTAGCCCGTTCTTGGTTCTTCGTTCTTGGTTCTTGGTTGGTGTGACACCGTATAAACGAGCGGGCTTCGAGCACGGGTGCTTCTCAACCAAGAACAAAGAACCAAGAACGAAGAACCCTTCCCATGGAAGTCATCATCCAGCCCACCCCCGCCGATGCCGTGCACATTGCGGCGGCGCTGATTGCGAAGGCCGTTCGCAACAAGCCCAACCTCGTGCTCGGCCTCGCCACCGGCGGCACGCCCGTGATGCTCTACGCCGAACTGGCGCGCATGAACCGCGAGATGGGGCTGGATCTGAGTCACGTCCACACGTTCAATCTGGACGAGTACCTCGGCCTGCCACCGGATCACCCCGCCTCGTACCGCCGGTTTATGAAGGAGAACTTCTTCGACCGGACCAACATCGACCCGCACCGCACTTTCGTGCCGGACGGCATGACACCGGATATCCCGCGCCACTGCCGCGAATACGAGGAACTGATCCGGAGCATGGGCGGGATCGATATCCAGATCCTCGGCATTGGCTCGGACGGCCACATCGGATTCAACGAACCCACTTCGTCCCTCTCCTCGCGCACCCGCGACAAGGTGCTCACCGAGCAGACCCGCCGCGACAATGCGCGGTTTTTCAAGACGCCCGGCGAGGTGCCGCACGCCTGCCTCACCATGGGAATCGGCACAATCCTCGAAAGCCGGCTGTGCCTGCTGCTGGCCTTTGGCGCGGGTAAGGCAGATGCCGTCGCCGGCGCAGTCGAAGGACCGGTCACCTCCATGCTCCCCGCCTCGGCGCTGCAGATGCACGCGGATGCCAAGGTTTTTGTGGATGAACCCGCCGCTGCCAGACTCAAGCTTCGCGACTACTACGACTACGCCTTCCGCCACTCCCCCGCGCTGCAGTAAGGAGTGTCAAGCCATGCCTCGCAAGTTTTTCGCCGTTTCCGCCGGTCTCGTCGTTTTCCTCCTGCTCGCCGCCGGTTGCGGCAAGGGCGCCCCTGCAAACAAACCCAAGGCGGCTGCGAAGACCGCCTTCACCATCGGCATAAGCCAGTGCAATCTCGGCGAGCCGTGGCGGGTGCAGATGAACGCGGACCTCAAGGCTGCAGCCGAGAAACACCCCGAACTGAAGGTCGTCTGTAAGGACGCCCAGAACGACACGCTGAAGCAGCGGGCGCACGTGGAGGAGTTTGTGAGCGCCGGCGTGGACCTGCTCATCATCAGTCCGAAAGAAGCGCAGCCGCTAACCGAACCCGTGGCCAGGGCTATGGATGCGAAGATTCCCGTGATCGTGCTCGACCGCCGCCTGACCGGCGACAACTACACCTGCTTCATCGGCGCGAATAACAAGGCCATTGGCAAGGCTGCCGGAAACTGGATCGTAAAGAGACTCGGCGGCAAGGGCAAGGTCGTGGAACTGAAGGGGCTGATGACCTCGACTCCCGGCCAGGACCGCAACGCCGGCTTCCGCGAAGGGATCTCCGGCAGTCAAGTCGAGGTCGTTTTCGATGCGGACATGAAGTGGCTGGAGCCGGACGCGCGCAAGGAGATGGAGTCCGCGCTGTCACGCTTCCCCCGGATCGACCTCGTCTACGCGCACAACGATCCCGGCGCGCACGGCGCCTACCTGGCCGCCAAGGCGGCGGGACGCGAGAAGGAGATGGCGTTTGTGGGGATCGATGCCCTGCCGCAGGAAGGGATCGCCTACGTGCAGCAGGGAATTCTCGACGCAACGTTCCAGTACCCCACCGGCGGCGCCGAAGCCATTGATATCGCGCTGAAAATTCTCAAAGGCGAATCCGTGCCCAAAGAGATCGTGCTCTGCTCGCGCGTGTTCGACAAGGACTCCGTCGCCCAAGGCGGCGCGCCGATTGGAAAGTAGCCGGAGCCCTACTCCGGCTTCCGGTAATTCACGCCCAGGCGGTCCAGCCGCCGCAGGTGTGGGATCAGCCGCGCGCGGAAATCGGCATAGTCGCGGCCGGTCGCCGGACTCCACAGCACTTCCGCCAGGGCCGCGGCGCGGGGAAAAGCCATGTACTCCACCTGCCGCCACGTGCCGAAATATTCGCTCCACAACTGCCCCTGCGCACCGAGTACATGCATGGCTTCTTCCGCCGACAGGACCGCCGGGATGGGCTCGTAGTCGTAGACGTTGTCGAGGGTGCAGCAGCCGCCGATGGCCAGCGGCTCCTTCTCCTTGTCGGCGGACTGGTAGTGGTCAAAATAGGTTTTTTTGTTCGTGGCCATGATGACATCGTGCCCGGCCTTGGCCGCGGCAATTCCACCGTCCTCGCCGCGCCACGACATCACCACTGCGCCCGGCGCCAGCCCGCCTTCCAGAATTTCGTCCCAACCGACCAACCGCCGGCCGCGCGCCTGCAGGAACGTGTCCATCTGCCGCACAAACCAGCTTTGCAACTCGTGTTCGTCCTTGAGTGCCAGCGCGCGGATGCGCGCCTGGCATTTCGGGCAGGTCTGCCAGCGGTCTTTGGGGCATTCGTCGCCGCCAATGTGGATGTACGCACTTGGAAAAATCTCCAGCACTTCTTCCAGCACGTTCTTCACAAAATCGAGCGTCGCATCGTTGCCGGCGCAGTAAACTTCCTTGATAATCCCGAAGGTGCAGGCGACATCCAGCAGCGTGCCGGTGCAGGAAAGTTCGGGATACGCGGCCAGCGCTGCCTGCGCATGCCCCGGCATTTCGATCTCCGGCATCACCGTGATGTGCCGGGCCGCGGCGTAGTTGACGATCTCGCGCAGTTCGTCCTGCGTGTAGAAGCCGCCATGCGGACGACCATCATAGACCTGCGACTGCGAAGCATGCCCCACCACGGTCTCGCGGCGCCACGCGCCGATGCTGGTCAGCTTCGGGTAGCGGCGAATCTCGATGCGCCACCCCTGGTCTTCCGTCAGATGCCAGTGAAAGACGTTGAACTTGTACGTCGCCAGGGTGTCGATGAACTTTTTGATGTCCGCTACTGGGAAAAAGTGCCGCGCCGTATCGAGCATCATGCCGCGCCATCCGAAGCGCGGCTGGTCGGCGATTTGCACGCCCGGCACCCGCCACACCAGTCCGCTGGCGTCGGGCGTCTCCGGCAGGAGTTGCAGCAAACTCTGCGCGCCATGCACGAAGCCGCCAAGTTCCTGCGCCTCGATCGACACGCCGGATGGCTTCACCGCGAGGCGGTATCCTTCCGGATGCGGGGCGCCCTCGCTCCGCGAAGTGCGAACGAACTGGATCGCGGTCTGCTGGCCGTTGCCGCCCATCGCCGTCGGCGGCGGCAAACGCACGCCGGTGCGGGTCAGCAGCCAGTCGCGCAGCAGATCCGCCACCAGTCGCGCCGCCGCGCTTTCCGGATCGAAGCGGATCGGCGTACCGGCCTGCAGCACGAACGCCTGGCCGATGACTTCCAGCGAAAGGGGTTTGGGAATGATGGCCGGGAAATTCATCAGCATGCATCTCCAATCGTGAACCGATCGTTTCGCGATTTCTTAATTGTAGGAGCGCTGCCCCGCAGCGCGATTCGTACGCATTCTGCATTTCGACTCACGCCGCGCCGAACCGGCGCAGGAAGGCGTCGAGTTCACGCCGCTGGATGGCGTCGTTTATGCCGCCGGCGAGAAAAATGCGTCCCACGGCCCGCTTCTCCTTCGCCAGCGTGTCGATCGCCGCCAGCATTTCGCTGAATGTGCCGCCCGTGATCTGCAGGAGTTTGCCGGCATCGAGGATGCGGCGGTAGACGTCAAGCCACTGCATTGGACCGCCCTTGCCGTCTCCCTGAATCCACTGGACCCCCTTCAGTTCGGGGATCGCGAGCAGCGAATCCAGATGCGGCAGTTCGCCGACGCCGTCGAGGTGGTAGAAGGCGTGCGGCAACTCGCGGCAACTCGCGGCCAGTTCGGGCTTGATGAACGTGTCGAACATCTCAGGCCCGATCATGTAGCAGAAATCGGACTGCAGCATGTAGTAGGGTTCTTCGGAATAGATCGGCGTCCAGGAGGAATAGCCGGGGTTGCAGGTGCGGAACTGCTTGTCGATCTCGCGGAAGGCAAGCCACCAGAGCGCGTGCGTCTCCCACATCAGCCGCTTGATCTCATCGGGTTCGTCATAAAGGTCCATCAGCATCCGTTCGCCTGTCAGGAACGAGGAGACCACGTCCGACGCGCCGCCGATATCGGTCATGCCGACCATCACGTCTCCGCGCCACCGCTCGGCGCACGCACGCGCCACGGCGCGCGTCTGGCGGAACCAGCGGTTTTCGGGATCGAAGGCCATGTGCAGGTCGCGCGCGGAAATTTTCCGCCGTGGAAAAAACCAGGTGGTGTTCTCGTCGTAGCGCAGTTCACAGCCGCAATAAGCCGCGAGCACGCCCGCGCCGAAGTTGAGCCACGTGAAGGGAAAGGCATCGGCCAGAAATTCCGTGGAGGCAAGCTGGTAATCCCGGGCGTCGACGATCTCGGTCGGCTCGACGTCCAGCCCGTAGTGCGAGATGAACCCCCGGTAGGGCAGCTTGGACGGCGCCCGATCGGGTTCGCGCCGCGCCGTGACATGCAGCATGGGCCGCTCGGATTTCCCGGCCCACCACTTGGCATAGTTCGCGCGCGTCTGTTCCCAGCGTTCCGGCGTAAAGGCAATGGACATGGCGATCTCCCAATGGTTTCGTGTCACAATACACTTTTGCCCGCCGCGCGTGCAATCACGGCCTACGCATCCCATGGCCTTTTCCTGAAGCCGGCCAATACTGCCTCACGCGAAGGCGCGAAGCCCGCGAAAGCCAATCAAAATGCAAAAATCAATCCGGGTGCGGTTCCATGCGGAATCACTTCGCGTTTTCGCGTCTTCGCGTGAGAATAAAGGCGAAAGTGCAGTTTCAGGAAAAGACCATGCTACGCATCCTCTTCCCAAAAACCGGCGGGGCTGGTACGTTCATGACGCATCTTCTACGGAGCCGCAGATGGAACATCCCTACATGAGCCCAGGAACGATTGCGCAGATCCGCGAGCGGATGCGCGCAGCAGGTGTGCGCGAAGAGGACCTGGAAGAGCGCTTCGTACTCGGTTCCGGCGCGGGCGGACAGAAGGTCAACAAAACCTCCTCCGCGGTCAGTCTGCGGCATATTCCCAGCGGACTGGCGGTGAAGGTACAAGCCAGCCGTTCGCGCGAAGTCAACCGCTGGATGGCCCGCCGCACCATTGCGGAGCGGATGCTGGCGCAGGTCGCAGGCATCCTCACCGCGCGCCAGCAGGAGGCGGAGAAGGTCCGCCGCCAGAAACGCCGCAAGTCGCGGCGGCAGCGGGCGCGCATGCTGGCGGACAAACACCACCACGGCGCCAAGAAGGCGGGACGCGCGCGGGTGGATTCCGGAGAAGAATAGCAATGAAAATTCTGATTCTACATGCCTCCGCCGGCGCGGGGCACAAGCGCGCGGCAGAGGCGCTCGCCGCCGCCTTCCAGACGGCTGCTGCCGGACACCACGTGGCGGTCCGCGACATTCTGGATTTTACGCCGCCGCTCTTCCGTCAATCCTACGCCAAGGGGTATCTCGATATCGTCCGGACCGTACCAGAACTCTGGGGGTACATGTATGCCCGCTCCGACCGACGCGCGCTCTTGCCGCACCGCAAAAAAATCCGCTCGGTCTTCAACAAGCTCAATACGCAGAAATTCCTGCGCTTCCACGATGACTTCGCCCCGGACGCGGTGGTCTGCACCCATTTCCTGCCGCTGGAGATCCTCGCCACGCGGGCGCGGCAGGAAGGTGAAGGCGCGCCGCTCTTCTGCGTGGTGACTGACTTCGCGGTGCATGCGCTGTGGATCATGGACGGCGTCACACGCTATTACGTCGCCACGGAGGAGGCGCGGCGTCAACTCATCCGTAAGGGACAGGCGCCCGAACGCGTGCAACTGACGGGCATCCCCATCGATCCGGCGTTCGCCCGCAGCGAACCTCCGGAAGCCCCGCGCCGCAAACTCGGGCTCCGCCCGGATCTGCCGGCGCTGCTGCTGTTGAGCGGCGGGTGCGGCGTGGGACCGGCCTGCGAACTGATCGCCTCGCTGCGGGAACTCACGCACCCCTGCCAGTTGCTGGTCGTGGCCGGCAACAACGCGAAGCTGAAGGCCGAGGCGAAAGCCGCGGCAGCGACGCTGCGCATCCCATCCACTGTCTACGGCTTTGTCAACAACATGCACGAACTCATGGACGCGGCTGACATCGTGATCAGCAAGCCCGGCGGTCTGACCTCATCCGAGGTGCTGGCCAAGGGCAAGCCGCTGATCGTCATCGACCCCATCCCCGGCCAGGAGCAACGCAACTGCGAATATTTGCTGGAAGCCAGCGCCGCCTTGCGCCATTTCGAGGTCGAAGACGCGCCGTACAAGATCGAGTCGCTGCTGGCCGACGCGCCACGACGCGTGCGCATGGCGCAGAACGCACGCGCCCTCGGCCGGCCGCAGGCGGCGGCTGAGATCGTGGCGGATGTCGTGCGGAGGTGAAGCACCGACTCGCTGCGCTTGCCGACGCAAAGCATTGGCGAGCGCAGCGAGTTTATGCCCCGATATTGTTGGCATCCGCACGGTGTGGTAGCATCACGTTCCTCATGAGCACCGATCCCGAATTGCGCGTCACGTTTCAGCCCTCCGGCCGCACGGTCCACGCCCTGCCCGGCACTACCATCCTCGAAGCCGCCGCGTGTGTCGGCCTCGTTCTGCAGACCCCCTGTGGCGGTGGCGGCACCTGCGGCAAGTGCCTGGTCCGCATCTGCTCCGGCGTCACCGGCGATCGTGCCACGCACGGCCACCGCCTCACCGCCGCCCAGCGTAAGGAGGGGTGGCGGCTGGCCTGCTGCACCACGATCGAGGGCGAAGCAGTCATCGAGGTTCCCGCCTCTTCCATGTTCGAGCGTTGCCAGAAGATCCTGACCGGCGACGCCGGCCACACGCTCACGGTCGATCCGGCCGTGACCGTCGCCACGATGCAACTGCCGCCGCCAACGCAACAGGAC
>Ga0118677_10012256_pt1 | contig 12620 bp, 12 predicted proteins | sample AliMusrvi5mmetaG_FD_86154 | JGI IMG/M metagenome (GOLD analysis project Ga0118677, IMG submission 86154)
GGCAAATCTTGTGGACCGGGCAGCCCATGTTCACGTCCACGACGGCGATGCCACGGGCTTCGAGGATGACCGCCGCGTCGCGCAGTTCGCCCGGCTCCTTGCCGAACAGTTGCACAGCAAGTGGCGAATCGGCGGGGCAGGTTTCGACGAGTTTATGGGCACTCCGGTTTTTTTCGATAAGGGAGCGGGCGTTGACGAGGTCGGTGGTGCATAGTCCGACGCCACCGATTTCGCGGATGGTTAGGCGAAACGGCAAATTTGTGTAGCCGGCCAACGGTGCCAGAAATAGATTCGACGCCAGCGGCAATTTTCCAAGGGCAAACGACATGGCGTATCTCTAGCTTGTTGCCGGAACAAACGCCAGTGCGAGTTTGATTTCTGGCGCGTTTCAGGCATCTTAACCGGACATGGAACACGAGACCGGCACACATCACAAGGCGCTGCATATCAATATTGACGCGACCCGTTACGGCACGTTCGCCGAAATCGGCGCCGGTCAGGAGGTCGCGCGTTGGTTCTTCCGCGTCGGTGGCGCAGCCGGAACGGTGGCCAAGACGATGTCGGCCTACGACATGGCGGTGTCAGATGCGATTTACGGTTCAGCCAAACGCTACGTCAGCCGGGAACGCCTGCAAGCGATGTTGGATCACGAGTGGAGCTTGTTGCTGGAGCGGCTCGATAAACCGCGCGGCGCGCAGACGGCCTTTTTTGTGTTCGCCGACACGGTGACGGCCAAGAGTTATTCCCGACAGGAGGAAGGCCACGGCTGGCTTGGAATCCGGTTCCAGACCACACCCCGCACCGCGCCGTCGGAGATTATCATCCACGCCCGGATGTGGGACCCGGACAACGTTCGCCAACAGGAGGCGCTCGGCATTCTGGGGGTGAACCTGATTCACGGCGCATTCAATGAGCATCCCGACCCGGCGAAATTAATTACCAGCCTGATGAATGAGTTAAGCCGCGACCGGATGGAAGTGGACATGATTAAGTTTTCAGGCCCGGCCTTTGCCGGCGTGGACAACCGGTTGATGAGTCTCCAACTCGTGCAGCAGCGGCTAACTAATGCTGCGCTCTTTACGCCGACCGGCGATGTCGTCGAGCCGGCCGAGGTGTTATACCACCAGCCGGTCTTGATCGAGCGGGGCAGTTTTAGGCCCGTGACCAATGTGACGCTTGACATGCTGGAGCGCTCACTCGCGCAGATGCGGCGTGAATCTGACATGGCCGGGCAGGAACCGGTTGTGTTGATGGAAATGACGTTGCGGAATTTGTCGACGTTGGGCGAAAAAATTGAGCATGCCGATTTTCTAGCACGGGTGGACACGCTCGGCGCGCTGGGTAAAATGGTGATGATTTCCAATTATTCCCGGTTCCACAACGTCACAACCTATCTGCGCCGGTACACCCACCAACGCATCGGCATGGCGCTTGGCGTGCCGACATTGGTCGAATTGTTGGAAACGAAATACTACACCGATCTCGAAGGTGGCATGCTCGAGGCGCTCGGTCGGTTGTTTAAAGGACCGGTCAAGCTCTATGTCTACCCGTGGCAGAACCACCGGACCGGCGAATTGGTCACCCTCGATAATTTTCAGGTGCCGGCACCGATGCAACACTTGTTCACCCATCTGTGCGAGAATCATTTTATCGAGCCGATCCGCGATTATACCGCGGCCAATTTGTCGATCCTGCCCGGCGCAGTACTCGCCCGATTGCAAGCCGGCGATCCCACTTGGGAAACAATGGTGCCGCCGGTCGTGGTGCGCCTTATCAAGCAGCGCCAGTATTTTGCGGCCACCGGCGCGCAATGAATTCGCGGCCCCCGAACCGGCTGATCCACGAGTCCAGTCCCTATCTCCGCCAACACGCGCACAATCTCGTGGATTGGTTCCCGTGGGGTGCGGAAGCGTTCGCCAAGGCGCGCGCGGAGAACAAACCAATTTTCTTGTCCATTGGCTATTCGACTTGCCACTGGTGTCACGTGATGGCTCACGAGTCGTTTGAAAACGACGAGATTGCCGGCGTTATCAACCAGTACTTTGTCGCAATTAAAATTGACCGCGAAGAGCGGCCCGACCTCGACAAAATCTACATGACCGCAACGCAAGCCACGACCGGCCACGGTGGCTGGCCGATGAGCGTCTGGTTGACGCACGATCTTCAGCCATTTTTCTGCGGCACCTATTTCCCGCCGGCACGATTCCAACCGTTGTTGCTGAAAATTCATGAAGTTTGGGAAATGCATCACGCTGACCTTGTTGCTAAAGCCGGCGAAATCACCGACACACTCACGCAGTACGTCACAGTGAACCGGACCGGTACCACTCCGCTCGATGACGCGCCTTTGTGCGCCGGCTTAGTGCAGTTTCGCGCTAGCTACGACGCCGTCCACGGTGGTTTTGGCGGCGCGCCGAAATTTCCACGACCAGTGGTTTTAAATTTTCTCTTTCATGCCGGCGCCCGCGACATGGCGCTGCGCACGCTCAGCAAAATGGGTGAAGGCGGACTGTTCGATCAACTCGGCGGCGGCTTTCATCGCTACAGCGTGGATGCCCGCTGGCTCGTCTCGCATTTCGAAAAGATGCTGTACGACCAGGCGCAACTCGTCAGCAGCTACGTAGACGCCTATCAAGTTACTGGCTTTCCGTTTTTTGCCGACATCGCGCGCCGGACGTGCGACTACGTGTTGCGCGACCTGACCAGCCCAGCCGGCGGATTTTATTCTGCGGAAGATGCCGACAGCGAAGGGGTCGAAGGCAAATTCTACGTCTGGACGCGCGCCGAAATCGAAACACTGCTCGGCGACCGCGCCGCCGCGTTTTGCCAAGCGTACGATGTGGACAGCGCCGGAAATTGGGAGCATGGCCAGAGCATCCTGCACATCGCCGAGCCCGGCAACTTTACCACTGAACGCGAAATTCTCCGGGCCGCCCGCGCCAAAAGAATCCGTCCCCATCGCGACGAAAAAGTCATCACCGCCTGGAACGGCCTGATGATTTCTGCATTATGCCGGGTCACTCAGGTGTTAGAAGACGACCGGTATCTGGCGGCTGCCCAACGTGCCACCCGCCAGTTACTGGCCAGCAAGATTGTCCGGACCGGCAACATCCCGGCACTACTTGACGACTACGCGTGTTTTGCCAACGCGCTTGTTGACCTTTATGAAACCGATTTTGATGCCGGCTGGCTAACGCAGGCGGTCGCGCTGACGGACGCAATGCTCCGGCAATTCTATGATTCAACGGAAGGCGGCTTCTTTATGACCGACGGCACCGATCCGTCTGTGATTATCCGCGTAAAAGACGAGCATGACGGCGCTGAACCATCCGGTAATTCCATCGCCACGCGTTTGCTGCTCCGGCTGGCGTTGCTCACCGACCGGTCTGATTTCCGTCAAGCGGCGGAGCACACACTGACGTTGTTTGCCCCACGACTCCATAATACGCCAGACGCGGTGCCAGAAATGTTATGCGCGCTGGCTTTCATGCTCAGCAAGCCAAAGCAAATCGTCATTGCCGGCCAACCCACCGCACCGGATACGCAAGCGTTGCTCCAAGTCGTGCGCCGCCGGTATCTGCCGAACAATGTCGTACTGCTGGCGCGCGATCAGTCCACACCGCGACCGCTAATTAATGGGAAGGCCACGGCATATGTGTGCGTTGACCGCGCTTGCCGGCTGCCGACGAGCGAACCGGCAGAGTTGGCAAAACTGCTTTGCCACGACGGAGCAGTTTACGATTGATAACTCCCGCCCGCTTTGTTAGCACTGCCGGCATGACCAAATTGCCAATCGGAGTCCTTGTCCCACTGGTGCCGGAACCTGAAGCCGAAATCCGCAAAGTTGTCGAACTCGGCCTCCACAGTTGCCAAGTCTGCTCGTGGAATCCGGCGGTGTGGACCAATGCCACCGGCGAAAAGCTGATCGCGGCGGCCAAGCAACACGGCGTCACCATCACGACTTTTTGGGCCGGCTATCCCGGCCCGGCGCAGTGGAATTTCAAAAATGGCCCGGACACCATCGGGCTGGTGCCGGCAGCTTACCGGGCAATGCGCGTCGAGGCGCTCCAGAAAGCCGCCGACTTTGCGGCGCACTTTCACCTGCCGTCCATCACCACGCACGTTGGGTTTTTACCGGTCAACCCCAGCGATCCGGTTTTTATTGATTCCGTCGCCGCCATTAAACAAGTTGCCAGACATTGCAAAACGCGCGGCATCGAATTCTGGTTTGAGACCGGCCAGGAAACACCGGTCACACTGCTCCGTACCATCGAACAGGTTGGCACCGGCAATCTAGGCATCAACCTTGATCCAGCTAACCTGATCCTCTATGGCATGGCCAATCCCATTGATGCGCTCGATGTATTCGGTAAATACGTTCGCGATGTTCACGCCAAGGATGGAATTTACCCGACCTCCGGCGACGAACTTGGCCATGAAGTTCCGCTCGGCGACGGCAAAGTGAATTTCCCGGCCCTCATTCCCAAACTTAAGGCCTGCGGTTATCAAGGCGCCCTGACCATCGAACGTGAAATCAGCGGCACCCAGCAAATCTCCGACATCAAAAAAGCCATTCGGATCCTCGAACCGCTCTGCTAAGGAATCCCATGCTGAAACTCGGTATCATCGGCGTTGGCGGACTTGGCCAACTACACCTTAAAAATTATCTCAAACGCTGCGACATCCAAATCGTCGCGCTGGCCACGCGCACCGGCAAAATTGGAAACGGCCAAACCAACCTCAGCGAATCCGGTCAATCGCTAGTTCCCGCCGGCGCGGTTGTCCACACCGGTTATGAGAAGGTTTGTGACGATCCTCACATTGATGTTGTCTCAATCAATCTTCCCACTGATTTGCACGCTTCGGCCGCGATTCGGGCGCTGGAAAACGGCAAGCACGTCTTCTGCGAAAAGCCGATGGCCCGGCACCCGGCCGACGCGACTCGCATACTTGCCGCCGCCAAATCATCCGGCAAGTTACTCATGATTGGCCATTGCCTGCGCTTCTTCCCGGAATACGTCGCAGTCGACGCCATCATTCGTTCTGGCCAGTACGGCAAAGCCATCGGCGCCTCATTCACCCGCAGCAGCGGGATGCCGATCTGGGGTTCTGAGATGTGGTTTACTAATCCCGCCCGGAGTGGCGGAGCCGTGATTGACTTGCATATTCACGATGTGGACACCGCTTTGTGGTGGTGGGGCGCGCCGGCCAAAATTGAAGCCACCGGTATTTCTCCGAATCTGATTTACAGCCGCTGGCACTACGCGCAAGGCCCGGTCGTACAATTTGAATGCGCTTGGGATCCTGTACCGAAGTCGCCGTTCTTCGCCAGCTTCAAGATCATCCTCGAACACGCGACGCTCCTCTGCGATACACGCACCAGTCATGGCCTGCAACTTGCCACCGACACCGCGCGCGAGTCTGTGCCGCTCGACAAAACCTCTGGTTATGAATTGGAAGACAACTACTTCCTCGACGCCATCCTGAACGGCGGCAACCTAGATCGCTGCCCGCCCTCTGCCGGCGCGCTGGCTCTGGAATGCGCCACCGAAACAGCCCGTCAATTGCCAGCCTGATTTGTGGTGACCGCAACGATCCGGGCAGGTGAAGCGGGCGTGGCCCCGCCGTTCCTTCGGTTCGCCGGGAGGCTCACCCTCCAGTTTGGCCACTGTCGACAGGAAAATTGAAGGTTCGCGCGTAGAACGCCAGCTCGGCGGCAAGCGTTTGCTGGATTGTCGTTGCTTGACGGAAACCGTGGCCTTCGCCGGCAAATTCCAAGTACTCCACCGGCAACCCCTTCTGCTTCATCGCGGCGACCATTTGCCGCGATTGATCCGGCAAGACCACTTTATCATCGAGGCCCTGGAAGAAAATCACCGGGCAATTCAGCCGGTCGCAATGCCGCAACGGCGAGCGGGCTTGATAGATTGCCTTGCCAGCCGGCCACGGCGCGAGCAGGCCATCGAGGTAGCGCGACTCAAACTTGTGCGTTTCCAGCATCGCTGCCAAATCGCCGATGCCATAGTAGCTCGCGCCGACTTGGAAGACTTGCCGGAACGTGAGCGCGGCCAACGTCGTGTAGCCGCCGGCGCTGCCGCCGCGAATGATCAGCCGGCGCGGGTCAGCCTTACCGGCCGTGACGAGGTGCCGGGCGGCGGCGCAACAATCATCCACGTCCACAACGCCCCACTGGCCGTTCAACCGCTGCCGGTACGCGCGGCCGAAACCGGCGCTGCCGCCGTAATTCACGTCCACGACCGCGAAACCGCGGCTCGTCCAAAATTGCTTCATCAAATTCAACCCGCTCGCCGTCGCGCCGGTCGGTCCGCCGTGGCTCATCACGATCAGCGGCGGCAATTCGCCGGCGGGCGCAGTGAAATCGGCGTTGACCGGCGGATAATAGAACGCATGCACCCCGCCAAACTCAATCGGCTGGGCGACGGAAATGTTGCGGGCATCGAGCGCGCCGTTGTTGGACCGGCGGACGACGTTGAGTTTGTCGCCGGTCAAGCGCACCACGGCCGGCGGCTCCGTCGGTGACGCGCCGATGAATGCAATCGAATTACCGGCAGCGCGGACACTGGAGATTTCGGTGTACGGCAAATCGAGCCGGCGGAACTGGCCGTCAAAAATGCCGAGCCGCCACTGGCCGGCTTCGTTGAACGCGCAGGCGATCCGGCCGTCGGCGAGAAACGCGTAGGTGCTCATGCCGAAACTCCATTGCGGCACGCCGAACTCGGCCGGCAGGTCGAGTAGGTGCTCAATTTTACCCCGCTCGGAGCGGGGCGAGCCGGCGCGATACCGGTAAAGGTTCCACCAGCCGGTCTGGTCGGAAATGAAATGGAGTTCGCCGGCAGGCGACCACTCGGGCTGGAAGATGGACGCGCCGCCGGCAATCCGCCGGCCATCGAGCCATAACTCGGTCTCGTCCCACGGCATGTTGGGATGATTCCATGTGAGGTAGGCGAAGTGTTCGCCAAAGATTCGCGGCGAGGAATAGAAATCGTTGCCGGCAGCGAGCGTTTCGAGTTTATCGCCGGTAATGGCGACGAGCGAGTTGACCGGCTCGCGCCCGGCGGTGCGGTGATCTTCGCAAACGGCGATGATTTGGTCGCCGCGCAAAACCATGTCGGCAAAACGCAAACCCGGTCTGTTGGTGATGGGTGTCGCGTTCCGGTAGATTTGTTGGTCTTTGTCGTTGACGAAATACGGAAACGTGAACGCGCCGCCGCCGTATTCGTGGACCCGCGACCGGACGCTGAGGCCAGCGGTCGTCACATCCCCGCCGTTGCGGACGAGCACGGTGCGGCCGGCTTCGCGCGGGCGTTGTTCGAGCCAGCAGAGGTCTGTGCCCGCGAACGCGACGGCGCTGAGGCCGACGCTTTCGCCGGTAATGAGGCTGGGCGTGATTGGCGATTTCCAAGTCCCGTAAGGCGCAATCATGCCGGTACTCTAGCCGGAGCCTTGCAAATGCGCAACCGCGCGGTAAGATGCCAGTATGTTTCGACAAGCGGATTTGCTCGATTTGAAACAGTTTGCGTTCCCGGAACTTTTCGCCGCCGACGCGCAGGTGTGGGAAGCGTTGCGGACGTTGCCGGACTTTATCCAACGCCACTTGCGGCCCGGCAATCTGGGGACGGTGACCGGCCCGGCCTTCATCGGCACGCAGGTGTTTATCGGGAAAGGCACGGAGATCGAACCCGGCGCGGTGATCAAAGGCCCGGCCATCATCGGCGCCAACTGCCAGATCCGCGCCAGCGCCTACATCCGCGAAAACGTCATCGTTGGCGACGGCTGCGTGCTCGGCAATGCCTGCGAGTTCAAGAACAGCGTGCTGTTCAATGGCTGCCAAGTGCCGCATTTCAGCTACGTCGGCGATTCGATCCTTGGCCACAAGGCGCACCTCGGTGCCGGCGTAATTTTGTCCAACGTCAAATCAGTGACCGGCAACGTGACCGTCGAAAAGCTGGATACCGGCCTGCGAAAGTTCGGCGCGATTCTTGGCGACGGCGCGGACATCGGCTGCAACTGCGTGCTCAGCCCCGGCACCATCATCGGCCGCCACACCATCCTCTACCCGAACATCCTCTGGCGCGGCGTCTGCCCGCCGGATTCCATCGTGAAACTCCGGCAAGAGCACGAAATCGTCGTCCGCCGCCGGTAACTCCCCTACCCCGCTTCGATCATCAACGTCGCCAGCGGATCGCAACCATCCACGCGCATGTACGTGCCCACGGGATCATTGCCGCCCGGCTTCGTCCCGGTCCACACGTTCACCACGGCGGCGGTGACGTGCGCCGTCGCCTGAATGACCAATATCCAATGTCCCGTGGTGCTGTCCCACTCCAACCGGGAACAGGCGCCGGTCAACATCTGCGCGAGCTCATCGTTGGCCAGATGGCAGAAGCCTTTGCCGAAGTTGAACCAGTACCCGTTCTTCAACCCCGGCCCGCTGCCGGGTTTCAGGTACGGACTCCAAAACAGCGAACCGCTGTGGCTATAACGGCTCAAGTCCCGGTAAAACGTGCCGTCCCAAGTCACCCCGGCGCGGACGCCGCCGCCCCAGAGCAAATCGGTCGGGAGCGGGTTGTTCGGGTCCGGCCATTTCAAACCCGAATCATACCGGGCCATCATCGGCAGACACTCCGGCTTCTTCGTGCCGAGCAATCCGTCCTGATAACCAACAATCTGGTACATCTCCGCCGTGGGACCAACTGGCGGCTCTGGCAGTCAGACGGATGCGCCAAGACCGGGATTGTACGGCGTGGTCGGCGGCAACTTCAACAGCCGCCGCGCCGCAGCGTTGGCCGGGTCGGTGTAGGGTTTCGCCGTGTTGCCGGCAATCTGAATCTCCCGCCGCGCGCCATTGATGGTGGCCACTTGGGTATCGAACTGATTCAGGAGCGCGGCGTGCGCAGTCACCGCTGCCGTCTGCGCCGCATCCGCAGTTTTCCACAAGCCCAATGCCGTCGTCGCGTCCGCCAGCTTGGCCGGGGTCATACCGGGCAGGTTATCGGCGGTCGCGCGGTCAATGATGGTCTGCGCGTCCTGTTCGAGCGTCGTGCGGTTATCGCCAAACGTCTCCAAGCCGATGAAGTACGCCTTCTGGTTGGCCGCATCGCCGGCAAACTTCCGTTTCGCCCGGTCCTGAATCCCGCGCAGCGCCACCATCAACGGCTTGAACGCGCTGAGTTCGGTTTGCGTGGCCGATTCCTTGATTTGCGTGGCGGTCACGAGCTGGCCGCCCACCGTCCGCGCCGCAGAGCATTTCAAGATCAGATCGGGGGCGGCGGTGGCCGGGATGCCCTCATCGGCCAACGCGGCGGCCCACACGGCATTGAGCGCACCCTCGGCGACATCCTCGGCGCGTTTGATGTCATCGAGCGACCGCTGCTTAAGCGGGCCGGCGGGATGGTGCGGTTTTTTCGGAGCGGGAGTGGGTGTCGAATCGGCCATAATGTTCTCCATTCTTTTTGAGTTTAGTTGGAACAACAACAAGCGGGAAAATACCGCCACCACCGATTTTCCGTCAAGTATTTCCTACAAGCCGCATCGTGATTTCATTCAGGCTTGACAGAGAATTAGCGCAAACCCACACTGCCGCCATGAACGCGGCCATGACAACGTTGGGAGACACCCTTCCGAGTATGGCCGAATACATATGTTGAGCGCAGCCCAGCCGGTGGGGAAAACGGCGCTCATAAAAAGCACGAATAATCAGCGGTCGTCAGTGGCTTGCCAAGTGGAAGAGGTTGAAAATATCGGAAACTCGGATAAGATTCAGCATCATGAAGATTGAAATTGAACAAGAGTCGGACGGACGCTGGATTGCTGAGATTCCGGACCTGCCGGGTGTGCTGGCCTATGGCGAGAGCCGGGCGGCGGTGGTGGCGAAAGTCGAGACGCTGGCGTTGCGGGTCATTGCGGATCGCTTGGAGCACGGCGAAACTGTTCCCGAAATGGCCGAATTGTTTGCGGTGCCGGCTTGAGTCATTGGCCAGCCACCAAGTCGCGGCTGGTTTTGGCGGCCTTGCTGCGCAGCGGTTGGACAATCAAGCGGCAAGCGGGCACATCCCATCGGGTGTTGGCGCGGCCCGGCTGGCCGGATTACGTCTTTGCCTTTCATGATGGAGTGGAAATCGGCCCCCACATGCTGACCCGAATCGCGCGGCGGACTGGTCTCACTACCGATGATCTATAACAGTGCGCCGAACCCATGCGCTGGAGGCAACGCGGCTCCGCCACGCTCGGGCGGGACAAGAAAAGCCTGAATAATCCGTAGTTTCCCGCCGTCCGGCCAAAAGGCGGGATTCGCGCTTCCGATTTCTCGTTTTTTGCGTTTTCCCCAATGTTTTCCCTCCGGATCCAAATTTTTCCCTTCGGATTTGAAATTTCCCGTCCGGAATCGTTTTTTCCCGGTCCCGCACCAACATTTCCCGGCTTTCACGCGATATTTCCCGGGTTTTTAGCGATATTTCCCGGGTTTCACGCGACTTTTCCCAGCTTCCACGCGCCGTTTCCCGGGTTTCACGCGATGTTTCCCGGCTTTCTGGCGACGTTTCCCGGCTTTCTGGCGACTTTTCCCGGGTTTCTAGCGACGTTTCCCGGGATGTGGAGTGGTTTGCGGGGGCGTTGCCGGCTCGCCGCCGGGGGCTGAAAGGTGCCCGGTGTTTCCGGCGCAGTCTCGGCCGCCGGCTTGTGGTCCATCGCGGTGTTACCAGGGGCCGGGAGCACCGGTTCGTTTTCAGTCTGCATCACCGGCTCCGTTGTTTCGGCCGGTGGAGTGGGGGCGACTCCTTCGGCACCCGCCCGACTGTTTGATGGGGATTGTTTGGTTTGGGCATACGCGGTCAACAACACCAGCGCCAAACCGCCGGTCAGCAACATCAATCTAATTCGGGTCTTCATTTCAACTCCTGTTCTCGTTTCTGCATCAGCTTCTTCAGCACATCATTGGCGTCATCGCCGGAACTGCTGCTGGCCGGCTCGGCCGGACTCACCGTCGGGCGACCGGCCGCTGGGGGCGTCCATTCGCTCGCCTCCGCCAATTGCCATACGCCCGAGTCGCTGCGGCGCATTTGCGTGCCGACTTTCATTTCAACCTTTTGTCCATGGGTCTCGAGGATCACACTGGCTGTTGTAATTTCCGTCACCTTGTACACAGCCATTGTGCCTTCGAGTTGGACGATCCGGCGGTATTCGGCATTGGTTCCATCGAAAAAAGCGAAGGCGCCCTTTGCATAATTCATTGTGCCGACCAGCGAAAATGCATCCCCCAGCCGAATCGTTGTGGCGGGCCGGGACCGGCCGGTCTCGCGGCGCCGGGCGACCCGGTATTGGTTGAAGATATTTATTTGGCTGACGACTTGAAACGCGGCGTAGTCCGGCCGGCGCAACTGATTTGTTTCCTGCGCCACGGCGGGAAGGCCGGCCAGCCAGGCCAGGCCAATCAATGTTAGTTTCAAGTTCATTGGACTTGGGGAGTTAGCACGAGCCCACTGACTTGCAGGCCGAGGATGATTTGCTGGCCGGTATCATCGTGCGCGTTGAGTTCCATCGCCTCCACCTTCAGGGCTGGCGGGCCGGTCTCGATATTGTAAAGGAACTGACTCAAGGTCTCCAGATCGCCCGTGGCTTCGACCCGACATTCCAGCGTCATGTACTCGTCCGCGTCGTGTTTCCATTGCGGCATAATCGATGTCAGGCTGACATGGCAACGCTGCGACCATTCGTCGAACGCCTTGAGCAGTTGCTGTTCGGCCAACGAAGGATTTCGCGGGAGCGTGGTTGCGCGCATCTGTTCCCAGCGCCGGCGAATGACCGCGTCGCGCTGCAGCAGGACGGTCCCGGCGTCAATCTGGTGGCGCAGTTCGATGAGGGTCGCCGACCGCGCCTTCCACCATTGTGTCAGGGGTGTAAACACCAACCGGTCGGCGGCCAGCAAGGCGACCGCCGCCATGGCAGCGACCGCCAAAAGCTGCTGGCGATTGTTAATCTTCATGTCGCCCTCCTTCGGTCCAGTGGAAATCGAACGTGAATTGCAACGGTGATTTGCCGCGAATCTGATCCACCTTCAAATCGCTGACGCCGTTCGCCGCGCGCAACTGGCTCAACGTCTTCAACAACGCGGCATTGTCCCGTGCCACGCCGGTACAGGTAACCGTATTCATGTCGCGAATCTCGATCGACTTGGTTGAGACAAGACCCTCCTCGGGAAATGCCAGCGTCAGTTGTCGCAAAATACTCAAACAGCGGAATGAATCATCGAACCATGGCCGGTACTGGCGGATTTGTTGCTGCAGGGCGGTGAGTTCGGTGGCTTTCGGTGACAGCTTCGCCCACTTCGAGCGCAACCGGACCAGCTGCCATTGTTGAATCAGAAACGCGCCAACCACCAGAACGAGCACGGCACCGGCGATCGCGCCGGCCATCCGGTAGGGTCCGGATGTGTACCGCCGGGTCCATTGCTCCCATGGCGCAACCTTCGGCGGCAGGAATTCCAATGACGTCGCGCCGCCCGCCAGCCGCCGTGCCGCGAAACTGAAGGCACTCGAGACCGGCGCGTCGGCCGGCAGCGTGACTGCGAATTCAGGGGGGGCGTAGGCTGTGACGAGTTCGAC
>Ga0118677_10012258_pt1 | contig 12618 bp, 10 predicted proteins | sample AliMusrvi5mmetaG_FD_86154 | JGI IMG/M metagenome (GOLD analysis project Ga0118677, IMG submission 86154)
ACAAAGTCGCCATTGAAGACTTCGCCACGCCGCACACCGCCGGGGCGAGCTTCGCCGACTTCCTTGGCAACCTCCCCAACTTTCTGTGCGCAACCGACTTCTGCCGCATCGCCGAGGCCATCGCCGACGCCGTGCGCAACCAGCGCACCGTGCTACTGATGATGGGAGCGCACCCGATCAAGTGCGGCCTCAACCCGATTTTGGTGGACGCGATGCGCTCGGGCATTGTCCACGCCGTGGCGTTCAACGGCGCGGGGGCCATTCACGATTTCGAGACGGCTTTCCAAGGCGAGACGAGCGAGGACGTCCAGCGCGGACTCGACGACGGCAGCTTCGGCATGGCAGACGAGACGGGCCGCCTCATGAACGCCGCGTTCGCCAAGGGCGTGGCGGAGGGACTGGGCGCGGGCGCGGCGCTCGGGGCCACGATGGGCAACTTTCCCAACAAACACCTCAGCATTCTCCAAACCGGCGCGGAGCTGGATCTCCCCATCACCGTCCACATCGCGCTCGGCACGGACATCATCCACCAGCACCCCACCGCCAGCGGCGCGGTGCTGGGCGAGGCGAGCTTCCGCGATTTCCAGCGGTTCGCGGGCGTCGTCGCCACGCTGGAAGGGGGCGTCGTCCTCAACATCGGCAGCGCCGTCATCATGCCGGAGGTCTTCCTGAAAGCCCTCACCGTCGCGCGAAACCTGGGGCACACCGTCAACCAGTTCACAACCGCCACCTTCGACATGATCCGCCAATACCGCCCCACGGAGAACGTCGTCCGCCGACCCACGCACTTAGGGGGGAAGGGCTATTACATCGTTGGCCACCACGAGTTGAACATCCCGCTGCTCTTCGCGGCAGTGAAGGAGAAGCTGGCGAACCCCTGATGCCATGAAATTGCTCCGATCCCTCCACGCCTCCTGGAAGAGCCACAACAAGTTCACCACATTCGCGGTCTGCCTGGTGCTCTTCACTGCGTTTTCCATTGCAACGCTCAAGCCGCTCTGGATCAGCCATGGCTGGCCCAAGAACCACGAGATCAACGCCTTCGCCCTGCGGACGCGCGTTTACGCAGAGCATTACCGCCTCCACGACCTCATCCCGCTCTGGTCGAGCACAGACAACAACGGGCTCGGCTCCGCGATGCCCGCGCTCTACCACAAATTGTTCTACTACCTCTCGGGGCCGCTCTTCCTGCTCACGGGCAAAATGAAGATCGCCCTTGTCCTCTCGATCCTCTTTTTTCTCGTCGTCGGAGCCTTCGGGATGTTTGCGATCCTGCGACTTCTTGGCGCAAACCGCACCACCAGCATCGCGGGCGGGATCTGCCTCATCGCCGCCAAATACACCCTTACCAACTGGCTGATCCGGGGGGCCGTGGCCGAGTTTTCGGCAGCCATGCTGATCCCCTGGGCGCTGTATTATCTTCTGCGCAGCCTCAACGAGAACCGGGTGCGCATGGGGCTGGCCGTCAGCCTCGCGCTCATCTTCCTGGGCCACTCCGTCATGGGCTACTATCTGGGACTGCTCTTTGCGCTCCTCTTTTTGGCTTCGCTCGTCGTTGGGAAAATCCGGCTCACGGGAGCGCTCCTCGCCTCCACGCTCACGGCGGCGGCGCTTTTCGCGGTTCTGGTTGCCCCCGCCGTGTTGCTCATCTCCTCCATCGGGAAGGACTACGACATGGAACGCATCCTGGACCTGGCCCAGCATCCCCACATGGATTTCCATCGTCTCATCCGCTATTTTTGGGATGAATATTTCATTTTCGGGTGCGATTGGGCCACCTATTCCGTGCAACTCGACCTCCCTCCCCTGCTCTTTGGGGTTGCGGGATTCGCGAGCCTTTTGTTTTTAGGAAACCGGGGAAATAAATGGGAGATCATATCCCCCGTGATGCCGCTGATCGCGCTCGGCCTGGCCGCCTTCCTCCTCCAGACACCGCTCTCCTCGTTTTTTTACAATCACGTTCCCGGAGCCGCCTACCTGCAATTCTCCTGGCGGCTCCTTGGGCTGTTGACCCCCGTGTTGATCGCCGTCGGGCTCTATTTTGCCGAGACAAGCACCATGTTCTGGGGGCGCAGCGGAAGCGTTGCATTGTGCACATTCAGCATGATACTGATCTGCGGCGGGTTTTTCCCCACCCTATACGGCAATCTCCCGCTGGAAACCTCCATCGACCTGCCCCTAGAAGGCGTCTGCTTCAGCCAGCACGACGAGTACGTCCCCAAGTCCGTCCCCCTCCCTCCCGCAACCGATGAGGCGTTCGTGAACGCGGCAAAGGCAAAGGGCTGCACCCTCTCATACAAAAAGCAGAATGCAGAAACCCGGCGCATGGTTTTTGAATTAAACAGCGCGGCGCCCGCCACCATTGAACTGCCGGTTTACGTCTCCCCGCTGCACGTTGTCAAAGTGTTCGACGCCGAAGGCGCCCTGCTACGGCAGACCACGCTGGGAAAATCGCCAACTGAAGGCATTTGCACCGTGGAAGCGCCCGAAGGCAAGTGCAGGGTCGAAGTCGAAATGCCCGATGTGGGAAAATTCTTCGCCTGGTACGCCGCTAAAGTCTCGCGCAAAGACGCCAAGGCGCAAAGGTAAAGCCGAGGGAAAAAGAAAATCAGAAAATCAGGAACTCATACCAACTCGTAAAAATAAAAAGACTGGTGCTGGGTTTTCTCAGCGCCAAAGGCGCGGCCCCATACCAGCATGGGGCGTAGCCCCATGTATCCTTCGCCAATGGGAACAGCGCTGAAAGCGCGCACCCTCCTCACTGCTTTGGATGGTGCGGGCCGTTGGCCCTGTCGCAGTTCCCGCCTATGACCCAGCCCTACGGAGTACCTTCGGGCTGGGGCAGCGTTGGGAATTTGTGCATGGGTTGTAAGGCAATATATCCCATTGAAACGCAGGGTTTTGCAAAATTGCCACTATCACATGGTGGCTTTTCACGCCAACAGCAAACCCGCAACCCTTATCGAAGCGGTTAGGGCACGGCGGATTGCTCTCGGGATCAGTCTTCGGCAATTTTCCGAAATTATCGGGAGAAACATGTGGTCAATTTCGGAGTGGGAAACTGGTCGCGCCCTTCCGAGGGCAAGCGGCAGAAAGTTGCTGGTCAGTTGGCTTGGCTACGATCCCGAGACAAAAGCCGACATGTAAAACCTCACGTAAAGGCAGGCATTAGTCCCGCCATCGTACGCGATGGTGGTCTTCGGAACGCATCCATTTGATGCAAGATGCCTGGCTCCCGGAATTCGCGGCCAAGGCATTCAAAGAACACTGGGGCGGAATTTTCGGGTCATGCGAAACGAAGATGACCAACGCAACCATAGAGGCCGTTAACGGCGTTATCCAGGCCACCAAACGAATCGCCCGAGGCTTCCGAACGTTACCCTACCTTTCTATCCAATATATTTCAGACCCAAGCATATTCTCTACCTTGGCTTTTAATTTTTTTCCATTACCGTGGGTCAACAGTCCAAGATAGGATTGCACTGTCTCCCTCTTACCTTCTTTTAGCACTACTCCCCTAAACATCCTTCTTTTTGTCACGGTCCTTAAAACTCTGTGATCAGAAAAGTGGACCCATCCTAAAAAATCAACACCCGAAGCGAGCGTCTTTAGAAACAATTTGTCGGGATGTAGGTTAAGTTTAAGATGCTCTTCTAAAAAATCGGCAATCTTTGGGATTAACTCAATAAGCCAATCTTTATCAGTACTTAAAATCACAAAATCATCGGCATAGCGGATATAATACCTGGCTTTCATTTTATGCTTCATAAACTGGTCAAAGCGGTTCATGTAAATGTTCACGAGAAGCTGGCTTGTTAGATTGCCGAGTGGTAAACCCTTCCCTTCCTCGGTAGAACGAAAACTTCCAACGATTTCAGACAACAATGAGAGCACATCTTTGTCAGATATATTTTCTCTAATGATTTCGGTAAGTATCTTGTGGTCTATCGAAGCGAAAAACTTTCGTATATCGCATTTCAATACCCAGACTGTCTCTTTTTCATTCCTAGAAACTTTATACCCAAAAGAACGAAAGGTTTTTAATGCTTTGTGAACGCCTTTATTTATCCTGCACGAGTAAGAGTGTGAAATGAAGGTTCTATCAAAAAATAGATACAAGCTTCTGTGGAGGGCGTGGTGAAGAAGCCTGTCACGAACACTCGCTTTATGGATACTTCTGGGCTTCGGGTCAGAAATATTAAATGCCTTGTATTCAGAGTGTCTATAAGTTTTTTCAGTCAAATCCCAATGAAGCGACAAAATGTTCTCCATCAAGTTTCTCTCAAAAATCTGAACGTCCTTTCTGGACCGTTTACCATTAACAAACTCTCTCCACGCCTCGAGGAGATTTTCGGTAGAAATGATATGCTGATAGCTATGAATAAACTTGATTTCAGTCATAACCATAAAGTTATCCCCCCACAACTCTTGCCGATTTTACAGAAGGTAAAAAGTGCATATTTGCAGTGGTATGGTTATTACCAAACATTGCCGAAGTTACACAGACATTCTCTAGGTCAAAAAGTTGATACATTGTTTGTAGAAATAATTGAAGGCATTGCAATCGCAAGTTATCTGCCCAGAGCAGAAAAACAACCGTGGGTCAGGCTAGCGATAAGAAAGCTGGATACGCTCAAGATATTCTTGATGCTTCTCTGGGAGACAAAATCTCTTGATAACAAGCAATATATTGCTATATCAGAATACGTCAGTGAAGTAGGAAAAATGCTCGGTGGTTGGAATGGTCAACTTTCAAAACAAAACTCTCCCGTCATGGCGACGAGAGAGAAATGAAGTGAGTTGCGAGGAAGGACGAAGACGAAGCGGTTGTTGCCATTCCAGAAGTTGTCAGGGTTACCGTTGTTACCGTTGAGGTACAACTTGCCATCGTCGTTACGCTTGACATTGAACACCTTGAGGTTGCCGTCCGAGTCGGTTATGTATAAAGTGTCGCCTGTTTCACCACCCCTTGAGTACTCTTGGGGTTGTATCTTATTCGGCATCTTAATGCCCTAACACCCTATACCAAGTATCTTCATTTTTTATTGAAGTTTCTGCATACACCACCCTATCTGAAGCCGTGACCGCAGATACTCTCGGCGTATGGATACTGGTTTCGGCAGCGGAAAACCGTAATCGTCCGCATATTCACCTACCACCACAATATAGCTTATCACAGTATAATATAAAAAGAAAAGCCCCACACATCGCTGTGCGGAGCTTAGGGATACACTATCCCCAAAGTTGCGGTCAAAGTTCCAAGGGTCCAAAGAGACCAAAGGTTCCAAGACCGAAGTGCTACTTGCGAGGAAGGACGAAGACGAAGCGGTAGTGGCCACGCCAGAAGACGTCAGGGTAACCGTGGTAACCGTAGAGGTACAACCCGCCATCGCCGTAACGCCCGACATAGAACACCCTGAGGTGGCCGTCCGAGTCGGTAATCGGTTCCATCCCGATGAACATCCACTCGCCTTTCGGCTGGTCCTTGTACTGCAAACGCAGTTGCGGACCGACTTCGTTCGGGCAGAGTTGGAGGCCGAGTTCGATGGCACGGTTGTAGATGTCCGAGCGTTTGGCACCGTCTTTGAAGCCGAGGTCGGCCACAGTGACAAGTACGAGGTCCACTTCCGTTTCTTCGGTAGCCGCCGTGAAAGCGGGCTTGCCGAGGATGTCGTTCCCCCAGTCGCCGATGAACATTCCGCTCTGCTTGATAGCTTTGCGGAAGTCGTCTGCGTTTTTGAAACCCGTGCCGAGCTTGATGGTCTTCCATATCTTCCAGACCTTAGTGACCGCCGAGACAACCAGTTCGCCAGAGAGAAAGCGTTGAACGCCGTCCATTCCGCCGAGTTTATTGACAATTGCTTCCATTTGTCCGAGGTTGAGTTCGTTGTATTTCATCTGTGTCCTTCTAATCGGTTTATAGCCGAGATGCTTCTCACTGCCCGTGAGTTGAGGGGTTGCCTCTGGCAACATTATTGCCAGAGGACAATCACAGATTGTGAGTAGTCATAGCCAGAAAACCTCATTTTTAAGGGCTTTTGGCTATGACCACTGTTTCGCAAGTAGATTGTTAAGGAGCTTATTCAGTAACATTATACTACTATTGAGCTTATATGTCAATTGCAGGCGACCTTCATCCAACGGCGTGTGCATCAAAGTCGAGATTCCATACCGGACTCGAACCGTCATATTTCATGAGCGCCTTATTAACGATAACGACCGGCGTTTGCTGCGGGCGGGCTGAAACAACTCTCACCCACCTCTATTACTGCCGCCTAATTTTCGAGCCAGGCGTCCGATCCAAAAGAAAATAAACTCGAACAAAAAACACCAGTTTACTGGTGTTTTTTTATAGGCACTTAGTCATGGTTTGATGATATGAGCAACAACCCTTGAAAAGTGCCTACATTCAGAATGTTAACAATATATTATAATATGTCAACGGTCTCTTCTGTGTACAAGTATCTAATTGAGGTTTTGTCGAAAAAGGAGGCTTTGTTGCTTACGCACAAGTTGTTTCTGCATCGGTGATTCTGTTATGATTTAGAATGAAGTCCGTCGCCTTGGCTGCCTGATTTGCTGCCTTGACGATCCAGCGCCGGTGGTCTTTGTCCTTGAGGGCATCAAGCCAGCCCCGGAGATACGCGACGGATTGTTCGTGATCGTCACGGACGATATCCGCTTCCATTCCCAGAAAAGCTGCTCCTATTTCGGCGACAAGTTCTTCTTGCGAGTAGATTTCGCCGCCGAAGCCATCGTTTTCGATTACGGTTTTCCGGCTCAGTCGGGATTCATGTCCGCTGGCATGAACAAGCTCGTGAAAGAGTGTGAGGTAGAATGCCTCTCCGCTTTCAAAGTTCTTCAGCGCGGGCATGTCCACAGTATCCGTAGTTCGCCGGTAGCAAGCTCTGGCATGTCTTCCCTCCCGTATTACCGGTGGCGATGGCATGTCATTTATGATTGTCTCTGCCCGCGCAATCCTTTCCGGTTCGCCCATTTGTGGCTGACTCTCGACCGCCGGAAACTCAATACCCTCAATTTGCAGGGCGTTGAAGACCTTGTAGCCCTTGAGATAGGCGCTTTGTTTTTTCTCTTCCTCGCCTGTCCCATTTTCCTCATCCTTTTTCTTTTCAAACTTCCCATATTTCACGACGAGCGAACCATGCTCACCCTTTTTCACACTGCCCCCGCGCTGTTTGATCTGCTTCCAGGTCATCCAGTAGGGGGACGCGAAGCGCTGGATGCCGAGCAAAATGATGTTGATCCCGCGATACTCCAGCCCCGAATGAAAATTCCGGGGTTTGCCAATATGACGCCGCCACGGGCAGTGCCAAGGGACGACGCCTTTTTCGAGTTGCGCAATGATGGTTTCTGTCACGAGCGTGTACGGATCAATGAACTGTTGATGATTCATAAAAGAACTCCTTTGTTTTGTGGTTGTCACGAGAAGCCCGCCTCACATGAGATGGACTTCACAGTGACAGCCACGAGGCACATGCCTCAGACACGCCACTTGCTCACGAGGGATTTCCTTTTTTCCTGAACCTCCTGTGAAAGAACTGTGGATAATTCCCGCAAAGGGAATGCATTCGAATTCGGATTAGAATTGAAATTGAAATTAAGATTAGAATTAGAATGCGATGATCCTTCGATGCTTATGCCTAACTTTTGAAGGCCTATGGATAGCCTATCCGTTATTACCGTTGGAGCCCGTTTCATTTCGGCAATAATTCCCTGCCTGATCTTGGGATTGGTGTAATTTTGATACTTGATAAAATTTACCATTCCAATCCAGCCATTCCACCGAATGAGCTTCCCGCTTGTCTCCAGTGCATCCAACACGGCGTTCACTGCTTTCTCAGAAAATCCAGTGTCAAAAGCTACCCGTCTTAGGGGTAGCTCATAGACACCAGAAATGTTGGTGAGAGGATTGGTGAGAAGGTAAAGAAAGACCAGTTTTTCCATTGGCTTGAGACCTACTATTAAAGAATCATCCCAAAACTTTGTGTCAACGATCCGTTGCTTTGCCATACTTGTGCGCCCGTCTCCATGTCGGCTGGCTCAATGCGTTGCCACCCAGGAGAGATCACGTAGATACATCCCCCAGCATGGTCGAGCAAAGACCAACCGGCCGGCTCCGCGCATGGTTAAAACCTGATCACCCTTTCCTGTGCCCCAATACCCCGCAACCGTTGACAGACTGGACACGCGCACGAATGCCGGAGCAACCGCAACATCCAACGCTCAATGAATGACCGGAGGCCATGATTGCGTCGTTTGGCGGCTTCCGTTCCAATCGGCACGTATTCCATTTCCTGTTTCTCTGGCATAGAAAAGTGATTAAGAACGCTGATAAAATCGACCACCCCTGTTTGTGCAGGGAAACATGCAGACCGTCGAACCCATCGAGACTCTAATAGTGTCTCTGGCTCCGTCTGCATGTTTCCCCAAGCAAAAAGCTGACCTGTTTACACGGCCAGCTTTAATGCTTTTTCACCACGCGCTCTTGACATCGGATAACTTATATTGTGCGACGTCCTCAACCCCATTTATATCCCGCTCGATGGCGGGCTAAAAGCATTAAACTGACCATATTCCCTGCTATAAAAGATCAACCCGGTAATTATATTACGACATCAAAAAAAGTACAAGTATTTATCTATATAGGATACTCTTTATTTCGTACAAGCTGCTCTGTGAGCACTTGTCTGTGTTTCAAACTCATTAAAATTCTTTGGCTATGATTTTTGAATTCGATTGTTATGACCAAGCTCTAAGTCATCAAGTAAATGAGTGAATGACTCGTTAGTACTATTTTCCCACAATTCCCAAGTCATGAATTCCCCACCAATAGACTTACTAATAATATTAATTACTTGTTGGACAACAGAAAAAACCTTTTCTATCTCCATGGTAAAAATCTTTTCTTCTTCAGGATTTTTTGGTTCATGCGCTGTGAAGTTATGACGCAGAATTTTGATTCGTTCAATTTCCCTTTCTAAAGATGCCAGTAGTGACTCCGCCTCTTTTTTATCACCCGTAGGTAATTTATGTATCAAAGTTTCCAATTTTAGACTATTCGCTGATTTATCGAAAAACTTATGGAGGTCTGTAATAAACGCATTTTCTGTAGAATATAAAACTCCTGTAAATATACCTCCGTACCGATTCATTACACCTCCACGTCTTTCAGCCTCTTTTTGTCCACTTTCAGGAACCGAGATCGATTTTCGAATATACTTCCACATCAAAAAACATCCATACGCACGATTCATCCTGTGTACTAATCTTCCAAAATCTGTTTCTGTCTCAATAGGTGTTACGTCTTTCAATTCTTTATTTAAGGATTTTCAATATCCTGGTAAAGGCATACAGTTGATTCCTCTTTCTCTTCCCTACACGTTCTATAATTCCAGCCTCAGTAAATTTTTCTAGCAGTGAAAATACTGTGGTCTGACTTTTTGCGCCGATTTTATTTTTAATCGTAGAGAAAGAAATAATTGGAGAAACAAATAAAGCATCCAGTAAGTTGTATGCGTATAAAGATTTTACTCCTCCCATTTCTTTTTTAAGTTCTTCATACAATGACTGAATTTCTTTAGCCATCAACATCGTGCTAATAGCTTGTTTTTCGAGAGCAGTAAGAAAAAACTTAAGCCAGGAAGTCCAGTCCCCTTCTTTGTCCACCTTGTTCAATAATCGATGATACTCATCACGGTGTTCGTCCAAATATCCACTAATATAGAGAGTTGGGTAACTTAAAATTCCTTGATTGTATAGAAATAGAGGGATCAACAATCTTCCGATACGTCCATTACCATCCGCAAATGGGTGAATTGCTTCGAATTGGTAGTGAGCAACGCCAATTCTTATGAGTGGATTATTTTCAAGGTCAGAATTTAAATATTTTTCCCAATTATCCATCAGCCCTGAAATTTCTGTATGCACTGGGGGCACGTATGTGGCAGCACCAATATCAGTCCCCAACTTTCCAATATATACCTGAACCTTTCTGAAGGCCCCTCTGTTTTTATTTTGTCCCCTAACAGAATCTAACAATATATGATGAAGACTTTTAAGCAGATTTTCTCCCACGGGTTTATTATTCAATTCCTTAATAGCAAGACTCATCGCCTTGTCGTAATTTATGATTTCTTTTATGTCCGCAACTTTCTCGGCAGACTCGGTGGATTGATTTACATCTTCTGCTTGAAATTTAAGAACCTCTTCAAGAGAAGCTTGAGTGCCCTCAATAGCAGAACTTGCGACCGCTTCTTTTTTTTGAAGCGGTGAAATTAGAAGATCAGGATTCTTTAATGTACTGAGCACCCCTTTTAACTCTCCAATAGCAAAATGCGCACGAGTGAGATGTTCCATTAACTCGTTGTATTGTATATTTTCCGGTGGTAACTTATTAACTTTTGCGGTTTCTATCTCCCCCATGTTTGTTTTATACAGGACCCTGGAATAGCCCAGATCCTTATTACAATAATACACGATAATATGTAATAAGACAAACCCGTCCGACCAGAACCACCTCATCACTTCCAAAATAGCTTTATGTTTATTTACTAAAAATGCCCGGCAATTCCGAACACAAAAGATCTAAAAGTCATCTTAACCCCTCGTACAGCCCAAAAAACACTTGAAACCCGTACAGCCTCTATTGTGCGACGTCCTTAAGCCTTATTTTCCCCCGCTTTTCGGCGGGTTCTCGCATTTGCTGGCCTTCCCTATACTCTGTGAAAGATCACGCCCATAAGTATAGTACACTGTCGCAAATAGTACAAGCTTTCTTGTGGATAACTCATTCTATGCGGCCATTGCGAACTTTTCTTCCATAAATCCAAGTTGCTTGAGCGCGTAATGCTTAAATTCAGGACGGCTGAGTTTTGTGTAGTTTGCAATCGTGAACGGAGTGGTATGCCCTACCAGTTGGGCTATGATTGCGTCCGGCACACTGAGTTTTGCCAACCGGTGTATGAAACTGTGACGGAATGAGTGAGGACAAAGCCTGCGGGTAATCCCGGCACTCTTTAGAACATCCTTAAACATTCTTTCCACACTTCTTACGGTAATGTGCTTGCCTGTGCGTGAATTCTCGCCGACGAAAAGCGCGTCCACTTCAGACGGGCCTTTATTCACACGCTCGACAATATACCTCTGGAGAACTTCATCCGTATCATGATTCCAAAACACGCGACGCTCCCGAATTGTTTTTTCAGTGCGAATTGCAGCGGAGCAGTCCTCTTCCACATCTTCAATTTCTAATGAGACCAGTTCACCAATTCGCATTCCCGTATCGTGAAGGAGCATAACGATGGCAAGATCGCGGAGGGATTTTGACGGTTTAGCCCGAAGAGCAGCGACCATCATTTTGTATTCGTCTTCAGTGACTGCCTCATGTGACCGGACGTATCCACGCGGCACACGGGCAAGATATAGCGGGAAATGCAGTCTTCCCTGTTCAGCGTAAAATCGAAGGTAATTTTGAATCACACTTAACGCGAATGAGATAGCGCGAGGCGCATAGCGCCCCTTCAAACTCTCGGCGAATGCCCCATAATCTGCATGATTCATTCTTTCTGGCGGTTTGTTTACAAATGTCTGAAACCTAATTACCCACACTTTATACGAGCGGTATGCTGACTTTGAATATGACTTTTTCCAAGTCAAATACTCTTCGATAAGTTCATGATTGGATTGCGACAATCCAGACGGTAGGCTGAACACTTTAGGAACAACAGTAAACCAAGAACGATTAAAAATCGTTTTCATAAGTTTAGATATTAACTTGTAATCCAGTGCCTCTATTCGGCGTAAATTCAAAAGAACAAATGGAAAACGCCTGAAAAGGCACGGCAGCAGGACACGCGTTTCCTGCTATTTTTTATACTAACGTACACCATAAAAACTTGCAAATGTACAGCCCTTCATTATGGCTCAGTAGTTTTGCACCCTACATTCACCCCTGCAAACTAGCTATGTAGAGGCAATCGCCTCCATAACGACGAAAAACCCTTGAAATACAAGGGTAGAACGACTTCCCAGGTGTCGGCCTTGCGGCCCGACTTTCTGAATTTTCCTTACGGCTAGCCGGGTGCCGTCCTTTACCTATCGGACAGGCGACACCAAAATTCAGAAAGTCGGCCCGCAAGGCCGGGCACGACACCTGGGAACTAGTTTTTTAACTATTTCCGCGATGCGCGGAACGAGTTGGGGCACTCCCCCACCATCCACACCCTTTGAATTTGCCGTATTACCCGACAAAATCAAAGCGTGTGGCTCGCCTGCCCGCCACAAACTATTTTGTTATTGCGCCCTCTGCTATCGCAGACGGCGCAAAATAATGTTTTCCGCGCTGCGTGGCTTCAAGCGATGTTTGCGGTTCGACGACCAATATGTAGAAAGAGATTGATGCCTTCTGGTTCCGAACCAATTTTCACGTCATTCCCATGAATCCCGCAGCGTCGCTGCGGGGACCAAAACACGTTGTGAAACGAGGCAAGACACCGGTTCTTTCCTCCATCGAAGCTCGGTTAAGCTACTGACGTATATTTAGTGGTGGTAGGACTGGAGAAAGAATGAATGGCCGGTCAGCCAACTACGGATCAAAAG
>Ga0118677_10012259_pt1 | contig 12618 bp, 12 predicted proteins | sample AliMusrvi5mmetaG_FD_86154 | JGI IMG/M metagenome (GOLD analysis project Ga0118677, IMG submission 86154)
GGATCGACCAGTTGTTGACCCTGGAATGGAAATACCTGTTGCCCATCAACCTGGTCAATATCCTTATCATGGCATTTGTTGTATTAATGGGTTGGCATTTTTAGAAAACTATGAACAGCTTCTTCAAATATTTTTCAGAGATCTTCCATGGTGTGAAATCACTCCTCACGGGGATGAAAGTAACCGGGAGATACTTCTTCAGCCCCGGGGAGATCGTAACCCAGCAGTACCCGGAAAATCGGAAGACCTTAAAAATGTACGACCGGTTCAAGGGTGAGGTGATCATGCCGCACAATGAGCGGAACGAACATCGCTGCACGGGCTGCGGGATTTGTGAGACATCCTGCCCGAACGGTTCCATCGAGATCCTGCAGGCAAAGATCGACATGCCCGACGGCAAGAAGAAAAGAATCATCGACAAACACATTTACCACCTGTCGATGTGCACCTTCTGCGGTTTGTGCATCAAGTCATGCCCTTCGGATGCCCTCGCCTGGGGTCAGGAGTTTGAGCATGCGGTATTCGATCGCGCCAAACTGACCAAAATTTTAAATAAACCCGGATCATCCATCATAAAAGATATTGTAGAATGACACCAAATCAATTGATGTTTGCGATCTTTTCGGCAGTCATTATCATTTTTTCCATACTGACTGTGACCAGCCGGCGAATCCTGCGGGCGGCCACCTTTCTCCTGTTCGTGCTTGTGGCAACCGGCGGCATGTACTTCCTGCTGAGGTTCAACTTCCTGGCTGCCATCCAGCTAACATTGTACGCCGGCGGGATCGTGGTGCTGATCATTTTTTCCATCCTGCTGACGAGCCACATCGGCGACAAACTGGAGGCCCCGTCGCTCATGAAGATCATCCCTGCCGCCCTGGTGACGGCCTTCGGGGCCATCCTTACCATTGCGACCATCCTGCAGTATAAATTCCCGCAGGAGGTGGTTGCAAACAGTGACCGTACCGACATCCGCGTGATTGCGAAGGCCCTGATCAGCACGGAAAAATTCGGATATGCCCTTCCCTTCGAGGTGATCAGCATCCTGCTGCTCGCCGCCATGGTCGGAGCCATCATCCTGGCGAAGAAACGTAAAGATTAACGAACCTAATACCGTAACAATATGTTTGAAGGCGTTCCATTACAATGGTTTTTAATTACCGGCACCATCATGTTCTTTGTCGGTATCTATGGATTCCTGGTCAGGAAGAACCTCATCACCATCCTGATGTCGACGGAGCTGATCCTGAATTCGGTCAACATCAACTTTGTGGCATTCAACAAGATCCTCTATCCCACGCACCTGGAGGGGATGTTCTTTGCCGTGTTCATCATCGCCGTTGCGGCAGCGGAAGCGTCGGTGGCCATTGCCATCATCATCAACATATACCGCCGCCTGATCAACATCGATGTTGAGAAAATGAATGAAATGAAATATTAGGCAATAGGCAGCAGGCAAAAGGCAATAGTTGAAAAGGGAATGCGGCAACAAAATAAATAAAAAAGATGAAGGAAAACGATCTTCCCCCTACTGCCTATTGCCTGCTGCCTTTTGCCTTGCAGATTGGCAGTTGCCGCATCAACCAACCATATCGTTTAAAAGAATACCAATATAATTTCTCAAAGCTATGATCGATTTCAGTTACACCATCTGGATCCTGCTGATTCCCTTGTTCATGTTCGTGGTTGTCGGCCTCTTCGGGAACCGTTTCAAACCCATCGTTTCGGGTATCGCCGGGACCAGCGGCCTGTTTGTGATGTGGGTTCTCTCGCTGGTAACAGCCTACAAGTATTTTTTCGTACTTGAAAAGGCCGCCGACGGCTCCTTCCAGAAATTGCTGGCAGTGAACATCCGCTGGCTCAACCTGACCGATAAACTTCACATTGACATGGGTGTGCTGCTCGATCCCATCTCCATCATGATGCTGATCGTCATCACCACCGTTTCGTTCATGGTGCATCTTTATTCGATCGGTTACATGGACGGGGAAAAGGGGTTCATGCGTTTTTTCGCCACCCTGTCGCTCTTCAGCTTTTCGATGCTGGGGCTGGTGGTTGCCACCAACATCTTCCAGATGTACATTTTCTGGGAACTCGTGGGTGTTTCCTCGTACCTTCTCATCGGTTTTTATTACACGAAAGATTCAGCTGTCTCTGCTTCCAAAAAGGCCTTTATTGTTACGCGGTTTGCCGACCTGGGTTTCCTCATCGGGATCCTGATGCTTTCATTCTCAGCAGGAACCTTCGACTTCCTTTCACTTACCGACATTCACGGTCCGGCCATGTCTTCGGGCTCGGGTGTCATGTTTCTAGGGTTGTCAACCATGACCTGGTCCATGATCTTTATCTTTATGGGAGGCGCCGGTAAATCGGCCATGTTCCCGCTGCACATCTGGCTGCCCGACGCCATGGAAGGCCCGACCCCCGTGTCGGCGCTCATCCATGCCGCGACGATGGTGGTTGCCGGGGTATACCTTGTTGCCCGTCTTTTTCCGATCTATGCATTAAAAGCCCCGGTCGCACTCGATGTCGTGATGTATGTCGGGGCGTTCAGCTCCATCTTCGCCGCCGTTATCGCCTGTACCCAGTTTGATATCAAACGGGTTCTGGCCTATTCCACCATGTCGCAGATCGGGATGATGATGTTTGCCCTCGGTGTTTCAGGATATGGCGGACATGAAGGACTCGGCTATATGGCTTCCATGTTCCACCTTTTCACCCACGCATTTTTCAAAGCCCTGCTTTTCCTCGCCGCGGGAGCCATCATCCATGCAGTTCACAGCAACGTGATGAACGACATGGGCGGGTTGCGGAAGCACCTCCCCATCACCCACGCAACCTTCCTCATCGCCTGCCTTGCCATTGCCGGCATCCCGCCGCTGGCCGGTTTCTTCAGCAAGGACGAGATCCTGGCAGCCGGTCATGAAAAGAGCCTGATGCTCTACTGGGTTGAAATGATCGTTTCGGGACTTACCGCCTTTTACATGTTCCGTCTCTACTATTCCATTTTCTGGGGAAAAGATCAGCATTATCATCACACCCCGCACGAAGCGTCGTGGACCATGACGGTTCCCCTGATGTTCCTTGCCGTCGGGGCGCTCCTCGCAGGGTTGATCCCCTTCTCGATGTTCGTCTCCTCCGACCGGATGCCGTTCATGTCGCACATCGAACTGGGAATCGCCATTCCTGCTGTGCTTGTTGGACTTTTCGGGATCATCCTGGCCACCATCTTTTACAGGAAGGAAACCACCATCCCCGACCAGGTCTTCAACGCCCTGGGCGGTTTTTCACGCGCTGCTTACCGGAAGTTCTACATCGATGAAGTTTACCTCTTCATCACAAAAAAGATCATTTTCAATTATGTTTCACGCCCGATTGCATGGTTCGACCGTCACGTAGTGGATGGTGCGATGAACGGGGTGGCCTATGTGACAAATGAAACGTCCGAACGCATGAAAAGATTCCAGTCGGGACAGCTTCAGCAATATGCCCTGGTTCTCGTCTCGGGTGTCGTGCTGCTCACATTGTTATTCACCTATTTATGGACCAACTAATACGATAGAAGAATGAGTATTCTGACGCTATTTATCATTATACCGGTTCTCACTGTAATTGGTATTTTACTGAGCAAAAACCATATGCAGGTGAAGTGGGTTGCCGTGGTTGGAATGAGTCTCCAGCTGCTGAGCGCGATCTCGCTGATCTTTTTATACCTGGCGCAGCGGAAGGCCGGCAATATGGCCGAAGTGCTTTTCGTCCAGGATTATGTATGGTACCAGACCCTCAACATCCATTTTTACGTGGGCGTCGACGGCGTATCGGTAGCCATGATCGGGCTCACCGCCCTTGTGGTTTTTGCCGGTATTTTCGCCAGCTGGGACATTGTTGACCTGCCCCGCGAATTTTTCACCTCCCTGATCCTTCTCGCCACCGGGGTCTTCGGTTTTTTCATCTGCCTCGATCTTTTCACCATGTTCCTGTTTTATGAACTGGCCGTAATTCCCATGTACCTGCTTATCGGAATCTGGGGCAGCGGTCCGCGGCACTATTCCGCCATGAAACTCACCCTGATGCTTATGGGCGGCTCAGCCTTCATCCTCCTGGGGATCATCGGGATCTATTTTAACTCCGCACCGAATGGCGGACCCCTGACCTTCGACCTGATCAGGATTTCAAAGGAACACATTCCCCTGAACGTCCAGCTGTTCCTGTTCCCCTTCCTTTTCGTGGGATTCGGCGTTCTGGGCGCCATGTTCCCGTTTCATACCTGGTCGCCCGACGGTCATGCTTCGGCACCCACCGCCGTTTCCATGCTTCATGCCGGGGTGCTTATGAAACTCGGGGGGTACGGCTGTTACCGTGTTGCTGTATTTCTCCTCCCTGATGCCGCCCACCAGCTTGGGTGGATTTTCCTGATCCTGGCAACCATCGGCGTCATCTACGGTGCGCTCGGCGCCATCTGGCAGAAAGACCTTAAATACATCAACGCCTATTCATCGGTCAGCCACTGCGCACTCGTTCTCTTCGCCATCCTGATGTTCAACCAGACCGCCATGAACGGGGCCATTATGCAGATGATCTCCCACGGCATCATGACGGCCCTCTTCTTTGCGCTGATCGGCATGATTTACGGAAGGACCCATACCCGTTTTATCAATGAAATGGGCGGGCTGATGAAGGTCATGCCCTTCCTGGCGGTCGCCTATGTTATTGCGGGTCTCGCATCGCTCGGGCTGCCGGGTTTCAGCGGTTTCGTAGCCGAAATGACCATCTTTGTCGGTGCCTTCCAGAACGTCGATACTTTCCATCGTGTCGCCACCATCATCGCGGCCTCCTCCATCGTGGTCACGGCCGTGTATGTGCTGCGCGTGGTGGGAATCCTGCTGCTTGGAAAAATCAAAAATGAACACTTTGAAGTTTTGCCGGATGCACGATGGTACGATAAGATCAGCGTGGTTGCCCTCATTTTCGGGATAACGCTGATCGGGGTTGCACCCCTGTGGCTGTCGGACATGATCAGCCAGGGACTCGGACCCATCGTTCACAGGCTGATCGCGGCAGCACCATTACTAATAAAATAACCCCAACCCCTGCATCTCCCCGCCGGGAGAGACCATGGGTGGTGTATTGTTAACTATAAAAAACACAACCAATGCTGATCATGAGACATGAATTACTGCTGATTGTCATCACGGTAATCCTATTGATTGTCGAAATTTTTCTGCCAGACTCACAGAAACGTAAAATCATCCTGCCGGCAATCCTGCTGATGACCTGCGTAACGGTCGTGGGATTTTTACCCGAAACGCCCGGTATCCTGTTCGGCGGCATGTACCAGTCGACACAACTTTCCATGATGCTCAAGAACATCCTGAACATCGGGGTCCTGATCATTTTTATCCAGTCGGTCGACTGGCTGAAACAGGAGCAGAACAAGCAAAAGATCAGCGAGTTTTTTCTCCTGATGCTATCGACCCTCATCGGCATGAATTATATGATTTCCGCCGGTGATTTCCTGATGTTCTACATCGGGCTGGAACTTGCCACCATTCCCGTTGCCGCCCTGGCTGCCTGGGAACGCATGAAGGAAAAATCGGCAGAAGCAGGGGTTAAACTGATCTTCATTTCGGCACTTTCGTCGGGCATCCTGCTCTACGGCCTCTCCATGATCTATGGAACCACAGGTACCATGTATTTTGCCGACATTGCTCCCATGATCACCGGGGCACCCCTCCAGGTGCTGGCCTTCATCTTCTTTTTTGCCGGGATGGCATTCAAAATCTCCCTGGTCCCGTTCCACCTGTGGACCGCCGATGTTTACGAAGGAGCCCCTGTGAATGTCACCTCCTACCTTTCGGTCATTTCAAAAGGAGCCGCCGTTTTTATTTTCACCATCATCCTTTACACGGTATTTGCAAAGATCGCCGTAATGTGGAGCGAAGTGCTTTATGTAATCACCATCCTGACCATCACGATCGGGAATCTTTTTGCCATGCGGCAGCAGAACCTTAAACGTTTCCTTGCATTCTCATCCATCGCCCAGGCCGGGTTCATCCTGCTCGGGATCATCGGCCAGAGCCAGCTCGGTATGACCACCGTGATCTATTTTGCCCTGGTTTACATTTTCTCCAACCTGGGAGCCTTCGGTGTTGTCGGCATCATCTCGAACCGCACGGGGAAAGAGAATATCAACGATTACGACGGACTTTACCGTACCAATCCCAATCTCAGCCTGGTAATGATGCTGGCCCTCTTTTCACTGGCCGGTATTCCACCGCTGGCCGGGTTTTTCGGAAAGTTTTTCCTTTTCACGGCAGCGGCCAAACAAGGCTATTACATTCTTGTCCTGATCGCCCTGGTCAATACGATCATCTCACTTTATTATTATCTCCTGGTCATCAAGGCCATGCTGCTGAACAACAGCGACCAGCCGATTGCAGCCTTCAAAAGCGACGGTTATACCCGGCTTGGGCTCCTCCTCTGCGTGGCAGGCATGGTGATCATCGGGTTCGCCAGTTCGGTATACGAAATGGTGTACCATTTAAGTTACGGTTTGTTTTAATCCCCGTTTCGTAGCAGAGACACATTGCAATGTGTCTCTGCAAAACGGGACGAAAACAGGATGAAATAATTAACATCATGGCAATTTTAAAAGGTAAACACAACATCGCCGAAATTGAAGGAATCCGCTGCACGGTGGTAGAATCCGGCGCTACCGACGATCGCGTTGCCTTCCTGAAGGATCTGCTCGGCTTTAACAGGTATGAGGTTAAAACGGAAAAGGAAAAGGCAAAAGACGGGAGCTCGCTTGAAACGAACATCATCGGGGTGACCGATATCCTGTTTAACCCCATCATCGGGTTATACCAGAAAAAATTATTCAGGAAGGATGGTAAAACGGTGACCCACCGCTACTGGAACCAATTGTCCGACCAGGATGACATCCCCTACTGGCAGGTACAACCGTAGCCGTCATGCAGAAATTTGCGAAATATTTTGCCTGGTTTGTGATTTCCCTCTATTTTATCCTTGGGATCTTTGTACTTGTTAGTCCCTATTTTGCATACCTGTCGAAGGAGTCGAAGACCATTTTTGCCATTTTTCTCTTCCTTTACGGTGGTTTCAGGCTGGCCCGCCTCTGGTCAAAAAACAGGGAGCGCAGGGAGGAATAATCACTTTTTTTTCCGGTTTTCGGCAGAGCAGGCAGCATCCCTGTTTTTACCCCTTTGCAAAGCCAGTAAATATTAAAGAAAGTTAACGCGGCAAAGGTTTTTATGAATATTCACGGTAATTTTGGAAGGTTCAATAATAAATTTTATAAATTTGTGTTCTTTCATAAAAAGAAGCTGATTTTTAGCAAATAAGCGATGAAAAACATCATGGAGTTCATAAAGATTCTGATCGCGGCTTCGGGGGTATCGCTCCTCCTGCTTCTTGCTGCCTGCGGAGGGGCTCCCGGCGCGAAGGATGTTGACACACCCACCTCCGGACACATCAGGGTAGGGGTGGATGATTCCTACCGCCTGCTTATCGAAGCCGAATCGTACACTTTCGGGGCCATGTACAAATATGCGCGTACCGATATCGTCTATAAAACAGAAGCCGATGTCATCAATGACTTCATGAACGATTCCGTTCCACTGATCATTGTAAACCGTAAACTTTCCGACAAACAGGTCAAATACCTGAACGACCACCAGTACATCCCGCGAACGACAAAAATTGCCTTTGATGCGATGGCTCTCATCGTGAACAACGACAATCCCGACACCGCGCTTTTTTACCGGTCCGTTAAAGATATCTTCCAGGGAAAGATCACCACCTGGAAGCAGATCAACCCTAAATCAAAACTGAAGGATATCAAGGTCGTTTTTGATAATTTCAAGTCCGGGAACCCGCGTTATTTCAAGGAAAAATTTGTACTTGATTCATTCCCGGCCAACTGTTTTGCCGCACAGGACAATGCCGAGGTGATCAGCTATGTTGAAAAGAACAGGAATGCCATCGGCATCATCAGTGTGAACTGGATCAGCGACCGTGAAGATACTGTTTCCCACAATTTCCTAAAACGGTTCAAAGTGGTGGGCATCGCCCTGGAAGGCGACAACGTTGCCGGAACGAAATTTTTCAAACCCTATCCCTATTACATCAACGACGGGTCCTACCCGTTCACAAGGGAAGTATACTGCATTAACCGTCAGCCCTATTCAGGACTGGCTCATGGTTTTTCATCCTTCATCGCCGGGGAAAAGGGACAGTACATCGTGCTCCATTCCGGCCTTGTACCCGCTGCCATGCCAGTGCGAAACGTCGAAATTAAACATTAACACCAAGGAGATATATTATGATACGAGTTACCAGAACGGTTGTTGTCGTTGTTGCATTGCTTCTCTTTTTTCCATTTATAACCGCCACCCATTCGCAGGATTTGAAGGAGGCGATCAAACTCACGAAAAGCGAACAGTTCAAGAAGGCCAGTTCCCTTTTCAAGGCACTGATCAGGCAAACACCCGCCGACGGGGATATCTACTATTTTTACGGCAGGTATTTCATGAAGAAATTTATGTCGGACACCCTCAACACCTCCTATGTTGAAATGGCTGATTCGGCCAGGATGATCTTTGAACAGGGGGTAAAGCAGGATCCTGCCAACCCGATGAACTATGTCGGACTGGCCGGGCTCCATGTAGTAAACAAGGATCTGCCCAAGGCGCAGGCCGAATATGCCAAGGCGGCTGCATTGTTTCCTTCCAAGGCGAACAAGCAGATCAAAATGGAGCCGGGCAGGCAGGCGCGTGTGATGGTTGAAATGGCCGAATGGTACGCCGTTGCCAATGCCCACGATACCGGCACCGTTTTTACCTTGCTGCGCAATGCCGAAAAACTCGACAACAAGTACCCGGAACTCTATATCGTCAAGGGGGATGTCTACTTTTACCTGCTGAACGATGGCTCCAAGGCCATCTCCAACTATAACATGGCACAGTCGCTCGATCCCAAGTCGCCCGAGGCAAAACTGCGTGTCGGTATGCTGTGGATGCGTGCCCGCCAGTATACAAACGCCCTGAACTATTACCAGGATGTGGTCAAAATGGACTCAACCTTCGCCCCGGCGTACCGTGAACTCGGATCGCTGCTTGCAAGGGCCGGACGGCAGGATGACGCCAAGAAGAATTATATCAAGTTCCTGCAGCTCTCCACCGACAACACCTCTGCGCGCAAGCAGTTCGTCAACACCCTGATGGACCTTAAATTCTACCAGGAGGCGATCAACCAGCTGAATGAGATCCTGAAGGTTGACAACGCCGACAACGATGTGAACCGCGCACTTGCCTATTGTTATTTTGAAACACAACAGTACGATAAAGGCCTGCCCTATATCAAAAAATTCATCGCCCAGGCAAAACCTGAAAAGGTCAGGGCGCTTGATTATGCATATTACGGAAGGCTTTTATCGAAACTTAAGATGGATTCCCTTGCTTCAGAACAATTGCTTAAGGCTTATACTCTTGATACTTCGAAGGTTGAACTGATTTCTGAAGCCGCCCTGAGTTACACCCGGATCAAGAAATACGACAAGGCCATGGAGCAGTATGAGCGCAAGATCAAAATGAAGAGAGGGGTTCCGATGGATTATTATAACCTGGGAAAAGTCTACTACAGTCTCCAGGACTATGTAAAGGCCGATACCAACCTGGCGATTTTCAACGTCATGCAGCCCGATTACATCCAGGGATTTGCCTGGAGGGCCCGTACCAAATCGAACCTCGACCAGAAGGACCCGAAGGGATTTAACCTGTCGGGTTTCGGGGTCCCGGTTTACGAAGGGCTGATCCAGAAGACCCAGGGTGACACGGTAAAATACATGAAAGAGCGGTTCGAATCGTTCGACTACCTCGCATTTTACCATTACAGCCAGTACATGCATGACCAAAAACTCAAGGATGAGGCAGAAAAAGCATTGTTTTATTACCTCAGGATGACAGCGGTAAATCCTAACGATGAAAAGGTTACCGTTGTAAAACCGGTTATTGACGCCCTTAAACTGAAGGTCAGGTAACAACTATTTGATTTCGGTGAATATTTCTTTATCTTTGTGGGCCTTTTAAAAAGAAAATCCAACAATTCATTCAATCTTAAATTTAAAACTTATTAACGATGAGCAAGACAACTAGCAAAGGCGGATCATTGGGTGAAGCCTTAAGGTCAGTGTTTACGGTGGGCGTTATGATCATAGCATTCGCCTTTTCTTATTTCCTTTTCAAGGTCGTGTTTGGAAATCCTTTGTTTTTTGAAGGTGGAAACCCCGCAGGCCACCCGCTTCCCGGCAACTATCTTGCCATTATCTACAAAGGGGGGGTTATTGTTCCCTTCCTGATCACCCTGAACCTCGTACTGATCATCTTCGCAGTTGAACGTGGTATTGTCCTGTTCCGCGCAAGGGGAAAAGGCCGTATCAACGTGTTTGTAAAGAGCCTGCAGGTTGCGCTGGATACCAACAAAATCGAAGATGCAATCGTTTCCTGCGACAAGCAGAGAGGTTCCCTGGCAAATGTCATGAAAGCCGGTTTGATCCGTTACAGGGCACTGCAGAATGACACCACCCTCGAAAAGGACCAGAAAATCCTCGCCCTTCAGAAAGAATTCGAAGAAGCTTCTGCCCTCGAACTCCCCATGTTGTCGCGCAACCTCGTGATCCTTTCAACCATCGCCTCCATCTCCGTGTTGACCGGTCTTATGGGAACGGTTATCGGTATGATCAAGGCCTTTGCAGCTTTGGCCCAGGCCGGTGCCCCTGATGCACTTGCACTCGCCAATGGTATCTCTGAGGCCCTTATCAATACGGCATTTGGTATCTTCGGTTCATTGATGGCCATCGTGTTGTACAACTTCTACTCCACACAGATCGACAGCTTTACCTACAAAATTGATGAAGCAGGTTTCAGCCTCGTCCAGTCATTTGCTGCTGCTACCAAGTAATTAAAAAACAATCCTATGCCAAAAATTAAACATCCGGCAAGATCTCCGCATATAGACATGACGCCTATGGTGGACCTGTTTTCCTTGCTGTTAACCTTCTTCATGTTGACCACCTCGTTCCGTCCACAGGAAGCCGCGCCGATCGAAACACCGAATTCGGTTTCGGAAAAGAAGGCCCCGGAAACGGATATCATGACGATATTCATTACAAAAGATGGCAAGGTGTTTTTCAACTTCGACAACGGAGTCGATACTTCAACCCATTTCAGGACCAAATTACTCCAGAAAATGGGCGAACAGTACCAGATTACATTCACCCCCAAGGAACTTGACAAATTCAGCAAAATGTCATCATTTGGCATGCCGGTTAAAAATATCCCTCAGTGGATAAACTCTACCGAGCCGAAAGAACGCGACAAACTCCAGATCGGGATACCGACCGACTCGACCGACAACCAGCTCGCCTGGTGGGTCCGTCTCGCACGTATCACCAACCTGAACGCCGAAGTTGCCATCAAGGGTGATGCCGAAACCAACTACACCGTGGTCAAGAAAGTCATGGACCTGTTACAGGAAAACAAGGTAAATAAATTCAATCTCGTCACCAATCTTCAGAAAGACGAAGTCTCCATGAAGGACATGCCAAAATAGGGCGGCGCGATTTTAATGCCAAAAATAACAAACCAGTATGGGTGAAATAATTGTTGAGGAAAAAGGGAAAAAGGGTGGTAAGCGCCAGGCGAAGAAACACAGCACCCGCATCGATATGACCCCCATGGTCGACCTGATGTGTCTGCTCATTACCTTCTTCATGCTTACTACGGCTTTCAGCAAACCCAAGGTCATGGTCATCACCATGCCTGAAAAGGATCCTGATAAAAACGCACCGAAAGGACCTGAAATTCCTAAAAACAGGACCCTGAACATCCTGCTCACGGAGGGTCATAAGGTGTATTACTATATCGGGATTGCTAATCCGAAAAAACCTGAAGAAATGCCCCAGCTTATCAAGACGGATTTCAGTAAGGATGGCATCCGTAAATTTTTATTGGTCAAGAACAGGGATCTCTTTACGAAAATTGCCGAATACCGTGACAAGCGGATAACCGGCAAGTCGGTCGTAGCGGATACCACAGCTGACATGGCGATCAAGAAGATGAAGAAGGAGGACCAGAAGGGACCGATCGTCCTGATCAAGGCTGATGACAAGGCAAAGTACAGGGACATGGTTGACATCATCGATGAAATGGCTATCTGCAACATCGCCAGTTATGCGGTTGTAGATATGACACAGGTCGAATTGGATATGTTGAAAACAGCTCCGAAATAATACAAGTTATCGTGTATAACACTTAAAAAAATAGTGTATGGCAATTGAAAAACAGCATGTTGAATCGCTGGAGGATATTGTTTTCAAAAACAGGAATCATGCGTATGGGTCGTATTTTCTGCGGAAAAACTACAGGAAATTCCTGACCATGTCCCTGATTTTTGGTTTTGTAATGGTGGGCGCCATCGTAGCCTACCCCCTCATTAGCGCCTATGTCAACAAAAGCAGGCTGATCAGGGAAAAGGAAAGGGAAGTCGGGGTTGAAATGCGTGACATGCGCAAGGAAGAAGCACCTCCCCCTCCACCCC
>Ga0118677_10012260_pt1 | contig 12618 bp, 10 predicted proteins | sample AliMusrvi5mmetaG_FD_86154 | JGI IMG/M metagenome (GOLD analysis project Ga0118677, IMG submission 86154)
CCCCAACACCTCACCGGGAAATAAAGGTGGCCGCGCGTGCATGGCGACCACCCCCACGTTCCGGACCGGGGTTTGTAAAGGGCGGGGGATCTCCGGGTCTCCCGCCTCTCGTTTGTCAAAAAAAGTGATTGCATCCCGCGGGCACTGCGGCCTAACTTCCCGCCGCCCCGCATGACGGGCATGCCAACGCGCGGTTAGCTCAGTGGTAGAGCACCTCCCTGACACGGAGGGGGTCACTGGTTCGAAACCAGTATCGCGCACCATCTTTGATTATCAACGAGTTAGATCTCTCAGGCCACATGAAAGTGGCAGTTTGAGAACGAAAGTGGGAACAAAACGGCCCGATTCGTGGGTTCCGCCGACCCCCGGATTCCCATGCTGTCGTTACTGCGTTTACTGTCCGTCAAATCGGCTTCGCTCTCGGTCTTCTAGCACCATACCGTCACGCGCGAAGGAGTTCGCGGCCGCAGTGCCATTCCAGATTACCAGCCGCGTGCGCAACCGCACTGCCATCTTGCGACGTTGCGCCATCCGCGTTTACTCCGACTGGTGGTGCCGCCGGAAAAATTTCAGGCAACCGCTCCCCAGGGAGTTCCACGACAGCATAAACCGTTTCAACCATCGCCTCGATTCTGTCGCCAACACTTCCACCGGCCGATGAATCCAGTGCAAAAAATAGCCGCGAGACCTGACGCATCCATTCGCCGGTCGCAGAAATTGTCCATGGTAACTGAATGGAGTTCCGTAGAAATGGCGCTTTTTCTTCTCAGTGCCTGCTACCTTGGGGATACCGCATGGTGTCTCTAGATGACTCAGGCAGTTGCGGATGCGCCGCAGTTGGCGGTCGCGGTGGCGGTCCAATTCCCTGAGGCCGGATGAGTCGAAGCCGACTTGCCAAAGGCCTCTGTATCCATTGGCCCAGCACATGGGCATGATGTCATCGCCGCAAGCAGGCAATGGCTGCCAGAATTTTCGCCGGCCGACGGACATCGAAATCAGTTTCATCTCGAAGCAACGCTCGATTTGATGGCGGTCCATTCTCAAGCCCGGCGCATAGACCGGTATTCCGTCTTTGGATTTTCGCCCGGGGTTGATGACGTGGAGCAACTTGTCGGTGGCGTCGGTCAGTTTCTGGCGATGCTTTTTCAGGGACTTCTGGCGGATTCTCACCAGGCCGTCGTGCCGGATTAGGTACCCGACAAACTGAATACATGGAATGCCGGAGTCAGCGGCCCGGGACCAGAGATAGGGTTTTTTCGATTTCAGATTCCAGAAATCCGACTTGGATTTCGAATGGCTCCCGCGCCCGCAAATTTGCTCCGGCGCGTGCATCGGCAACTTCTTGCGTTCGACGACCCTTTCGTATGCCGTCATCGCCTTCTGGCAAGCTGCCGCATCGGATGACAGAATGAGCATGTCATCGCAATAGCGCAGATATTCGATTTCCGGACCCTCCGGCTTTCGAAGGTGTTCGATGGCTTGGTCTGCCTCATGCAGCACCAAATTTGTTATTAGGCAGGAAAGCGCCCCTCCTTGGGGGATGCCGATTTCACTGAGATCATCGCCTCCGTGCATCTTGCGTAGGATCTCCATCGGCCATGGGAAGCTCGCCCGGGGATCCATTTTCGGCAGAGTGTCAGGACCTTGGTCAAGCACCTGATGCTGGAAGCTGTAGCTGGCAAGGTAGGAGTCGAAAATTTGGATAGAGCGTGGCGCGATTTCCAAATCCGGTCGCAGACTCTTGCCTTGTCGGATCAGATCGTGCAGTGACTCGCGGGCAACCCTGTGGTCGATGCAGTCCATGAAATTGCGGAGATCCGCTTCCGCTACGAACACGCGGGAATGGCGCAATCGGAAGCTCGTAATCCGGCGTAGCGCATCGTGATGAGTGACGGCCGATTTCTGGCCTTGCTGCCTGCCGCGATAGGCCAAGGATGACGCTGAGAAGCAGAAGTCCAGATTGTCGCGCAGGTATCGGGCCGTGAGCCTCTCGATAATTTTGTCATCCGTGCCATACATGGAAATCGGCCGGTATTCATGCGCTCCCGGCTTCTTCTGCGCCCCGACAACGAGAGGTGAAGAAAAGCGAAAGTTGACATCATGCAAAGCCCGATTCCGAATCCTGGCTACCCTGGAGCGGAGTTGCTCCACCCATGGCGAATCCGGGGTCTTCCGCATTAGGACTCGGACCGCTGTATGCAGGGCGCCCAGGTTGAGGGTCTTCGCGTCTTTGTGTTTTCTGGCTGCGGACTTTTTTCGGTATTTCTGCCATAGCCGTCTGGGCGGGAAGAGCCCGCCCAGATCTGCGGCCATGGTGCGCCGCATTTGCTCAGCAGACGGCTGATCGGCGGAAACTCGATGGGGGAGGATAGCGTCATGCCTCGCTTGCGCGAGCTTCATCCTTTCGCGGCAAAGTTCTCCGCTGATCGAATCAAAGCTGAAGTAGTCCTGAAAATCTCTCATGGTTTTGGTGCTAAGGCAGGATGTGACGGGCCTAGTTGTGGTGGATGATAAGTGAGAGGCGTCTTGGCGATGGACGCCAAGACACCCTAGCAAACCAACGGGACCTGCGGCGGCGCACCTTGCGCAACGCCCATGGCACTTGCTGCAGCAGTAGCTGTAATCCGTCTCGATTTAGACCCTTGAGGTCTAACACGACGCAGGCCCGTCACAAGGTGGGAAGGAAGAATTTGATTGAGCATGGTGGGCCATGCCCGCTGCCTGTATGGCGGCGTGCCATGGTGATGCGGGCATCTGACGGACGAACCGTGGTCGTCCGGTGTTTCAGGCGCATCGTTGGCGATAGGCATGTGTTTTTCCGGTATGGTCATGGTTTGGGTCATTTTGTTTTCAGTCATAGCGCGTACATGATGGGCTTCGTTCTATTTCCCGGACTCCAAGTATTCGGCGATCGAAATGAGGGAATAGAGCCGTTTTGCCCGGACGGAGGACGACGATCCGTCATCCTTGTGGTCTTCCTCCAAGGGTTTGCTCCTGATCAATCCAGCTTCCCTGAGGCGGATCAAAACGCCGCGTTTAATCCCGAAGATTGCCTCGACCCGCCTGGCATCACCCCATCGGGCATCACCAAGGATTGAATTGTGGTTCTTTGCCTTCGAGGGTATGGGCTTATCCAGGTAGCTGGAGTATCGCCGCATGATTTCCCATGCGATCTCTTTCAGCGGCTGGGAATGCTCCTTGCTGACAAGGCTAGTGAAGCCATTGAGGAGTTGAAAATCAGATTGCGTGCTCAGATCCGGTGATTCCGGACCCGGCCCGCGTTTCGGGGCGGCCATGGAGGTGGGTGTGTCCTACGCCGACTCCGCACGTCGGGCGCTACCCGCTCGGCCAGTCTGGCGTGGTCACAGAGACGATCTCCATGTACCGTTAATTGACTTTTCACGGGCCATTCCCCGACGGATCCGCTGGCCAACACGCGTGTAGCCACTTCCCGGGGTTCAGTCCTAACCCCGTGTTGTAATTTACCGATCCTACCTGGTATTATCTTTTCGGTTAGTGTTGTACACGCCCGCTTGGAACAAGCGCCACCTGCATCCGAAACTCTTGGTTGCGGTGCCGGAGGCAGTTCGATTTGGGACACGTGCTTTGCCACTGATAACACAACTACGATAAAACCGCCGTGAACTGCAAGAAAAAAATCCGGAAATCCTGACAATCAGATTTTGGGGAGTTTGCTCCCCCAAGGACCACGCTAGGAATTCCATGACCCGTCTACCCGCGTCATCACCTCGGGAAGCATCCTTTCGCGCCGGGAGGTGCCGCCCAATCCGGTGGCAGTTGTAGCGAAAAGCAAGAAAGCCAGCAGGACCTGAGAAATTCGGGCATGCAGTCACGGGGTATACTCAAAGATCCTGTGTAACCGAACCACATCTGCTGACCGATCAGGATACGAAGGAGGGCCAAACAAACCATTCCCCCCGCCTCGCCCCGGGCCGGGGAGACGGGAGAGGGGCCGAAGTCCCCTGGGGGATTTAGGGGAGAACGCGGTCGAGCGGGCGTCCGCTCGGCGGGGTGTGGGGCGGCAGCCCCATGCCTTAAACATAGACCCAACAGAGACCGTCACTAGAGCCATCCCTGGAAGTCGATCGCCTGGCAACCGCTGAAATTGGCGGAAATAAACGCACTGTGCAATTCCCTCTGAAGGTGTCCCTGCGGACTGGCCATTTTCTGGGTTTCCTGGGTGGGATTGCGACGACATTGTCGGGGTCTCTAGCCGGCGTGGTCGGGATCTGGAATACTCATTACGGCGGGCGGCTGGGTGCCGGATTCGCTGATGATTTGACGTAACAAGCAGTCGGCGTCGCCGGCTAGGAACGCGCGGGCGGCGATCATGGCGACGGCGGCCACAGCAAGGTTCACATCGAGGCCGGCGAGGGCATCTGACAATTGCCCATTCCACACGGACCAAAGAATGTTCTCCAATTTAGCGGACTGCCCGGACTGGTGGCGGATCGCTTTGATGAGGGACGGTGCTGCTGCTTTGAGGTCGCCGCTTGCCTGGACGGAGAGTGTCCGTTGCAGCGTGATCACCGCATTGAGTTCGGCGATGGGGTCGGGTGTCATTTGAGGGGGCGGATGAGGATTGGGATCTGAGGTGCGGGTTGAAGGAGTCTGCAGAGCAAGCCGATCAGGGTGGTTGGTGTTGAATGCGCTGGACCAGTCCGGTGCGTTGGTGGTGGTGACGGTTTCGCCATCGCGGGCGAGAAGATTGACGTTTACGCTGGGCCGAACGGTGTGTCATGGCGTGCGATTTGATTCCCGCCACCGAGAACCGCAGGGAAATTAGAAAAATCAACCTCTTTGGGAATTGAGAGCCGGGCCATCGCTGGCCCGGCTCCGCCGGCTTTTTGGAGCACGCTGCTCCGTTGTTGCCGACACATTCCCCCCAGGGAAGCGTTCGCAGTTAACGATTCGTCAGTGAATGCTTGATCTGATGGCTGAGATGGTTTCAGAATTGATTCCAATCTGCTCTAGCCGCTTCCACTCTTCATCCTCGCAAAGAATTCGGATAGTGTTCTCTAGCGGACAAAGTGCCGCGACCTCCTCCTCCGCCATCAAACTGATAAGTTTTGACATGGGAGTCGGAGTGTTTCCAAGACGGAGCGAGTAACTGGCGTATTTCACGCCGGCTGGTTGCGTCTTTTCCACACAGAGCATCACACCTTCCTCGGGATCGACCGGATCCGCCAATGGATTTGCCTCTCCGGCAAGATCCTTGATCATTTGATAGATCTGGCATCCAAGCCCTTGGGCACCGCCTCTGGACCCATCATATCCGCTTCCGACGAAGAGTCTAGCAACAAACTTGCTATCTTCTTCAACGATTACCCAGAACACGCTGATCGGGTCAGTCAGCAGTCTGTAACCATCCCGGTTGGCCTTCGAGAACAACGCCCCGGGCTTGTGGGTATTGAGCCAGGAGAATGCGTGATCGAACACGCTCTTTCCAGCCCCAAGGGTCCTCGGGTGCGCGTGCCGGCCATCCTTGTAGCTAATGGCCTGCACTCCAATCATCCAATCGTAAATGCTGGGCCTGATAGACGGCACGATCCTGATCATGGTCTTTCCAACCGGAAAGCGCAGCTTCCGAAGGGCGTATTCAGGACGAAGGAGCGAATCGTTATAGGATGGCTTGCGGGTGCTGGTCCACGGTGTGGATTCTCGAATCTTAATGATGTCTTCGGGGGATGCGAATTCTATGGTTGTTTTCATGGTTTTGGTGTCTTTCTGTTGTTTTTTGTTTGTGGCAGGAAGTCTGGTAGATCCTCGAATGTCTATTCGCGGCACCGTTCCTCCTGCCTGTTCTTGTTGTTGGTCTGAACGATCCTTGAATCCGCTTGCGAAATCTAAATCTCTCAGATATTAGATTATCTGTTCTTTGCCTGCCCGGCCAACGAAAGGCAGGTCGGGGCATATCTCTTGGCGGTGGCGATGCCACCATTTTGGCTGCTGCATCCGGATTCGAATACCAAGAACGGTTTGTGATGTTGTGCATGGGAACTACGGGGGGGATTCACCTAGAAATTCCACGGCACCTCCACTCGCGCCATCACCTCGGGAAGCACCAACTTCACCCGCCGAAGCTGCTGGTATACTGCGCTCGGTTCGATTCTCACTAATTCAGCAACCTCGCTAACAGGAAGCCCCTTGTCGCAGACCATTGCGACAATGCTGGCATTTGCCACGCTCAGGCTTCCTTCCCGGACAGCCTGGTTCACGCTGATCATCACCATACTAGCCTTCACATTCGCGGGTAAATCGGAAGGTTTCACCAGCGATGGATGCAGGCAGAACCCCCCGTTGTTCTCATCCACTGGTGTTTCACGATACAAATGGCAACTCAGTTCCACGGCGATTTCCGCCTTGCAGTAGGCCATCGCAATCGCGACGCACTTTCTCATCGCATTATGGACCGCTCCTTTGTCACCTGATTTCCTGGCTTTGATATAGTCGGCATTTTTCTGGAGGAAACCTCCAATCAACTTGATCAGTGTTTGTTGGCGGATTGCAGGTTCCATTCCCGCAAGAATTCCCTTGTGAATCGCCCCGTCTGCCAAGCGTCGGCGACAAATCGCGTCCAACTCCACGGCGATTCGCTCCAGATCGTCCAGACGGTTCAGTTTACCCTTGGTTGATTTCTTTTGTTTTTTACAATCTTTCTTGTTATAAGTGCGCATAGCACCAGAACCTTTGCATCGCAGCCCGAGCGCGGCGAAAGTCGCCTCGGGACAGGATTCTCAAACCCGGTTTGAACCGAAATCAGTCGATGGTGATCATCGGCTGGAAAGTCGGAAAGCCCCTCTGAGCCCCGGCAACTCGTATTTCAAGATTGGAGCTCAGGCTGAATTCCGCAAAGCAATGGGAGTGGCCGGCATACACAACAATCTGCCTGCCTGAAAAGTTCCGAGAGATTCCCACAATCGCATTTCCGGCGGAGCGGTTCGAAAAGTACGGCTGGCGATCCAATTCGCAAAATGTCCCCCCGTGACGCAGAACCTGGGTGCATATAGGTATGTGAGTCCCCACCAGTACGGTACTGTAACGTGTGAGCGCCATGGGCAGGACACTGCGAAAATAGGCGGCTGATTCGTGGCCAAGCATACGCAATGTTTCGAAATACCGAGCCCGATCAAGATTCCGAAAGTCTTTAATCAAATGGCGGTCCGCGCTTCCCACCTTGGTTCGCGATCCGGCACCAGCTTGTCCGTCATACCACCCGCGACATCCAATCAGCGCGGTGTTTCGGGACAGCTCTATAATTTCCCCGTGTCCCAGCGCTATGAGGTTGCGATGGCGGGCGCAGAGGTCTGCGATCGCTTGGTCCACCATGGCGAACGACGAGCCAAAATAGTCGTGATTGCCAGGCACGAAGAAGCAGGGAGTCGATCCACAAGCGTGCGAAATTTCGGTGAGGTGGGCAACCAGATACTCGGATGATGAAATGTCGCCGGTGATCAGAACGGCATCACAACGGGCGTTTGCGAGTTTATCGAGGAAGCGCCGCTTTACGTCATCATGCACCATGTCGAGGTGAATGTCGGAGATCCAAATCAAGTTTTTGGTCGTATGGGTTCGGTAATGAATTGTCATGGTGTTGATGGAAGATGCCCTCCACATTCCTAACGCGGTGAACCTCCATTTTGTGAAGGCGCGATCTCAAAAAAGTTAAAATTTCGCAATTTTTCAGAAAAAGCATCGACTGGCCTTCACAACGCCACGATTTCAGGCGTGTAGTAGGTGATGAAACAATTTTTTGAATATGGAGGCAGGGGGGATCGGGAAATCTCCGACGACAGTCTCTTCCAACTTGATTCGGATGCCGGAGGAGTCTTCCTGATCACCCAAAAGGTCGGCAAGGTGGAGTTTATTCTGGCGTATTGCCGCTCGGCCATCGTCGGGCGCTGGGGGTGTTACTGCCTTGGCACGTTCAGACGCAGCTCCAGCCTTGATTTGAGACGCTCCTGGGCGGTTCTGATGGAGTCGGAACTCATGATCTTTCACGCGGTTACCGTGTATTTGGTTCCCGAGGAGGAATGGATGCGATCTTCGAACTAACAATACGTCGGAAACGGATTCTGGCACGGATTTGGCCAGATTCTAAAGGCCACAATTTGCACTGGAAAGATTTCCTGATAACAAAAAAAACCATGATTACAGAAGAGATAGCGCTAAATGCGATCGCCCACTATGCAGGAACCGGAGAAATCCAGGACGTGCTCGTTCCGTACTTTCGTCAGACAGGTCGTTGGGTCGGCGATTGCCGCAATTGGACAAAATCAACATATAGGTTAGCATCATCCATCATGCATGGGGCGGTTTTGCCGGAATGGCGGCGAACCGCAGTAAATCTACAAGGAGAACCCATTCTGCTTACCTCATTCCACTGGAAGAAAAGGCGCGATGTGGAAATCCGTTGGTTTGAGGTACGAGGCTCAATCCGAATCAGGAGTTTGGAGGCGGTTTCGGCACCAAATCTCAGAACAGTCGCCGGGTATATCTATTCTTGCACCGACGACAAGGTCGGCTTGCCCAACCTGGTTAGCGTGGGCGGAGATCTCGACTTCCAGGGAACTCCGAACTTGCATGTGCCGAAACTGACATCTGTCGGAGGTTCATTGATGGCAATCGGATGCGATTTACCCTGCCTCGAGACTGTGGGCAACCGTCTATGGGGCTATTGGCGAGGCTCTTTGAATCTTCCCATGCTACGTTCGGTTGGGGGCAGTTTTGAAGTTGAGGGAGCCGAGAGCTTAATCGTCCCGGCCCTAAAATGGGTCTGTTACGACCTCAATCTGTCGTATATAACAAATGTGTTCAGTGCGAACAAACTAGTAGAAGTTGGTGGGTCATTAGATGCTAGGTCCGCTCGAGTAATTCAAGCGGCAGCGTTGCGTGATGTTGGTGATAGTCTTCACACAGAGGCGGCCCCAGATTTTTATCGACCCGATTTTGAAGACCTGGTCTATTGGGATATGCATCCAGAGGCAAAATTCCGATGGGAATTGCGGGAGGCCGTGAAGCGCGCGATGAGATCGCAGCAGCCAATGGACATCTGAGTGACCGGAACCATTAGGCAAATAGGCCTGGGATTTATGAATTCAGGGAATGCCCTAAAATATCCGATCATTCAAGGCGTTCCTTCACCGCCCGCCAATCTGGCAGGATGCTGGTGAGCAGTCTGTGAAACTGCGGGCCATTGTTCGGGTGTCGCAGATGACAGATTTCGTGAATCGCCCAGAAGCGGCAGGCCTCGTTGTAATGGCTCGAAGGGAGGAAGCACCCTTATTGGAGGTAGCCCGTAAAGAAGCGGCGACACTTGTCGCCAACCCGAAGCCAGCGTGGCCGCTTGATACTCCACCCTCGGCATGGCAGGCCCTGCGGAGTGACCGCATACCCGGCGACTTTCTTGGAATTTGTCACCAGGCGAGCTGCTACCCGTGTCTCTGTGCAAGATGCTCTTCCCATGTGTGATAGTTCCGGTGTGGATTTATCCTTCCCCATACAGTGGCATCGATTTTCCCCTGTGCTTGTGTAACCCACTTGTGGAAGTGAGTTTGAGGTACGATAAGCGATGATTGAGACCCGAATCCTTCACACAAGATTCCCTGAGCCGCTGCGGGCAAAAATCTGCGCTTGTCTATACCCATCGCGATCCCTTTCTTACGCCAGTCGATGTATCGCTTGGAAAGGTAGTTGGCATAGTCCCTCATATCAGGATGAGCGCCAACCGTGCCGGGCAGTGGCACGCTTTTACCCGACTTCTCCTTTGTTTGTTTTATGGTGAGATTCTCGACGTGATCGGCGATGACACCGTGATTATCCCTCATGGTCGTCCGCGATACGGGTTCATGCCCCGCAGGTGGAGGTAAGTATCCGAACTCAGCCATTCGCTTCCATGTCATCACCTGCGCTGTGCTGATGATTCCCTGCCCCTCTTCCGAATGACAGTTGGCACACATAAGAATCAGGTTTTCAATCACGCTTCGGGAACGGTCTCCGTCAATGTGATGAAGTTCGTGTGTGGCGGTGTTCCACTTACGGCAAGCAGGGTTAGCACAGGCTTGTCCGCACTGTTCCCGGACCTGATGTTCAGTTGCTTTTGGAATGGCTTTACGGTTGGACTTCATAGGTTGAGGGTGCGAGCTTGAATACAATCTCCCGTGAAAAAGCCACCATATTCTTCTGCCGGCAGCGGCAATCCGGGCGGGGTGATGGGTTGGCAGGCGGTTTCTTTGACGGCGCAGGTTTGGTTGAGGAGTAGCAGGAAGGCGAGGTTGTCGGCGTCCTTGGGCATGGCATAGGCGGCGCGAACGGCTGTGTCGAGGCGGACATTCTAGCATCTCAGATGATGAGTCCGAGTGTTTTGAGTGTGTCGAGGATGGCGGCGACTTGGTCGACGCGCTTCTTGGACTTGCGCCCGAAGCAGGCGGCGAGGATTTCTGCATCTTGGCCAACAGTGGGCAACAGCTTGCGCAGGGCGGTCACTTGCGCGGGCAGTTCCGCAGGCCAATCGAGGATGACGGCGGCGGAGGTGTCCGGGGTGGTCTCGTCGTCGCCTAGGCCGATTTCGGCTTGTTGGGCGGTTGCCGTTCCGGGGGATTGGAACTCAGGGCGTAGCCAGCGGATCAGGCCGCGCTTTTCTTCCGCTGCCCGTTCGTGGTTGAGGGCGACGAGGCGGGATAGGATATTCTGCTCGATGGCTTCGGCATCGGGACCGCCATGGGCGAGGATGTCGGCGAGCGGAATGGCGGTTGCAAGGTCGGTCCAGCCGTAGGCGTCTAACACGGCGGCGTCGAGGTCGTCGTGAATCTGCTTGAGCATCGACACCAAGCCCTTGTCGTGAACCGTCTTGTCCTTGGCATCGAGGGCAACACCGGAGCGGAGTTTCTCCAACACATTGTAAATGCCGGTGAGGGTGAGGCCGGGATGCAACTCTTGCTGGCGCTTGCGGTGCGCGTCGAGGTGTTCGCCCAGGTCGCGGATGCGCTGCTTCAACTCGCCTTCTTCGATGGAGGGGAACGGGAATGGCTCGAAACAGCGGGATTTGTTATAGCGGGGATCATTGCCCATGCCGAGGCGTCCGCCTGCGGCCAGAGCCCAGGTGACGTGAACTTGGGAGGACAAGACGCCAAGATGGAATGTGTCGTCGCTCGCTATTGCGATGAGCATGTTATCAGGGAGTATTTCCTGGCCTAGGAAAGTGAAGAAGCAGTGTTTGCTGGTTTCAACCGTGGCGATGTAGCGGGGTAATCCATCAAGAGCGGGCCGGAAGTCGCGGCGAGGTTCGCCAAAGACCCACCAGTTCTTTCGATATGTGTCGCGGTTGTTCTGATCGCGCTCCGGTTTGACATGGACGAGAACATGCTGATAAAGTGTAGGATATTGATCCCGTGTCGCTCCTTCCGTTAGACCGAATAGGTCGATGACCCTGACATCGCGTGGACGATTGGTGAGATCCTTGCCATTGCGGTAACCTTTGATGCGTTGTTCAATGCCGGCGATAGTGCCGAGTCCAAGTTGAGATGCTTCTTCATTGGTGACAATGAATCCTGAACCGTGGAGTTTGACGCCGGGGCAACTGATTTTCGAGTTGGCCTGGAGCAGTCCGCATGATGTCAGGTCAGCGCCGATTTGAAGATTGGCGGCGAGGGTGCCACCACTTCTTGATAGAGACACTTCATTTTCGCCGTCTTCACGGGCTTGCTCGGAAGTGACTGTTTCTAGGATGCCTTCGGAGTAGCCAGGGGCGGCGACGGTCATGGCGATGCGCACGGCGGCACCGTCGGCGGAATCAATCCACGGGTGATCGGGGATGGCGTAGGCGAGGTGCAGCGGGTCTTTCGCGGCGGATAGAAATGGTTCGATCACGCGGCGGTTGAACGTCTGGTGAATCGAGTTGGTGGTGATGAACCCGAATCTTTTGACTTTGCCGTCGCGGACGAGTTCGGCGGCTTTGTGCCACCAGAACATGACGAAGTCGGCAGACTCGGGCACGTCGCCTTTCCAGACTTTGCGCAGGTTTTCCACATAACCATCGCCAAGGGCATCGCGCATGCGCGATGCCCCGATGAACGGCGGGTTGCCGGTGATGTAATCCGCTTGCGGCCATTCGGCGCGGCGGGGGTTGGTGTAATCGAACAGGGCACGGCGGGCGGACTCGTCTGGGACTTCCTTGCCTGTGACTGGGTGGGTCCTGGTGGTGTAGCCGTTCCAGACCGTGAGGATTTCACCGGATTCCGGGTCGCGCCGGGGCGTGCGTTCATCGTAGGCGAGCACCGCATCCTGTTCAAAGATGCTCTTGTCCTTGGGCAACAGCGGGCGGTCGCCGGTGTCGGCCTTGCCGGTGGTTTTGCGCTGCCACTGGAAATAACCGATCCACAACACGAGCTGGGCGATGGCAACCGCTTGTTGGTTGAGTTCGAGGCCGATGAATTGTTCAGGTCGGACGCGGAAGCCGTGCATTTCCATGCCCGCGTCACCACCTAGGGCGGCGATCAATTCTAACACCTCAGTTTCCAACCGCTTCATGTGCTCCATGGTGACATAGAGGAAATTGGCGGTGCCGCAGGCGGGGTCAAGAATGCGCAACTTGCAGAG